>Ga0307515_10009343_pt1 | contig 18972 bp, 14 predicted proteins | sample 17_EM_MG_FD_194513 | JGI IMG/M metagenome (GOLD analysis project Ga0307515, IMG submission 194513) | Populus trichocarpa ectomycorrhiza microbial communities from riparian zone in the Pacific Northwest, United States - 17_EM | ecosystem: Host-associated > Plants > Roots > Unclassified | place...
GCATAGCTCGTATGTGTTGTCCGTCGCCTACTCCCCCGATGGGCGGTCCATCATCTCTGGATCTGGTGACAAGACGATTCGAATCTGGGATGCAGAGACTGGTGCTGCAGTTGGCAAACCTCTGGAGGGGCATAGCCAGCATGTGTCGTCCGTCGCCTACTCTCCCGATGGGCCGCACATCATCTCTGGATCTGGTGACAAGACGATTCGAATCTGGGATGCCGAGGCTAATGCCGGAGCTGGTGGGCCTCTAGGGGGAGAAATTATGGATGTCCTGTCGGTTGCTTCCTCTCCCAATGGGCAGCAGGATGCTTCTGGGTCTAATAGCAACACCACCCGTGTGTCGGGGCCATTTTCACATCAACTGTCCTCATCTCGTAATCCGCTCCATACTCGTTTTTATTCAAAGCCTGACTCACAGGGCTGGGTCAGAGACTCAGACCACGGTTTACTCTATTGGGTGCCCCTAGATTGTCGTCGCGGCCTCCATTCACCTGCTCTCATTACAATCCCTTTGACATCTCACGTTCGATCAGTCTCTCTTGATTTTGAACACTTTGTCTTTGGAACCAATTGGCCCCAAATTTTCAGCAGTGCACAGCGCTAACCATTTTATCTTCATTACTTTTTGTATATAATCATGTGTATGACGTGCCTGGTGGTTATTGAACCTCCATCCCGTCTGCCTTAAACTCCTCATTTCTGACACAAATGGCCAATAAGGGACATGCATCCGACTCAGTCGAGAACGACTACGGACGTACACTCGCAGAAGCTGAGGGGACCGATGTCAAGAAGGTAGACGATACGTCCGATTCGTGGTAGCCCAGCAGAATACTATTTATTTGAACAGACAACCAACAGCGAAATGGACGTGGCAGGCACGGAGGAGACAGAATAATCCAAGAGGGAAGTTCGAACTTCAGAGACCCTAGAGATGCAATGGGGAGTCAAAGACAAGTTCAAAAGAAAAGAAAATGAAAAATGGAATTAGTATTCGAAAGCAGACATGAAAATTGAAATCGTGAATATTCTTTGAGCATATACTTAATCAGGAGACATTCATAACTAATATCAAAAGTGATCAAGATTGAGAAATTGGAGCTGAGGTACCACAGTACATGAAGGATGCGCATCTCTTCTAGCTGGGGGAATATTCTTTGGTAAACAGAGAGGCAAACACCAAAACAGCAGCGGGCAGCAGAGTCCAAAGGGAGCGTGGGAGGACGAAACGGAGTGAAATGAGAAAAATACTAGATTGGTTATCGAGAAAACATGGAGATCGAACCGGAAGAGACTTATGTGATAGACTTGGTTTAGGACTAGAGAGACGGAGTCTTGGAGTGGTAAGGAGAGAGGGAGCAAGCAGGAGCAAGCAGGAGCAAACGGCAAGCGGGTTGGTTGCTCTTGTTTCAGTATGACCATGGTATTGTGCCAGGAGAGAGGGGTGGACGGTGCTGTGGGTCATAGGGTTGGGCTGTTGACTCGAGTGCAGGAAGGATTATAGTGAATGTCGAGGGTTGCTATACAGCCATCTGACTGTCACGGGCGACTGTTGTTGTGCTGGGATTCGGATCTGCAGGTGATATGTACGATAAAGAGTCGGGTTCGGTTTTGAATATACATGTGGTATGAGGCCATTGGTCGTAAGTCAAGTCGAAAGAGGCTTGCGCAAACTGCTATTACACAAGCTCAATTCATCCCTAATTGCTTGGGTATACCTCAACACATACACTCCGGCACCACCAGTTGCTGCAACAGTTGCAGCCATGCTGGGAGCACCGTTCGCACTGCTCACACCCTCACCAATGCCAAAGGAGGGATGCCTGAGGAGTCCCGCAGCTGAACGGTGACCACCTGGCCCCCACTTCCAATCATACCATTGCCATGGCTAGCGCTGGGGAGGCTATAGGGTCTCCATGACGGATATCAGACGTAGCGGGGAACTGTGGGCTCACGTTGTCAAACTCGAATCTTCCAACACCAAGTGTACCACTGGGCACAGCACCCCCACTGCTCAAATCCCTGTACATACCACCAAAGTGATTCATGCCATCGTGACCACCAAATCCTCCCTAGGCAGCACCACCAGTACGAGGAGCAAGTTGTAATAACCACCTCTGCCGCCGTATCAAGAGTTCTGGAGTCTGCCGGGCCGTAGGTGCCAAGGAGCTGGTCATGAGGACAGAAGACGGGTCGGCCCCGACCCCAGCAACTCCATATGCTCTGTGATCCATCCCCATGCTGCGTCTGTAGCCCTGCGCAGGGTGCCCACTGTATCTACTAAAATGATAGCCATATTCATCGCCAGCCGAACTTACCGCCACGGGGTGGCAGAGATGGGTAATACACATCTATAAGGTGTCACGTAGGCAATGGGTGGTGGCGGGATGGGCACAGTCGACAAGGTGCCCCTCCGTTCAGCCCGAGATGACCACCATTGTTGAGAATGGTATCCTGAGGGCGTTGAATGATGTGGTTGACTTGATCATTGGTTAGGGGTCCTTCAGGTGCTGGAGTGGGGATACTCGATGGGTCACGGTTCCCAGAAGGACCACTATTGGCGTTTGAGGCAACTGTGGGGTTGTGGACACAGCTGGAGGGGTGGGATTGGGGTGACCAAGGCACGATCTAGAAATGGACAAGTCGCGGTCAGGTAAACAGTGGTACTGGGAATAGTAAAGATATGCACTGCAGTCCAAGCTCAGGTGAGCCTTACTGCCTCCATCAAATAACTGCCAAGTGCCTCAATAATGCGCTCTACGTTGGCCTTGCAGATGAATTGGACAAAGCTGCATGATTTGCCTTGACCTAGGGAGATGTATGTATTAGGGACAGTGGAAAGTTTCACAAGAGGTGAGATGAACATACATAGTGCATAGTGAATTGGACCAAATGGTGTGAAGAAGGTTCTTGGAGGCTGATGGGTTGTTAGACACTGTTGTGTTTGGGAGTGTCCAAAGGGGGCAGTCAGTCCTAGAGGCCCGCCAAGCAAGTACTCAAGCATAGTACAAGTGTGGGGGTTTTGGTGCACACAGTGCTCTGTGGTCACAAACACCAGGTCCCAGACCCAGGCACCAGGCACACCAGGCATGGGACCTGGTGGATATCGTGTCAGATGCCCAGTGAGTATCACCAGGTCAGGGACCTGTTTGATCACTAGGTCAGAGCCCCGGTGAACAGTTCCAAATATATAATTGTATTCCTTAAATTGATGTCATGTCCCTTGCATGTACAGGTTGTAGCGAATTGATAATAAAGTATTTTTCTGTATTAAAAAATAATGGAAAACAGAATTTCTTGTCACCATTGGAAAAGAGCTAAATATACTACAGTTGAAATTTCTATAATGCATACGATTCGGCGACTCTAAAAGCTCTCCATCCTCCATGCGCACGACAAATACACCAAAAAGCCACGCGGGATTCATTAAGCAAAGAGTGTATGTTAGTTAGGAATGAACTCCATCAATTCCCGACCTCTACATGATCTGATAATTGCGTTCTGAGCGTATGCATTATAGAAATTTCGACTGTATCTATTCATTAGGGTCATCCTCTGATTTGTAATCAGGATCTACCATCCCTTCCATGATGGCCCCTTGCAACCCCCAGCATCGGTCCACTATTGTGATAATATCGCCCTTTTTTCCCCTTTTCCTCCTTATTCCGACAGTCTCCACTCCCTCCAATCGCTCCAACACCCTTCCTCCGCTTCCGCTCCCGCTCCTGCTTCCTTTCCGATCCCCTCGTTCCTTTCCCCACTCTCTATGACTCGTGTCTCATACTATGGACTCTTTCTGATGTTTCCTGATTAGTATCTTGTATTTCCTCTTGACTGTGTCACTTCCCGCTTGCTACTGGACTCGCTCCGATGGTATGGACCTGCCTCCGCCCTGCGTGCTCCACCTAATTCCTCTTCGCTTCCACCTCCATTCCACCGCATTCACATAGCCTCCACTTCACTGCCTGTGTGTAGTTCCCACCTCCACACCCCCCCCGCCCCTGCTTCTTGCCACTTTTTTTTTTTTTTTTTTTTTTTTGGTGGGTCAGGGAGGCGGCTCTGCCGCCGAAACCATGAAAAGTCGGAGAGGGGAGATGGTCTCCCGGCCCCTGTCACCGACAGTTCTATGGAGTGGTGCCCCATCACCTGGCACCACCTGTTCTCTAGAACTCTCCCTACCGTCACCCGCAGGAATCTGGTTTAAGACCCCGTTGCCTGTTGGAGGCGCCAATACAGCCGCTCTGATCTCCCAGGGTGAGATGGTCTCCCGGCACCCCAGGAGAAAACAGAGATCCACTGCCGGCTTCAGAGGCCGGGAGTGTGGGGGTCGCCAATGACTGGAGCGATCGTGGAATACCCACTAAACCTGCGGGGGGCCTCCTGTCCGACATAGGCTGTGATGACCCCTGCCTGCGGCTGACAGGGCAAGCCGTACCGGACCACCCAAAAATCGTTTTACGTCCCTCCCTGGGGCCTCACCGTCTGTCCGCAAGCAAACTCGGGCGAGGACCGCTATCCCCCACCTTACAGCCGGAGTAGGACCGGCTCCCAGAGGGTGAAGGAAGGGTTATGAGGATGACGCGCCCGGTGTCACATGGATGGTCACCACTGGGCGTAGGAGCCTGGCTGGTTAGGCATAGGCGTCATCCGTGAGTGCCCGCAGGATCCTCTCCCTGGAGGTGAGGCATTGCGCGCCACCCAATGGTGAAGGCGCCTTGATAGCGCATAGGATCGACTTACCTTTCTTGGAGAGGCGCGCCTCGGCGCTGTCACCCAGGAGGTGAGAGACAGGGGGAGGCAGCAGTGTGAGGTCACCCTTCAGGTCAACTGGCCTGGGTCTGGCCACTGGGTCTGCAGCGTTTGCATCGCCACCATCGCCGTCCAACACTTTCAGCATGTGAGCGGGGACTGGCGCGAGTAGCATACCGTGGAGGGGCTCGGTGCAGAGGAAGGGCACGAATTTAAACTTGGCATCGTGGATATCCTTCATGCGCCATTTCCACAGGGCCCAGTAGTAGTTACCGATGACCCATTCCCGTCATTGTCTGGTTCTCTTCAGGTCCTTCAGCATCTTCTTCCTTCCTTTGACTATCAGGAACGCTGTTTCTTCTAGTGTCCTCAGAGCTAAGAGTGGATACCATGGGGATGTGCCCCAGGCATCCGGGTGTAGAGTCTTAAAGCTCAGCGCGGGGGAGAATGAATGTAAGACAGAGATAAGCACCTCCATCAATGGTTGTAGCCGGTAAGCATCACAGCCCAGTAAGATGTGCCCCAAGGACATCTCGCTGCCGCATAGGCAGAATCTGCCCATATCTGATTTCGCCGCTCTAGTACCGTAATACCTGTGGCCTAGCACTTGCACGCTGTTCATCTCCTTCCAAAGAACTTCCTTCATCCCCTCTGGTATGGATAAGGACCAGACCTTGTCAATATGGTTTCCAGGGTCCAGCACAATGCCGAACATGTTACCCAGCATGACGGTCCACCTGTCCGAGAAGGACTCAAACTTCAAAGTTGAGGCTGGCGCACGTACCCTATTCCGTACAACCAGTTTGGTGAGGTAATCCAATGGCTGGTGGCACAGCACCGGGGCGGTGTCTATCCACCCCACAGGGATCCTGATGGACCCGATGTCAAAAATCCTGCCTGACTTCCGACCCTCATTGGCCAGCTTGTCTGCCGTGTTGTTCATGGTGTCATCCCCGTGAGCCTTGGCCTTCTCAAAGCTAAGTCTTCCAGATCTGTCCCTCATCAGGTACAGTAGATATTGCAGGAGGGGCGTGGAGGGGCCTTGGCTAAGATGCCTCGGCGCATCCCCCCACCCGTCCCGCTCCATGGCTAGCAGGCCGCCCCCTACAAGGCCCAGCACGAAGGTAGAGTCAGTGTGGATCACTATGTGGGCGTCCCGCCAAGCAAGCAGGCACAGCACAACCGCTGTGACTTCTGCCACGTTGTTAGACAGGGTCGAGCCTGTTAGCATTACCTTGTCATCGAACTGCAGGTCCGAGACCCACGCGGAGCCCGCTGTACAGGTGTCCATACCATTATCCTTTGCGGACCCATCAGTCCACACATGTATGTCCCTTTCGTATACTATGTTGTCGCGAACCCTCGCATGGGGGCTAGGCGTGGGTGTATAACTTTCCATCGGGATCCGCACTCTAGTCTTCTTGTAAGCATCTTTGACAACTTGCCCTCCTATGATGGACCTTGGGGCCGTGAACACCCTCACACAGCCGAGTGGCCCATTCATATTTGGCCATACGTTTACCGAGGGGTCCCTCGGCCCGCTGCCGCAGCTTCTGACTATCGACCAGCCAGTTTGACTTAGGGCCTCCTTCATGGCCGACACTGTCTTCAACAGCCCGGACCCTCGCAAGGCAGGGGGGGCGTAGAGGTGTAGGACTTTGGTAACTTTCCTCTTCTTGAGCTGCAGGACTTTCAGGAGACGCTGCGACCCATGTGTAGGTAAAGCAGGGTGGCCCAAGATGGGCGCCTTCATCCTCGCAGCCAGCGAGGGCGCTGCGCAAGTCATGTCCATGCCAAACCTCCTGGCTGTCTGGAAGGCTTGCGAAACCCTGTCCTGTAGTAAGGTAGGCATTGTGTACGCCCGCTGCAGGAAAGGGTTTATCCCGCAGTACGCGCCTTTCCTGCTGGTCGAGGACGCCATCTTCAGGTCCATCCATGTCCACTGTTTCCAAGGGGTCTTCTGGTCCCCAGTGATTAGGTCACCGAAGAACTTCAAGTCCGTGGCGTACTTCCTGGTGATAAGGGATGGGGCGTTGAGGCCGCCCTCCACGAGGGGGGCTTCCAGCGTAAGGTAGGCCATTGCTGAGAATTTCCCTCATACGAAATTCATAATCCTGTTACTGATCTTCCTCAGGATGCTCTGCGGTATGCCGTTCCCATCCATGAGGAAGTGGCATCTGGATAGCATAAGGGCTTTAGCCAGGAGCGCCCTGTTTCTAGTGGAAGCCCCTATTGCGCGCCATTGTGATATTATCTTTTTTATATGTCTGTCTATTTGTTGCCACCTCTGCAGGGCATTGTCCCTGCTGCCCACCCATACTCCTAGCACCCACAGTGGGTCCATGGGTGGCAGGATGTGGGCTCCTGGTATCGTGGATCCGCCCATATCCTGGTTCATGTAGCAGGCCACCTGGAATGTGTGGGGGCCCACTGGCTTCACATCTGTCTTGTCCATATTGAACTTAGACCCGATCGTCTCAGAGGTTTCCGCCAGGCACCTGGATATTTCCGGGATGGAGTCCCGGGCGCCCAAGAAGAGGTTGACGTCATCCGCATAGAGCATGACTTTGACGGGTTGTAGGCCTGGTACAGACAGGCCCACTATGAGGTCCCTCAGCCTGATGGCCAGGGGTTCTATGGAAAAGTTGAAGAGGAGGCACGACAGGGGGTCTCCCTGCTGTACGCCTCGCCGCAGCGTGATATAGGGGCTGTAGCCGCTATTGATCCGCACGCGGGACCTGCAGCCATTGGTGAGGTCGCTGAGGAGGAGTATGAGGTCCGCTGGTAGTCCGAATGCAACCAACACTTGCAAGAGCCAATGTTGATCTACGCGGTCGTATGCTTTCGCTTGGTCCAGCCCGACTATGAAGCCTGGTGTCCCTGTCGCATCGCACAGGTGGGCAACTTCCGATGCTAGCCTGGTATGTTCATTCATGAGCCGCCCTGGCACAAACCCTTTCTGATCCGGATGGAGCTTAGCCACAGCCCAGGGGGCTAGCCGTCCATTCAGCAGATTAGTATACATTTTGCAGTCCGTATTCATGGAAGATATGGGTCTGTAGTTGGATACCAGTGTCGGGTCGCCTTTTTTGTAGAAGAGGCTAATGTTAGTGTTTTTAAACCCTTCCCGGGACGAGCCTCTGTCAGCGATGTCCTTTGTGATGTCGGCGAACACACTCCAAAATGTCCTGGGTGGTGGGACTCCGTCTTGGAGACCGTCCAGCACACGCACCAGCGCTTTCCAGAAACTATATGGTATGCCATCAAGTCCCGGCGCTGTGTTTGGCATCTTAGAGAGGAGAGCCCTCATCTCGTCCTCTGTAAAAGGTCCCTCCATGATGTCGTCTTCTGCCGGGTCAGGCCTGAGCAGACCCTGTCGCCGCACTTCCTCCAATAGAGCCTGTTGCGCTATGTCCCTCTCGGGCCGGCGTGGCTCCGGGGTGTGCAGGTGATGAAAGTAATCCTTAGCTACGGACGTCATTCCTTTCAGGTCCGTTCGGGCTATGTCTTCCCCAGGGCGTCTGAGGCCCTCCACTGAGACTGAAGCCCTGCTCCCCCTCTCGTCCAGCTCCTTATTGGACGATTGTTTATACCATTCTGACGTATGTGTCCTGGTCATCTTGTCCCATTTCTCCTTCGAGGATTTAGTAAAGCGTTCGACCCTCTCCTGCAAGATGTCAGCGACCCGTTTATCAGGCTTAGGTCCGCTGGAAACCACAGCGGTGGGGCCAGATGAGCCATCGGACCTTGCCGGCTTTCGTGTCGGCACCTGCCATGGCGACACTCTGCTAGATATGAAGTGCCGGCTTTGTTTCGGTGGCACCTCATATGCTGGTAACGCTGCCGGCCAGACAGGGGCCGTTCTAGCCGGAGGGGTTCGTCTGGCCCACAGTTGCCTGTTGGCTCTAGTGACTGCCCCCATTATATCTTCCGGGGGCACCATCTCACTTTTTAGGGCGGCCACCCAGTCTTTTCTCCCCGACGACTTCATGGCTTTTACCTCCTGTAGTCCCGTCTCCAAGACTGAGTCCTTGAAGACCCTCCACTTCTCCAGAGTCACCGGTCCATGCCCAGTTGCGGAATCCCAGAGCCGCAGCACCTTGGGCCAGAAGTTCTTTGTTTTTTCCAGGATCTCCAGGCTGGGGAGCCTGGACGCTGGGAGCGCTTTTTGGATTCTCGGCTTCTTCACGTACACTGTTGCCACTATTAGCCTGTGGTCCGACCAGTTCGTGTCTATCGGAGTTACTGTACCACTCAACCATCCTAACGATGGTCTGTAGACTCTGTCCAGTCTGGAGTATACACGTCCATGGTGGGTCATCTTACTGTAGGACCAGAGTGAGGGGGCGGGGTTGTTGCCGGATACGTCCCGCATAGCACACAGGTCCACAATTTTCTCAAAGCATGTCAGCAATCTCACTGGGGCCCTGTCAGCGTGTCCAGCAGGGTATCGATCTTTAGCAAACTCCACAAAGTTCCAATCTCCTGCGGCGAAGCATCTGCCCCAGTGAGACTTGGCCTGGTTTCGCACGAATGTCGTCAGCCGTCTAAGCAGCCTCTCGTAGAACTCCACCAAAGAAGATTGTCCACAGGAGATGTCTCCGTAGACTCCGAGGACCCAGAATGACTCCCGGCTCAATCTGTGGGATATGTGAACTATCACAGCATACCCTGGTATTATCACCTCCTTATGTAAGGTCTCCCACCCCGCTCCTGCTCTAGTCAAAATGGCCACCCCGGCCTTAGCAGCTAGGCCCGTCTGCTCCAGCACCTGCACCCGGCGGCTACATGGCAATGACGTCGTGTGGGTTTCCGTCAGGACTAGCACATCAATATCCTCCAGGGTCATTATCTGCTCCGCGAAGCGCATCTTCTTCTTACTGTCAGACTCTTGTCTCGTGCCCTGGCCGCACATATTCCACGTAGCCACTCTATAAGGTTTTCTCGTCAGCTGTATGGGGGGATCCTCAGGCTCTGCCTCGACTCTGTCCGGGAGCTTCCCTCCAGCCCTTTTGGGGGTCGAGTTCTGTCCTGGTACGAGAGAGGGAGATGGATCGCGGTTGGAGCCTGCAGCACTCCGTCCGGGAACTGCAGGGTGGGGGATTTCGCGTTTATGGTTGTTTGTGACACTGGCAGCCACCACACCAGCCAGGGAGGTACCCGCTGTCCCTCCACCGTCACTGTCAGCCCCTCGGCCCTGAGCCGGGTAGCCGACAGCCTGTGTGGGACATCTTGAGGTTGCGAGTTTATATTCCATGAAGCTGTGGAGGGGGAGTGCCCCATTAGTGACCTGATCAGAAGTAAGGGAACGCCGGAGGGCCATGGCTAATTCCCTTCTAAGTTTTTTGTAGGACGTGCACGTTTTCGGACGAAGTCATCCGCGTCAGAATCAGTATACATATTCATCAGAACTGGTAGACATTTTGCAACATCGGGGATCTCGCGGAGGCTGGGTAATCAGGAACAACAAAACCAAACACTTGTCCTTAGTAAAAATGAAACCAGTAAGTCAGAAGCGGGGGGGGCATACTACTCATTGTCCAGAATCGCCACCAGGGCTTCACTCGTCGTCTCCTCACGCTCCTCCTCAAGTATGCTCGCATTAGGAGACAACCCCCTGATACGTCTACTCTTCTTAGAACCTTTGGATCCCATTGATGACTTGTCTGTCTTTCTTGCTGCGGCTTTCTTCTCAGTGATCTCTCGCTGCTTCCCTAGGGCATGCTTGATCGTGCCCGGGACCGCACTCGCATATGTATCTCTCGCTGCCGTCGCGCTGATCCTCGAGGCTGCGGCACTGCCCCGCGCGCTGGCTGTTTGTGCGCTGGCTGCTAGGTGGACGTTACGGTCGTTCCACACTTTACGCCTGATGGCCGAGAAACCGTAGAAAAGGGGGATGTAGGTGTCGTACATCTCAGGGTCCTTGTGTACGCACAGTGCCAGCCATGCGGCGGCCGCTGGGGAGGCCAGCCCGTCAGTTACCAGGACTTGAAGGATTGGCAGCGCGGGGTGCGGGTTGCCATTATCCTTGAAATGGGGTGTAGGCTCGCCTAGTAGTACCACGAGTCCAGCGAAGTCTTGTTGCGCGCGCAAGGTGGTGACCGCTTTGGTAAACAGCGGCCTGTTGGTGTTGTAGTTGCCTAAGTTATTGACGTAAGTCAGGAACCTATGAGAGATAGGCCTTGGTGCTATTGCGATCGGCGCTAACTTGGGCCAGAGCGCGTCTACTTTTGGCGAGTCGGAGACTCAGTGCCGCCTTATTAAGACGCAGGTCCGCCACCACTGGTTCTCAAAGGATCTGGTCTCCATATCGTCGTAGATGAATTCCGGAGTGTCGCGCCCAATGTCCATGACTCCTCTTCGTCGCGCAAATGCGAAGTCCATCCAATCCTCTGTGGGATCGTGGGAGATGGATAGGATGTTGAAGGATAGCATGAAGTCTCCTTTGAACTGTTTGACGGCCGCCTCGACCTCTTCAATGCTGGCAGTGGGGAATGCTGACAGGAGTGTTCGTCTCATGTGCCTCATATCTACTATCGACTGCATCCATGCCAGCGCCGTGGGTAGGTCATTACCGTGCTTCTCGAGGGTAACTGAGGAGTACTCTTCTGGCATGGTGGGGAACGCGGAGACCATCCTCTTCAAGTTCTGGGAAAAGGGCAGGTCCTCATATGTATCTGAGGTGGAGCGGGTGTCATAAGCGGGCTCTTGGGTTGGCGGTGAACTCTCGTCTAGTGCAGGGGGCGCGGCAGGGATCGTCCAGGAGTTGCTTCTCTTTTTTCCTTTGTCGGGCCGCATAGGCGCTGCGCCCAGATCGCTTGTAGTAATACCCGCGGCAGCTACGAGCACGTCTCCCTGCAGCAGTTTGATGTGAGAGAAAAGCAGAGACTCTTCTTCATTCAGCGGAACTAGCGAGGGCAGGAGGGGGGCCGAGATAATGGGCAGTTGTACACCTGCCATGATATCATCTCTGTCTTGTTCGACCGATCTTCCGAGTGCCAGGGACGTCAAAGCTTGTTGGACTTCCGGGTGGTTCACAACGTGTCTGTCCGGCAGGAGGGTGGTATAGGCAGGCTCGTCACCACTCTCCAGGTCAACATCCATGAGGACGTCAGGCCACGTGTATTCTGTGGTTTGCTTGTCTTCGTCCTGGGTTACCAAGGGCAACGCTGGCGCCTTAGATGGGCTCACGGGCACTTCTTGTGAGACTGGACGGGGGGTCACTGGTTTCGTGCTCTGCGTCAACACGATTTCTGCCGGCGGTGGCGTGTCGCTGATGTGCGATTTGCTACCGGATGGTGAGTGCGGTGTTTCCAAGGGGGCACACAAGTCAGCAGAGACTGCGGCCAGGATGGGTGGAGTAGAGTCTACTCGCTCGTCAGGAATCTAAGAGATCCAAGTATGGCATAAATTTTTCGTACATGTAGCAGTGGTTATGCCTGCGTTTTGTACCTGGCGCTCAGCACCTGGTATAGGAATAGGCTTAGAGCCTAGGCAATCATGCGCCACAGGCGTGTCATCAGTAAACGCTCATATAGCCACGTGGATACTGCACCCACCGCTGGGTTCTGGGGGCGGTGTCCCCAAGACAAATCTGTCATACTCGAATGTCATAACTTGGTCCGATACGGAGGCGGGCAGCCACCCTTCGGCTCTGAGGGCTGCGAGAACTGCGCGCAAAGAACCCTTGTGGGCTTTGCACAGAGACTGGATCTTGGACTCTGTCAGGCCCAACCCGTCCGTGATGTTGCTGTGCAGTTGCAACATGAGGAATTTGATCAGGCTATCCATGACATTGTAGGGTGGGTCATCCTGAGGGGGAGGCACTGTGACGGACATCCTGGCATCGTCACCCATCGAAGAGGCGTCGTCTGCAGCCAAACTAGCACCTTCCTCTGCTATGGCTGACATAGGCGCTGTGTGCACTGGGCACGGGACCTTTACAGCCGCTCGGGAGGGGGACGCGGGGATTTGCAGGGGCGTTCCAGGGGCGGGGGGGATTGGGAGTTCCCATGTCGATTTTTCCAGGGATATGATTCTTTCCCCTGCCTTCTTCTTGATGACCAGAGTCCTAGCTGGGTGGCTAACTAGGTTGTTGCCTCCGATCTTCATGAAAGGAAGAGGGCATTCTTCTGTGAAATGGTCCGTTGAGTAACAGCACTGACAAGCATAAGGGCGCCTGGCACTCCAGGTGGGCTCGAAGTTGAGGAGGGGGGAAGATTCAGGGACTGAGCCGTGCTTGTGTCCCCATGACATCGACCAGGGCCAATAGACTGTCGTGGAATCTAGGATGAAGGTGCCTCTGAACTTTGATGTCGCACCAGCTTTCCGGACGCCTAAGACGCGCCAACCCAGCCTAGTGTCATCCATCTCAAACTCCAGGAGGCGTTTACGCATTTGAGTGTAGATGGCGTTATCGTCGGCCAGTGAGCCTTTAACCACCCACTCCAAATCTCAAGCTCTTCCTGCCGGCGCAAACCTTCGGATCACGTAAACTGCGTTTCCCTCCGACAACCTAATAAGGTCGTACTTCAGGGCATCCTTCTCTCCGTCCGACTTGGAGGGAACTGTGCAGAGCATCCAGTCCTGTCGCGGATCCATCTTCTGCAGTGCCACCGAGCACTTCCATCTCGTCGCAAGCTTGGAGCAGAGCGTCGAGAGCTTAGGGTCCTTACACTGGGGGCCTACCTGCGCCACCCTGGCCAACATAAAGTGGTAGCCGGGCTTGCTGTAAATCTCTGAGAACTCCTCCCAGGTCCAGCTCTTCGCAGGCTCCATGGGGTCCTCATACCTGTTATTCCACTGGGGCATGCCTCTCGGCACCACCTTCGAGAGTTCCTCCATGGTATACAGCTCCAATGGACGTGGGAGGTATAGCTTGGAGTCCACCAGCTCTTCCATTTTCACGAAGAGGCTATCGAGGGGGACTTTCCCATCTGGCGCCGGGAACAGGGGAGCTACTCTCGTCGCATAGTCCTGGTAGTTGGTCTCGGGCCATAACTCCTTAGCTGTAGGGTGGGGGATTTTCTCAGGGGGGGCCTTGTTCGGCACCTTGACAAATGAAGCACCGTCCGCTAGTGGGTCATCCCCCATATCTGTGTCTGCTGGGTTCTCACTACCGTCCAGCATGTCTACCATCTTCTCCTGATCTTCTACCTGTTTAGCGAGCGTCTGGGCCAGCCGCCTGGTCTCAGAGATATCCATGCCCGGCATGGGATTCTCAAGGGAGGCTTGCACCTCTCTGAACTGGGTTACGAGGCCAACCAGCTTAGCCGACTCTTGGGTCAGTATTTCCTCCCTGAGCTTCTCGTCTTCTTGCATCGCGCTCATCTCTGCTCTCACTCTTTCCAGGACGGTGGAGAAGAACTCGGTGATGTCAGGGATGCAGACCTTTCTGTCAAAGCCCAGCTGCTTTTTCATTTCCCTGAGGTGTGACTGCAGGTCCTTCCAGGCCGGGATCGCCAGGGAGGAGGGGAAGATGTCCAGGTCTTGTTTAAACGATTCCATGGCATCGTCCAGGGGGTCGGTCAGGGCGGCTCTCCACTTCGTGGTCAGGGAGCTCGGGTGCCGATCCTGTTGGGCAGTAGAATACAGTTGAAAAGGGGCCCGCTGTGGTTTGTCCTTACGCTTGGCCCACTGCTTCGGTGTGGGAACTCCAAGTGGGACTGCGGGAGCAACCATGGATTGGGGTGGCAGGGGGGGCTGCTGTGGGTACAGGGGGCGTTGTGGGTAACCGGCATGGTGGCCTGGGTGAGGCCGGTTCGGCAGGTGCGCTCCGACCGCCCACAAGGGCTGGGCATGGAATAACGTTGTGGCGCCTGCGACGTATTGTCCGACCATATGATAAAGACCTGGTCTCTGTTCCACCAGGAAGCCGCTAAATTTCTCCACGAGCAGGCTGCAGAGGAGGGCGGAGACCGAAGGGAATTTACCTAGTTCTACTGTGGCAGATGGCCAATTATGTTCTTGGACTGCCTGGAGGTAGCAGAGGCCAGACGGGAAGGAAAGGCCTCTGCACGGCTGCCAGAGGGCAGGGATCTCCTTCACGCGTTCAGTAGTTACCGGGGGTGTCTGGGCTTGTGCATGCTTCCGGAGCACCACTATATCCAGGACGTGGACGTTTGCGAGGGGTGTGACCTGTGGGGGGGTGGGATGCCCAGCGCGCCTCGTTTTCTTCGCCCTGGCGGGTCTGACGGCCCGCGGTCTGAGCTCACAAGTCCCAAATAGGCAGTAGTCAATGATGGCCACCGCCTCGGCCTCATCCACAATCATCGCCCTGAGAGGGGGCAGCGTCTTCATGTTGTGCGTGGTGTGTACAGGTGGTGTGTTGTATACCTAAAAGATAAGGAGGGTGAGCTAGCCACCCATGGAAAAAATTAGTTAAGCAAGCAGGGGCATCCGGTACCCTAGCTCGCTGCCTCCACGTGGCCTGGCTGGGGCCGACTATGTCAGTTCCGGTGTCAATTCGGGCACCGTCATAGACCTGTGCCGTCATGTAGTGTAGCTGTTATTTTAAGTGGGGAAGCGTCCACTGGCGTTTTTAAAGTGTACGCCGTCACTCGGATGTAACCCGGGGCGGAGGGCCCGCTGGTCCCTCTGCTCTTGTCGGAACTGCAATGCAATCCCCTGGGTCTGCCAGCCATGGGTCAACAGCACGGTGAGGCTTGCCAGGGTGTTGGATATGTGAACTGGGGCGCCCGAAGGCCAACCAGTGCAGGCCCAACCTAGTCCAGGCAGGAGACGGAGGCTGCTTTTGGGTAGGACTTCTACATGCAATGCGCAGTAGGCAAGAGCATGTGGACCTGGAGGGTGTCCGTGTTGAGACGGCCACAGCTACCAGAATCCCTTGTCGATTTTTCAAGTGGGACAAGCCACCAGCGTTTATATGTTTATACTGTCGTGTATGCTGGCACGCAGTTGGAGAAAAGACTCTCCTGTGTAATTCCCCCAAGGGGCGTTATCCTGAGTTTACACAATCATCAGGAGGGAAAGACTCCCAAGGTCAGTGGTTCCCCGGCCGCTAATGCTGACATCTGAGGCAGTGCGTGTTAACACACCGGCAGAGCAGAGCCCCGCTGCAGTGGCCTTTCCTCCACCCGGGTTAAGGTACTGCGGCTGCCATACCAGGGAATCGGCCCCAGCGGAATGCAGCACTCACAGCCCCCCGGGACGTGCGCTAGACTGTATACTGCTACCACCGTACCAACCGCGTGTTGTTTCAAGTGGCACCACCCACTGACCAGTTATGGGGAGGTGTCTACCCCAGACCGCAGAGGGCAGATCTGACAGGCTGCCATGGCAGAGCGTCTATGTAGCCTTATCGCGTCCGAAAGACACAGGTGTAGCATCCAGGGTGTCGTCCCGGAGGTGTGCGTCATCCAGACGGACATCTTATGTTACTGTCGCCCCTACTCCAGGTCAGGTGGGTGCGGGCGCGCATACGGGTGGTGGCGCCCGAGACCTGCCTATGCCCAGGCTGCCATATGCCACACCAAGGACCCGTCCTACCCAGCATAGCTGGGGCGCATGGTCCAAGGGGGCTAGGCCGAGGCCTGGGTGTTTGGGGGCGGCTGGCTGTAACTGCGGTGCTATCAGATCCACAGCGGACAGGGGGCGGGGCATAGGACCCCCGCACTCTAAGTGGGAGGGCTTCTCCAGCCAGTCGTATGCCCATGCCTGTCATGTGGGGAATACCCAAGAGGGTGTTAGTTCCCCAGCGCACAGGACGCAGCTCCAAGGAGCAGATCACCGCGTACATGTGCTGGGAGGGGGGGGAGGAACTCACCAAAGTGCAGCACCTCGGGGGGTGTTACTGGGGCGTGAAGGGAATGTGAAGTGTGATGTGGGAAAGAGGGGGGGATAAAGGGCGTGACAGGGTCACAGCCCCGGCGACAAAGGAGCGGGCACGAGGGAAGGGTGCTGCGTGTGCAAGGGGATGGCTTTGCGGCCTGGTGAGCTCGCAAAAAACCGGAAAAATACGTACCAGACTCGTAGGCACCGCTAGGAGGACCGGGGAGTGTTGTGGATTCGTGTCGTCCCGTCCCACGGCCAAGAAAGTGGGGAAGAGGGCAGCGGACGCCGCGAAGAACATGATTGCCCCGCTGGGGCGGCGGCAGCGAGCGTGTTGGCCCGGGAGCAGAGCCATAGGTCGTCTGCACTCCCGGGCCTGGTATCCGTGACCACCATCAGCATACTCGAGAGTACTTACCGCTCGGAACCAACTTGGAGGTTGTGGTCGGGTCCTCTGCTTCTTGCCACCTCCACTATGCGATGCCACCCACTCACCGCCTTCCACTTCACTGCCCCCTGCAGTCTCGTAGCCATGTGTTTGTAGTTTAGACTTTGTATTTAAGCTTGGACTTGATGAGGGATGTACCTCACTCGACGTCTCGATTATAGACATTTGTTATTGTGCGCCCTGCTTCGCTCGCATTGAAATCCCGCCCCGCTTTCTCGCCCCTCGTACCTTCGGACTTCGGACCTCAAGACCGGTGGCTCATTTCCCTGCCCTCGCGTGCTAACTCCCTCCCTCAGCACCGCCGGGCTAGCCAGCCGGACCGAACCCCCGCTTCAGTCAGCCCCTTCGGTGTCGCACCTAGTCAGAGCGCTTGCCGCCAAGACAGATTGGGTGCCCATTGTGCTTTTGGGCAGTTGCCTGGGAATTAGGTCCGACAAGCCCGTAAGTCGTCGTACCCACTTTCCCCTCTTCCTGCTGGAGATTGTATTCCCGCCAGCGTGCGTGGATGAGAGGAGAACCGAATTCCGTCAGCGAACGGACTAGCCTCAAGACCCCCCGTTATTTCCTTTCGGCTTCTGTTCGCATAATCTCTGTCGGAGATTATCGGAATTACCGAATCCATCGCAACTATGCCCCAGACCTACCCTCTGACTTTGGCTGTGTCCCTGGCTGGCTGGTGGCTCTTCAGGCTCTTCATATATTTGGTAGTGGTCTCCTGCAATTCCCTAAGGTCAGTACTTGATTGCAGACATGTAGATAAGGGATTAATCACTTTCTCTACACTTTCTCTGTTGAGTTGTATGATGTCGATGTGTGCTTGCTGACCTTACCTCCCTGCACCCAACCCCAAATCCTTTACACCCACCTCAGGCACTCGAATCTGGGGCCTCTCAGGCCCTGATCTGCCTAGTAGATTTACCCCCCTGAAGGGGTCCGCCGTCAGCAGTCAGCATAAATGCTGACGCCGTCCTCACATCTCTGTCCTCATGGCCCCTTTTGTGTGGGCCCTTGAGGGCGCAATAATTTTTTGTATACACTACAGAGTAGTTTGAATATATATATATAATTCATTATATAATTTACATGGTCTGGGTAATCTGAGAGAAAATCGCAAGTTGTAGAAGCTGACAGCGCGTCAGCATCGTCATGACATGCCATCAGCTGGAAGGGAGGCCGTCGCGACGCGTCGTCAGCTTGAATGATGGCTGTCATGACGCGCCGTCAGCTTGAATGGTGGGTGTCATGACGCACTGTCCACTTGAAGCAAGCCCGTCATGACGCACCGTCAGCTTGAAGGGAGGCCATCATGACGCGCCGTCAACTTGAGATAGGCCGTCAGCTTGAACGACGCCGTCACGACGGGCCATCAGCTTGAACAAGGCCGTCTTGACGCGCTGTCAGCTTGAAGGAGGCCGTCTTGACGCGCCGTCCACTTGAGACACGTCGTCAGCTTGAAGGAGGCCATCGTGACGCGCCGTCAGCTTGAAGGGAAGCCGTCATGACGCGCCGTCAGCTTGAAGGGAGGCCATCATGACGACGCACAGCGGAGTATCAAACAATAGGGGCACCGATGCGGCCCATATAAATTATAAAATACCCCACCATAGTTTAGTTATGTATTTATCTCGTATTTAATTTAATTTAATTTAATTTAATTTAATTTAATCAATTTTTAATTTAATCAATTTATATTTAATTCTTGGAATTTTTTTGGGCGCGCGCGGCGGCCCAGAACGGGGGTGTTCGTGAACATATTGACCAAATCTCACTATTTACATCAACGCTAATGGCTCGAGAGGTAAATAGATTTATCTCGAATTTATCCGAATGTATCTACGCGCGTTGAAACACCTCGTGCGCACCCCAAACCTGTATTTGAATAGGTGAGTTCAAAGAGTGTATTGCCGGTATTCCAATACTGAAAACAATTGAAAAAGCTTTTGGGCCTTTTAGGAAAAAACTGGAGCCGGCACCCGGTCCAC
>Ga0307515_10009344_pt1 | contig 18969 bp, 16 predicted proteins | sample 17_EM_MG_FD_194513 | JGI IMG/M metagenome (GOLD analysis project Ga0307515, IMG submission 194513) | Populus trichocarpa ectomycorrhiza microbial communities from riparian zone in the Pacific Northwest, United States - 17_EM | ecosystem: Host-associated > Plants > Roots > Unclassified | place...
AAGACCAGTCTCAACTTGCCGCCCTCATCACTCATTGTCGTAGGACTTTTAACACCGACCGCGGGTATACTGGGTTCCCTTATGTGGCCTAAAATCCAACACGCTTTCAAGCTCTCGAATAAGGCGATCCTGATGATCCTCGTTATGCTCGCCTCCGTTGTTCCTCTGTACGGTTGTTTGGGATTCTTGCCAGGTCTGAAGGGCCATGTGGGAGGACTTGTAACAGCAGGGGAGATGTACGCCCTCGCTGTCTATTTTGGTGAGCCCGAATATACCTCCGCTATTATCATGCTTATGTCCGGTCTCAGGCTCGATCTTCGGTGCTTTCCAGGCGTTTTCTCGTGCTGTGTTTTCAGAACTGATTCCGCATGGCGAGGAAGCACGATGGTATGGGTTGTACTCGATTACGGACAAGTCGAGTAGCTTCCTGGGACCTCTGGTCGTCGGCGTGATCAGCGATGCTACTGGGAACATCCGCTACGCATTTTTCTTCCTTGTTGGGATGGTATGGTTGGCTATACTTCCGCTTCTTGTAGTAGATATTCAGACTGGTCGTCGGGACGCGCAGAATTACGTTCGTGGTTGATAATATCTTGCCTTTATTGTCGGGAAACGTCCTGTATCTCTAGCATATTATTTATTTCTTCGTAAAGTGCATATTGCATATGTTAGACTATAATATTCTGGCTCGTCGTGGAATGTTGGAGGACGGGGCATGGTGGGTGGGTCATACCTGTGACAAATACCTGTGACAACGAGTGCTTGTGGCCATCGTTACGCTGCCCCTTGCTTGATGATGGGTTTGGACTTGACCCCTTTTTCTTGGTCCCCAGAAAATTTACCGGACTTCGATTCTTGTGATGTTGGCATACTCACCGTACCTCAATTCAAGAAATTATGCAAGAACCGTGTGACTTGCTAGTCAAAACTTGTGAAGGGCTCCACTCTTTCAGAAGCTGGGAGAACGCCGGAACACCGCCGGGGCCAACTGTTGACTGCATATTCATTCCCTGCTCCTTCTATCCTTATGGTACCCTCTGCTGTACTAGAGGATGCGTCGCCGCGCGGCTCGACATTTCAAACAAATACCTTACTCAACGGCCTATTCCGAGGACTGTCGAGACGGACACAATAAGACAGTTTCTCAATTCTGTTGCGTGACGGACTCCAATCTTCACTCGTCACCACACTGGTCCGAAAACCATTCTCCCAATCAATATCTGTCTTTGAAGTCTCCTCGTTCACCGAAGCAGCCGAAGCTTCTGAACACCAGTGGATCCCCAAACCAACGCTATTGAACACAAAGTCCCGGTGCCCCCACGGCGTCTACGAGTCATTGGTCTAATGCGGTTTTCGCTTCAGAGCAATGAATAAGCGCACCAATCGAAACATGTCCATCCAACTCCAACACTGGGGTTGAATGCAAGCCGTTGCCAAGTGCAGCCGAAATCCCCCGTACGTTCAGAGAGACTAAGATGGACCTTGGAGCCCTTCCTGGTGCGATTATTTGTCGTAGTAAGCAACCCGATGTTCAGGAAATCACAAGAATATTTACGGGTATTCTCATCGGTCGCTGCTTTCAGCCCAGTTTTCTAGTGCAGTATTCCAGAGATGGTTAGCACATGGAAACGGTCACTCCCGCACCCAGACCTCTAGAGTTGCTGAGACGTCCACAAGACATTACGGCCTATTTTGCCGCATGGGATAGGCCCCAATAACGAAATTGACTATACCTGGATTCGTGCCTATAAGATGGCTCTCTCTTGATGTGATTCAGACTAGTAGCATAAGCATACCATGGACAAAGAGCGTACATAATGGCATCGACATATAGACATAAGAGGCCCTCCACCGGAGATCACTCATCCATCCCTGAATCTACCATTGGAAGCTCTGCATACAATGCAACGATCTCCTCCCTAAGCTGCTGCATCCTGGTGGCCAGGGCCTTTTGGATTTGAGCACGGGCAACCAAATTCTCGAGGCATTCTGGAAGCTGCGCCAGCCAACTCTCGATTGAAGTGATTGGTTCCCGAGCCAAGCGGTGTTTGATGAGTTCCAACATAGTTGCAATGAACGGGAGAAAACCCCGTAGCTGGTCTATCTGTGTTTCTCTTGCTGAGCGCTGTGGAGCTAGAGCTACCGCAAAGTGTTGATAGGCAGGGAGCAGCCGATCTTTGGCAGAAATACGAGAGGTCAAGAACACTGATGCAAAGGCATGACACCAAGAGGATGGGAGGATAGTCCATGTGGGGACGAGATGGTTCACCAGGAATTCCCATGGCCGCTCATTAGACCCATGACAAAGCACCTCGGTAAAGTCTTCAATCCACTCATGTCCGATAGCTTCTGGAATGAACACCTGGGTGCTGCGAGAATCCCTACTAGCAACCAGACTGAGGCACCACTTAAATGCACCTGTGCAGACCTCATAATCTTTCGATCTAAGGAATGATTGGAGCAGCCTTGGATCTGGCCTATGTGCAGTGACGTGCTGGTGCTCTCCTCCCTCTTCCAGCTCGTCATAGAGAGCAAGCCTAGCTTTTGCAATGAACACCCTCTCAGGCGTGTCTGGATAGCCAAGATCCGCTCTATCCTCTTGGAAGAAGATGGAACTCTGAACGAAAAGAGTATCCAGATGCAGCAGAACCCAAGGATCTGATGCTCGTGTCGTGTGAGAGGAGTGAGAGCCAGAAGGGAGAGTGCAGCTGAGGGTCAAATTATCTCCCGAAGGAGGATCCCCCCTGGAGATATCTAGTGCAGTTGTTGTTGCTCGGAGGTGTTTCATTATAACACCCAAGAGATACAAAGCAGAAACCGTAAATTCGGAGGAGTGTGTCATGGCAAGTTCGAAGAGGCGTGTAATGCCATCGATAGGATCATTCTTTGAGCCTCCGTCATGAGGAGGGTCCTGGAAAAGGGCCATGTACCAGTACATGGCGAGCTTGGCATGATCATAGGAATCTGGCCACCCCCAGCTATCCAATGTAATAACAGCGAAGTTTGGAAGTTTGAGGAGCTCCGCAAAACTGCCAGGTGCACGGCCACCTGCCTTGGTGCTATCAATGTAGAGGGCAGCGAGCAATGGAAGGCGAGAGTCCACATTTGGGTGCAAAGATTCCAATGACTGATCACTATGTGATTGGAGAAGGATTGAAATACGCTCCACACATTCATCACTCCATAGGTCCAATGGATTAGTGAGATCGACTCGACAAAAGGTCATACGATCAGAAGGAAGGGCAGGGGTTGGCGGGAGAAGGAGCCCATTCTGTGCGTCATATGCTGGCTTGAGGGTCTGCATTGCGTCATATGCCGACTTGATGGTGTGCATAGCATTAATCGCTGCAGCTGTGAGTGGAAGATCCGACCTTTTGCTCTGCTCTGTCCTCGAGATATATGTAAGGACAGCTGCAAGAAATCCCATGAGTTGGCCATATTTCCGAGCCGGGTCATGGGACCATGCTATTCTTCTGTTGAGAGCGTTCATCATCCAGAAGAGCTCAGCATCAACAGCACTGCTTGGGTCGAGATGGGCAATGGTCCTACACAAACCAACACCCGACTCGTGATCATTGAAAAAGATATGGAAATAGGAAGGGAAAAGAGAATTGGGCGGTAGGCCTGTGCCTATGATATCAGAGCCCCTGTTATCAAAACACTGTCGTAACTTTTCGTATAGCCGCTGATCAACAGCTTCGCCGTCGTGGCATACGATCACAGTGCGGGCAATAGTGCAGGCAACTGATTCAGAGAATGTAGATGGATCTCCAAGCAACCGCAAAGTGATACCAAGTAGTCGTTTCCACTCTGCAATATTATTTGGCTGCAGCGTAGGATGTTTCACTGGCTGATCAAATAGCTCCAGGAAGATCGGAATACTCTCCACACCCTCAGCAGTTGTCTTAATCAGCCGTTCAAGGACGGCAACATGGGTTTGAGAAACTTCCTGAGAGCGAGCATGGGGCACTACTTCTTTCATTCCGGCACCCTGATTGACTTTGGGCTGTGCAGCAGCAGACACTCTATTGCTTCCAGGGGGTGGTGGTGCAGTGGATCGGGGAGGATCTGCATTTGACTGGTGTTCCTGAGGCAGCAAGACCCTACTTCCAGTGACGAAAGAAGAGACCATATGGGAGAATGGCGCATAGGGGTCAAAAATGGGTACAAAAATCGTGAAGAGAAAGGCGGTGACCAAAATCCCTAGGAGAATTGAGTCCATAATTGCACTTGGAAGATAGATAGTCAAGTCGTCGACCATGATACCGCAAAAGAAAAGCACAATGGATATTAGGACGAGGAGTGGGATGAGTGGGAGGGCCTTATCCAGCTTCCATCGCTTAAGGCCTTGCATCCGCCGTTCCCGTTCCATCGCGCGGTGATCCGCCACGGTGATCCGCCTCAACTCGCGGCCGAGTTCCCGGAGCCACATCTTGATGAGCATCGCCAGGATTGCGTCGACCATAATGAAGACAAGGCTGGTGAACATGAGTATGGCGGCCCAGAACGCGTTTGCGGTGAGTGTGAACTCGGTGGGTGTATATGCGGGAATGGTCGAGTTGCCGAGTTGTCGAGAAATGTGGATGAGGACGTCCAATTGGATGTCGTTGCTGTTGGGCTGGAGCTTGGGGGAGATGAAGATAAGGAATGCGGAGATGACGGCTGCAAACAGACCATCCTGGGGGCGAGTCAGCAGCCGTGTATCGTCAAGAGTGGGTATACATACGAAAACGAGGACCACATCCGCCAAATCTCCCCACTCGACGTCACGAGTGTCGTCCTCCATTGCCGCCATTTCATTGTAGTGGTCCCAGATCGACTTTTCGTTCCTCCCTAGAGATTCTAGGAAAGGGTTAATGCTGAGTATTCTTGGAGGTTGTAGAGCACCGTACCAAGGAGGCGGCCGACTATCATTCTAACCCTTTCCTCGTCTTCGCAGGATCAAAATGAGCAAACGGACTGTGTAACAGAGAGTCAGACGGACCAATATGTCCTCGGTTGGTGGAGAAAATCGGCATTTCAACTGAGACGTGAGCACGGGGTGGTTGGTTGCAGAGTCGCAGGTGGAGGGGTGGTTGAAATCAGCCCGAGTGTTAAAGTGATGCCTGGCCTCCTTGAGATGGTTGTATTCTGAGGTACAGAACAAATAAATTAGAGCATTCCGTCACTAAACGGACAAGCGACATCAACGTACCCGTATTCGAAGGCGTGGCGAGATTACTAAGAAAAATGTTGACCAGTTGGAGACGGGCCTACAACCCACCAACGAGAAGCTATTAAAGGGAATTAAATCGCTGGGAGTCCCACCTCGCCTCAAAGACCACATTAGGAATGCAATATCCCAGGACACACCGAGAGAGTTTTCGAAGACCAGTCTCAACTTGCCGCCCTCATCACTCATTGTTGTAGGACTTTTAACACCATACTGGGGTCCCTTATGTGGCCTAAAATCCAACACGCTTTCAAGCTCTCGAATAAGGCGATCCTCGTTATGCTCGCCTCCGTTGTTCCTCTCTACGGTTGCTTGGGATTCTTGCCAGGTCTGAAGGGCCATGTGGGAGGACTTGTAACAGCAGGGGAGATGTACGCCCTCGCTGTCTATTTTGGTAAGCCCGAATATACCTCGGCTATTATCATGCTTATGTTCGGCCCCAGGCTCGATCTTCGGTGCTTTCCAGGCGTTTTCTCGTGCTGTGTTTTCAGAACTGATTCCGCATGGCGAGGAAGCACGATGGTGTGGGTTGTACTCGATTACGGACAAGTCGAGCAGCTTCCTGGGACCTCTGGTCGTCGGCGTGATCAGCGATGCTACTGGGAACATTCGCTACGCATTCTTCTTCCTTGTTGGGATGGTATGGTTGGCTCTGCTTCCGCTTCTTGTAGTAGATATTCAGACTGGTCGTCGGGACGCGCAGAATTACGTTCGTGGTTGATCGTATCTTGCCCTTATTGTCGGAAAACGTCCTGTATCTCTAGTATATTATATATCTATTCGTGAAGTGCATATCGCATGTGTTAGACTATAATATTCTGGCTCGTGGAATATTGGGAGGACGGGGCATGGTGGGTCGGTCGTATCTGGGACAAATATCCGTGACAATGAGTGCTTGTGGCCATTGCGCAGCTGCCCCTTGCTTGATGGTGGGTTTGGACTTGACCCCTTTTTTTTGGTCCCCAGAAAAATTTACCGGACTTCGATTCTTGTGATGTTGGCATACTCACCGTACCTCAATTCAAGAAATTATGCAAGAACCGTGTGACTTGCTAATCAAAACTTGTGGAGTGCTCCACTCTTTCAGAAGCTGGGAGAACGCCGGAAGACCGTTGGGGTCAACTGTTGACTGGATATTAATTCCCTGCTCCTTCTACCCATATGGTGCCCTCTGCTGTACTAGAGGGTGCGTCGCTGCGCGGCTCGACATTTCAAACAACATACCTGCCCGCCTTCTCCGTTAATTACTCAACGGCCTATCTCGAGGACTGTCGAGGGGGACACAATAAGATGCTTTCTCAATTCTGTTGTGAGAGGGACACTTATCACCACACTGGTCCGAAAACCATCCTCCCAATCAATATTTGACTTTGGAGTCTCCTCGTTCACCGAAGCAGCCGAAGCTTCTGAACACCAGTGGATCCACGAACCAACGCTATTGAACACGGAGTCCCGGTGCCACCACACCGTCTACGAGTCATTGGTCCGATGCGTATTTCGCTTCAGAGCAATAAATAAGCGCACCAATCGAAACACGACCATCCAACTCCAACAGTGGGATTGAATGCAACTCCTTTGAGACCATCTCCTGACACCGGCACCTCTGAGAACTCGATAGTTATCAATCGATCACGCATTACGGTCTGTGTACCAGCTCAGTTTCCACTATCACAATCCCCTGCGGAACGAGCCGACTCCGTTCCCTTGACTTCACAAGGCGCTATAACGAACCTCTTGCCAATCCCCTAATACAAGAAGGGGAAATTCAAATGCTTCGGTTCGAAATAACCAAACTTCTTTTTGGGGAGGATTCTTTCTGACCCACCCTCCGCGGGACTCTGGACAAGTCCTGATCATCCCCGGCAAGTGCGGGTGGCTATGGGGTATTTGACTACTTGCATGCACCTTCTGTATGAAGGGCTTTGTTATAAGTTATTCTTGACTTGTGTCTGGTCAGTGGTACTCAAGCTGGCTGACAATAGCTTTCACCCAGGTAGTTGACACGAGTCAAATCATCAATGGAGAGATATGGTTAATCCAGGCCAAAAGTCACACAAGTTCCTCATCGAGAATTCACAGGGCTCTACTCCCCAGCTGGAGAAATACCTGCAGACTGGTCATCTCATATGGAAATGTGACCTATTTCTTATGGATGCGAAGCGGGACACCCGCTTATCGGTCTCCTACAATGCAAAGTAGTGAGGTTTTCGATTCAAGGTCCAGCAAGGCCTGGTTTAAACTCCTCAGAATTGATAAATATGGCGAAGATTTATGTCCGAACTACGTCATAGCGCAGAAATGCGCGCTCTCCTCTGTCGTGAGCAACGAATATGCAACCATCATCCGTATAACTGTATCAACTGACTTCGGCCATTTCATTCTAGTACTCATAGATCGACTTTTCGTTCTTCCCTAGAGACTCTGGGAAAGGATCAATGCTGAGTGTTCTTGGGCGCTGCAGAGCATCGTACCGAGGAGGCGTGCCATGATGGTTTTAACTTTTACCTCATCTTCGCAAGAATCAAAATCAGCGGAGGGGACGGTGTAATAGAGCGTCAGACGGTCCAATATGTCCACGATTGGTGAAGAGAATCAGCATTTCGACTGAGACGTGCGCACGCGGACGTTGGTTGCAGAGTTGAAGGTGGTTGCGCGCGAAATACGCGTCTGAGCGCTACTCCCCGACACCCCACTAGTTAGTAACAACTACGTCACTCCAAGAACTCAACACTAACATTCAAACACCCCCGGAATTATAAAAAGCGCCGCCGAAGCGAGAGCCTACGTCGAGAAAAACCAGTGGATGCTCCCAACGCAAACCGCCACAAACTCGCTCCTAGCTACAATCCTATTCTGATCGGTATCCACTCACGGACAACACGTTACCAACGACAAACTCCCTTGGGGTTTCAGCAGCCGACGGTGGGCGAATCTGTGCTTACGGCCCCGCCCGTCGTCGTTGGCGGGTTAGGCCATGAAAGAACGTCAAGGAAGGTAGTATCCCTGGACTCGACGACGGCACAGTGCTTCGGGGCCCAAACCCTGTAACCACCCCCGGTGTACTTGTACCCCACCAGATAGCATATCCTCGACCTATCGTCAAGGCCCTTCAAACGCGCAAAGATGGGACACATCTGGCCTGACGCCGTACAGCACCTCATACGGCGTACTACCGCCTAACACTTTCGCTGGACTCCTGTTGTGAGCGTAAGTCGCCACGTTGGATGTTCCACCTACACGTATTTTGGTAGACCAGAGCACCTCGGGCACTCAAATCCAGGGCCTCTCAGGCCCCGGTGGGCCTATTAAATTTACCCCCCTGAAGGGGGTCGTCAGCAGTCAGCAGTCAGCAGCGATGCTGACGGCCGTCCTCATCGCTCCCTCCGTCGGCTTCTTCTGCGTGGGCTGTTTGGGTCGTGATAATTTTTGTAGGCAATGTAGAATAGTCTGAATACAAATATATAATTTATTGTATAATCTACATCATCTAGAGAATGTGAGAAAAATCGAAATCTTCTAGGGGGAACTGTCACGACAGCCGCCCTCAGGTACTGATGGTCCGTCATGACAGGCCCCCTAGGTGCTGACGGTCTGTCATGACAGCTGCCCCTAGATGCTGACGGTCCGTCATGACGGGCCTCCTAGGTGCTGACGGTCTGTCATGATGGCCACCCCTAGGTGCTGACGGCCCGTCATGACAGCCACCCTTAGGTGCTGACGGTCTGTCATGACAGCCCCCATAGGTGCTGACGGTCTGTCATGACGGGTGCCCCTAGAGCTGACGGGCCATCCTAAGTGCTGACGGTCCATCATGATGGCCTTCCTAGGTGCTGACGGCCCGTCATGACGGCCGCCCCTAGGTGCTGACGGTCCATTGTGACAGCCATCCTAAGTGCTGACAGTCTGTCATGATGGGCCTCCTAAGTGCTGACGGGCTGTCATGATGGCCGCCCCTAGGTGCTGATGGTCTGTTGTGACAGCCGCCCCTAGTGCTGATGGGCCATCATGACGGGCCTCCTAGGTGTTGACGGGCCATCATGACGGCTGTCCTAAGTGCTGACAGTCTGTCATGACAGCCGGCCTTAGGTGCTGACAGGCTGTCATGACAGCTGCCCCTAGTGCTGATGGATAGGGTCCCGTCATGATGGACCGTCAGCACCTAGGGGACCCATCACGACGGGCCGTCAGCACCTAGGGCGGCTGTCATGACGGACTGTCAACACCTAAGCGGTCATCATGACGGACGATGGACCGTCAGCACAGGACTGTCAGCCATCAGGATGACACGCAGTGGAGTGCATAGGAGCTCCAATGAATGTATAAATTATCTCACTGTAGTTTATTTATGTATTTACTTTGAATTTATTTGAATATTTTGACGCATGCAGCGGCCCAAATCACAGAATAAATTTACCAAATTTCAATACTTGTATCAATCCTAATGGCTCGAGAAGTAAATATATTTATTTTGAATATATCTACACACATGGCAACCCAGAATGCCTGTTCCTGAACGGCCTATGTAGGTCTATACAGTACGTGTCAGGCCAATACACACTTCAAAGTTTGTATTGCAATACTGAAAGCAATTGAAAAAGCCACCACCCGGGTCCACAAGGCATCATGTCCACGTCTCCTGGGAATATGTCGGATATTCCCAATGCCGCCACCACTGCTGGCCACCTGCCCGGCTGGCCCCAACACACAATAATATTGTATACACCATAGAGTAGTTTAAATAAATAAATAAAATTCATATTATAATTTACATCGTCTAGATAATCTCAGAGAAAATCGTAAGTTGTAGTAGTTGATGTGCCATCAACCGCTGTCATGACGACGCATGAAAGAAATAGGCACTCCAATGCGGCCTGTATAAATTATAAATTACACTACCGTAGTTTATCTATATATTTATCCTGAATTCATTAATTTTATTTGAATTTATTTGAATTTATTTGAATTTATTTGAATTTCCTTGAATTTTCTTCGATTTTTATTTTTATTTTTTTGGGGCATGCGCGGCGACCCAGAATGGGGGCTTTTGTGAGGCAAATTTACCTAATTTCACTATTTGTATTGATAATAATTGCTCGAGAGGTAAATACATTTATTTCTAATTTATCTGAATATATCTACATGCATGGTGACCCAGGACATGCCACCTGTGTGCTTGTGCGCACGCGTCCCCTGCAGCCCTGATGGTCCTCGAAGCGTTGCTAAAAGGGCCACAAAATAAAGGGAATTGTTCGTTCACTCTAATACAGCTTGCACAATGAACAGTTGGAGGTGGGGGACCCGACGACCTATACAGTACATGTCGGGCTGATAGGGTACACTGGGGTGACCGGTATGCATCGGACCAATAAGGTAGGTCAGGGTGGTTGGTATGTGTCGGGCTGATAGGGTAGGCCAGGTCAGTTGGCATGCGCCAGCCCGACTTTGCATTGCATTGCTTACAACTTGGGCACTTACCTGGGTTATTGAGAGCAAAAGATACTATTTTGTATATATTTCAGAACTTCATCGTAGTTGTACAATGGCGCTCAGTGCTGCTGCTCCATAGGGTGGACACATGGATATGATGCTTCCCTTGAATTGAGGGAGAATGGCAATCCATCAGCCACTGGTGCATGTTGTAATGGGCTGCCCCTGCATGTACTCATACCTTCCCTACTTGCGGTGCACATGTACCAAGCCACAGAACAGGAAATGTGACCGCATTGCTGTTCCCAACACCCCCAAAAGTTGTGGTCATACCCATTGTAGGCTTTTTTTAAATTTCAAATCTAGACTATTAAGGTACTCTAAGCCGGTTTATCCAAGCCCTTTAGCATACATATTACTCTTGCTAGAATTTTTTCTTTTCCAGATTGCTTTGTCTTTTCATGGTGGTTTTTTGTTGTGCCTGATCGACGCCCTGGCGCTTCGCCGAATGAATGGCATGATTACCCGGCTGGTACACCTTGGCATGTGTGCCCTGATATCGGGTGGTCGGGTGGCATACAACTGCCCTGGCCTTCCTTATCGGTCTGCCGCATACTGATCGCCCTGGTGTACCCTATTGGCTGATATATTCAGATAAATTAGAAATAAATGTATTTACCTCTCGAGCAATTATTATCAATACAAATAGTGAAATTAGGTAAATTTGCCTCACAAAAGCCCCTATTCTGGGTCGCTGCGTGTGCCCCAAAAAAATAAAAATAAAAATCGAAGAAAATTCAAGGAAATTCAAATAAAATAAATGAATTCAGGATAAATATATAGATAAACTATGGTAGTGTAATTTATAATTTATATGGGCCACATTGGAGCGCCTATTTCTTTTGTGCATCGTCATGACAGTGGTTGACGGCGCATCAACTACTACAACTTACGATTTTCTCTGAGATTATCTAGACGATGTAAATTATAATATGAATTTTATTTATTTATTTAAACTACTCTATGGTGTATACAATATTATCGTGTGTTGGGGCTGGCCGGGCAGGTGGCCAGTGGCGGTGGCAGCATTGGGAATATCCAACATATTCCCAGGAGACGCGGACATGATCTGGGTGGTGGCTTTTTCAATTGCTTTCAGTATTGCAATACAAACTTTGAAGTGCGTATCGGCCCGACACGTACTGTATAGACCTACATAGGCTGTTCAGGAACAGGCATTCTGGGTCGCCGCACGTGTAGATATATTCGAAATAAATATATTTACTTCTTGAGCCATTAGGATTGATACAAGTATTGAAATTTTGTAAATTTATTTCACAAAAACCCACGATTTGGGCCGCCATATGCATCAAAATATTCAAATAAATTCAAAGTAAATACATAAATAAACTATGGTGAGATAATGTATACATTCATTGGAGCTCCTATGCACTCCGCTGCGCGTTGTCCTGAAGGCTGATGGTCCCGTGCTGACGGTCCATCGTCTGTCATGACAACTGCTTAGGTGTTGACAGTCCATCATGACGGCTGCCCTAGGTGCTGACGGCCCGTCGTGATGGGTCCCCTAGGTGCTGATGGTCCGTCATGACGGGACCCTATCCATCAGCACTAGGGGCGGCTGTCATGACAGCCTGTCAGCACCTAAGGGCGGCCATCATGATGGCCCGTCAGCACCTAGGAGGGCTGTCATGACGGACCGTCAGCACCTAGGGGCGGCCGTCATGATGGCCCGTCAACACCTAGGAGGCCCGTCATGACAGACTGTCAGCACTAGGGGCGGCTGTCATGACGGACCGTCAGCACTTAGGGTGGCAGTCATGACGGACCGTCAGCACCTAGGGGCGGCTGTCATGACAGACCGTCAGCACTTAGGAGGCCTGTCATGACGGGCTGTCAGCACTTAGGACAGCCATCATGACGGGCCGTCAGCACCTAGGAAGGCTGTCATGACGGACCGTCAGCACCTAGGAGGCCTGTCATGACAGACCATCAGCACTTAGGAGGCCCATCATGACGGCCTGTCAGCACTTATAGGGGCCATCATGACAGCCCGTCAGCACCTAGGAGGCCTGTCATGACGGACCGTCAGCACTTGGGGCACCCGTCATGACGGACTGTCAGCTCTAGGGGCACCTGTCATGACGGACCGTCAGCACCTAGGGGGGCTGTCATGATGGGCCGTCAGCACCTAGGGGCAGCCGTCATGATGGACCGTCAGCACCTAGGGGGCCTGTCATGACAGACCATCAGTACCTGAGGGCGGCCATTGTGACAGTTCCCCCTAGAAGATTTCGATTTTTCTCACATTCTCTAGACGATGTAGATTATACAATAAATTATATATTTGTATTCAGACTATTCTACATTGCCTACAAAGATTATCACGACCCAAACAGCCCGCGCAGAAGAAGCCGACAGAGGGAGTGATGAGGATGGCCATCAGCATCACTGCTGACTGCTGACTGCTGATGACCCCCTTCAGGGGGGTAAATTTAATAGGCCCACCAGGGCCTGAGAGGCCCTGGATTCGAGTGCCCGAGGTGACCAGAGTCGTTTAGCATCGCACACGTGGAGTTGGTGAGCACCCCAATGGTACGTTCTGCTACTCCATTCGGTTCTGGACTGTATTAGACTGACGTATGCGGCCTAATTCCCTCTGAATCGCAGAAACTCCCATGCTGAGCTTGCGCGGGTTGTCCGTCATGACCTCGTGTAGCTTCTTTCCTGACTCATTCTCCGCCGCAAGCCTTGAAGAGCTTGAAGGCTTCAGTCGTCCCCGACTTGTGCTGCAGCGGCCACATGAACAGTGGCCAACTATTGTCTTCCACCCATGCACCACCACGTATTCGTATTCCTTCCCGCCAGCCGACTTCATGGGCATCGGGCTGGCTATACTGATATGGACTCACCCCAGTACTTCCTTCCTGGTCCCGCTCGTCAAGGGTGACTGTCCCCCTACCCTTCATCGGCGATTTCCAGCGCGTTGTCGCTATCATCTCTCCCAAACCCACCCTGGCTGGTGCTGCTGAGACTGTCTGTGTACCTTTCTCGCTTTTATCGATACTCCCCACCATGATCCCGTCGACCTGGAACAGTCTCTCACTCGGTCAATCGGGAAACAGCTTCGCACGACTTGGGTCATATCACTCCCCACCAATCTCAATACCGCCCCCCAAAACACCAACAATGCAAGTGTTAAAGGTTCTTTCATATTTTTTAATGTACTGGTACATGTGTCAGCTCGATGCTAGTCATCGTTGCCTGGTGGTTAATAAAGACTCGCCGTTTGTCACTGTCCACTTCGTTGCGTTCGTCGTGATTCCTGTTGATGCCTGCTTTGTTGCAGTGCCTGTTGTTAGCGTCATCATGTCTTGGTGTTCGCATAAATTGTGTGTCATTCGCACTTGTGTTTGTTAGCAAGTTCGGCCTCGCTTGTTGGTCTTCAAAACTGTTATGTTTCGTAGTTCAACTGTAATGAAAGTAACGTCTAATAGCCTGGGTTTAAACCTGGGGACTCTTCTTTCAGTCCCACGGGTATACGAAATCTAGTGTGGACTAGTTACGTATACACACATTTGATAGTATAGAGTAAGAGCCTGACACTGGCCGGCAGTGGTGGATGAATAGAATGAATAGGGCGAAAGGAATCTGGGATTAGACAAATGCACAAGGTGTTCTTTAGGTTCTAGACCTCAGATATAACTCAGAACACAGTATATGAGATTTAATAGAGTGTGTAGTGTGGAAATGGAGCAGCGTGCATGGATGACAATGATTTGTCTTTAGTACCAGTTCTTTATCCTGGGCCTACTGTCCCTTGCACTCTGTATCTCTATTTAGATCGGCTTGCTAGTGGGCTCTTAAGGCTGTGGATAAATGTGTGTGTGGTAAAAAAGTGATATTCCAAAAGCCCGCCCCAGAGACCCTTATATAAGAGCAAGCTCCACAGTGAGATACGTGTCCACAGCTGCATAATCCTTCCAGATGATACGTTTCAGCTGCGCCCACATAGTCACAGACCCTTTAGACATTACATAGGTTTCCCGCACCTTCCCAACCACTTTGTGCTACACCAGTGGTGGACAAAGCAAGTCGGTGCAGGTGCAATACATGAACAATCATTCCCAACACAAACAGTAACTATTCCTCCCTACTAAAAGATACTAACCGGGAGGTATGTACTACCAGTCCCTGTTCCCCAGCCAATGTGAGTGTGCGTCAAGTCATGTTCCTCCGCTAACACCTGTTCCATAACAAAAACAGGATGTGATCTGTCTCTCTTTGTTGTTTTGCTGTCTCCTGCTCCTTGGTTGTCCCACTCGCATTCTTGTGATTCTCTGTAGTACACCAGCCTTTGATCTATCTATCTCTAACGACCTTGCCTTTCCTTGTCTCGTTTCGCCTCGGCAACATACTCGGGTCCCCTCTTGCTTGCACTCTTGTCCGTTATCACCGTCCTATACAGAATACGCATAATCGGCACCACACCACTATCTTCAGCGTAGAACCCTTTTCATCGGATGGACGCTCATGACAGGCGCTGCGTTGATGACTTGTTCATTTGTACTTATGTGTCCCCTCCTATGCCTAGACACCCACCACCACTATCAAGTCCTAGATCATATTTTTGTCTTGTTCTTCTCTCTAGAATCCGATCATACTTCCATGGCTTTATATGGTTGCTAGCAGTACTTAATGACAATGGGTACATCCAGCTCACTGGTCGGTCAATAAATGAAACATGATCACTCACCTTTCCAGTTAACTTTCAAAGCACAACATAATATCCCATGTCCCATGATGGTGGTTTTACAAGCATACAATGGTTGGAACAGTGTCTGATCTAATAATGAACATCCAACTCAACCTTCGACTCGACCTTCACCATCATCCGAATTATACATTTTGTTTGAATGCTATCAAATTCTCAGGTTTCAGTCCTCTGACTATGTCAGTTGCTCTTGACGCTGCTAGTCACGTTGGAAATGGCCTGAGGGTCATTGTTGATTCCTCACCCAATTATGGTCAAGTAGCTCAGTGGTTAGAGCACTGCTGCTAGACTTGGGTTCGATTCCCGGCTTGATCATTTGCATTGCAGTGCTCAATTCCTTGAAAAAATCGTGGTGGGATTATGTACTGATCCCACAAATGACTCATAGGCCATTGCATTGAAACCTGTTTCAGAAGGACTTCAAAGTCGTGGTTGGGTCGTGTGGGTGTGGAGACTGACGTGCCAATGGCCCACTTGTTGAATGAGCACAACCAGACCTAACACTGGAGAGTCGGGAGACAACCGTAAAGTGTATATGGGGCAAACAATGCGCTAAATATACAAAACAGGTACAAAGCACAAAACACCAAAAACATGGCATGTGATGAGTCACGCTCACTCAACACCACTGGCCAAGCTTTTTCCTGTCAAGGCTTTGACTGTTGCCAAGTGCAGCCGAAATCTCCTGTATGTTTAGAGAGACTGAGATCAACCTTGGAGCCCTTCCTGATGTGCTTGTTTACCATGGTAAGCAGCCTGATGTTCAGGAGATCACAAGAATATTTACAGGTACTCTCATCTGTCCCAAAGTTCAAGGGTGGGGTTATAACCTGGTTATAACCCCTTTAGTGCCCAAAAGGGTTATAGGCAAAGTGGGAAGGGTTATATAGAGGGTTATATTGGGGTTATAACCTGATACTTAACCCCTTATATAACCCTAGTTATTTGAGTGCTATATTAGTGAAAATTACTGGTCAGGAATGCTCAGATATGCAGTGCAGACACTGTATACGACATGAAATATAGTTTATATCAATTCTGATATGATACATTGCGCTCCAATGTGTGGAATGTCCAATAGAAAACAAATGAGAAAAACAAGGCGCAATCAAAGTTACCATTCTGTGAATTGTCTGAGAAGCGTGAAGAGGAATGGGACAATAGGTCCAAATCTGTGAAAGGAAGTGAGAAGTAGCCATTGGGGACACTATACACTACACACCTATCATATGTTCGGGACACGCATAGAAATATCACCTGCCAACAGTAGTCAGGTTTGTGCTTACAGTTCTGGTACCTAATGAGTGGCATTGTCAGCCAATGGTCTGGAATGTGAAGCAGGACTGAGAGATATACATTACACACCTGGGATAAAGTCACAACGGCAGGGGTGGAGTGTCCGCTATACCACCCTGTGTCAAATGGGGTGGCTGGTGAGGCGCCACACCAGGTCATTTCTGGGTGAAGAACTTGACAGAGCCAAGGTGTAGGTTGTCCACCTCCAATGGTCGGGAGAGCACATTGACCTCAATGGCATGTAAACAAGTGAGGATCTGAGGTGTTGTGGGTCAGTCAACAGGGTGCAGGGTGCAGCAATCAATAGTGAGCTGGATGAAGTCAGCAGGGGCACCAGGAGAGGCCAATTGGCGGACCTCATCCATGTTGATGTTGAACAAAGGAGGTGGGCGCTGTACATAGGTTCAGAGAGGCATCATTCAAGTGCACGGGTGCAGGAGTCAACCCACCTTGAATGTGACATCGTCAGCTAGCTTCTGAGCTAGGATTCCATAGAAGATCACACTGGGAGAGTAAATGTTGGTAGGCAGGTCGAACTCTTCTCTGAGAAGGGTCTGCAGGTTCATGTACCTGTCCATTCAACAGAACATCAGACACTTGACCTCATCGGTATTCCGGGCTGCAATTTGTGCAAACCCAATGTCAGTGATCTTGAGTTGTCCATTCAGGGTGACGAGGAGGTTCTCTCCTTTCGGGTCCTGATGAATGCACCGACAGGCATGTAGGTAGGCCAGCGCACGTGCAATATCGGTTGCGAAGGAGACTTGTAGACACCATGGGAAAGGCTTTGTCTTGTCATAGATATAGATGCTGAGGTTGCCTGTAACTCGTGAGAGAGAATTAAGGAGATGCTTACCATTCTCAATAAATTCTGAAATAAAAAGAATCTGGTTATCTGGAGGTGGTGCTCATGAAAGACCAAGGTAAAGAACGACATTTGGGTGGCAGGCCTCCCTGGGTCCATTGGTCAGCATTCAGGCTGGCCCACAGGCCTGTGGCTGAGAAGAAGGACCAACTTCATGAGATGCCACTCACTCTCAAAGTATTTTGACATATTGTATTCAGTTGAAGGAAGGACTTCCTTGATCATGATGTTGATGCCGAGGTAGATGCCAAGGTAGGTGCCTGCAATTCATGACCAACTCAAATGATGAGCATAGGGACAGGGGCTCCTGCACTACAACGAACCTTTGCAGACACTGCTGAAGGACCCAGAACCTGGCTCCTTCCAACTCCCTTTGATATCCTGTTAGGAACGTCATGACTCGACCGACAATGATGGGGGTCACTGCTGATGTCAACCAGGATCACGTTGAAATCCATTGTAAACAGTGTCCAAGGAGTGTGGGGAAGCTATTGGGGTATTATGAGGAGCGTCAATCTGTGTGGTGGCTCTTTGGTGTGGTGGAGAGGGCAGTGGTCAAGAAGCACAGACTGTATGTCTTGTTGAGGTGTGGTATGCAGAAAATGAATGTTGCTATAAGTCTGCGTTGGTTGATCTCTCAAACAGTACTCCTTGTCTTGAACTGCGGGTGAATTCTCTGCTTTCGCTCAGTGTCACTCAGCTTGGCTTGTGGGCTGGTTGCAATAGAATATGCAAATGCTAATGACACTGTGCTTCTTGACTTTGATAGTGTGTTCAGTTTCTGCCCACAGATGACGATTTTCCACCCACCTGCTGAGTAACCCAAAAATGACAGTGGACATGGGGCCATGCCAAGGATTGAAGACCACAGGCTTGGAGGCAGGGTTGGTGAGCAGCTCGTACCCAGCAGAGATTTTTACTGGTTCTGTCAAAGTGGTCAGTCTTGGAGCAATGGACAGTCAGGACCAGTGAGGGGGGTGAAAGGGAGAGATGGAGACATTAACGGACCATTCACAGTGCACTCCTCCATGGCTCTGAGACCTGGCGGAGATGTGTTTTTTCGTCGGTTACAAGTATGAAGGGGTGCCTGCGGGGTTTGGGATGTTGTGGTTGAGTCCAAGCGAGTTAAAAAAAAAACAAGTCCAAAAATGCACTCATGTTCATGCCCATAGACACATCGTCTGAGTATGTTATTAGAGCCCATACAGTATCAGGACGATATGAGATACATCAGTGGGACAGTGGGGAATGGTAGTGGCAGTAGCAATGGTAGCAGCTAGGTAGCCACTACCTGACACATAATAGTTGAGATTCAGTATGTCAGGTAGTTCTTGAGTCAACCATAGTGCTTCATATAATCTGCCATTCACAGGAGAG
>Ga0307515_10009345_pt1 | contig 18968 bp, 22 predicted proteins | sample 17_EM_MG_FD_194513 | JGI IMG/M metagenome (GOLD analysis project Ga0307515, IMG submission 194513) | Populus trichocarpa ectomycorrhiza microbial communities from riparian zone in the Pacific Northwest, United States - 17_EM | ecosystem: Host-associated > Plants > Roots > Unclassified | place...
AGAGCCACACGACAACCGTTCGAACGACCAGCCAGCGAACACGATAAACGATTCGATCGATCGATCGAATCAAGGTGACATAGACAGGTAGGCACAGACAGGTAGGCACAGATAGGTAGGCATAGACAGACAGACAGACAGGTAGGTAGGTAGGTAAGCAGGCAGGCAGGCAGGCAGGCAGGCAAGTAGGCAGGCAGGTAGGTAGGCAGATAATTTAGAGCCTCCGCGAGAGGCTTCCCCCTTAACGCCTAAAGTAGATAGAGATATAGTCTGGGTTATAATAAAGAACTAGAAGACGGAATGGCCTAGCCGTAAGCTAAACTATTAGATAGCGGGACTATATAAGGTCCTTAAGAAGATAGGTAACTTATATAAAGTAAAGCTCCCGGATTTAATTAAGGTTTACCCTATTTTTTTGCCGGATAAGCTATAAAAAGCTATAGATAACCTATTACCTAGATAAAAGAATAAACCTTCCCTACTAATTTAAGTTAATAGCGACAATAAATAGGAAATTGAAGAAATACTAGCCTATAAATTAGTAAGGAGAACGCTAAAGTACCACATTAATTAGAAAGGCTATAACCTAGATCCTACCTAGTACCCTATATAGAACTTTATTAGCAGTCCCTATAAGCTTTAAAAATTCTATAGCCGTTACCCTAATAAACCAGAACCCCTAACGTACCTAAATTAATAGATAGAGTGCTAGTATAGTAAAGATAATAAGCTACAAAAAAAATATAAGGATAAGAACGCCCTATAGGTATAATATAGACTATAAAGCCTAAGGGCAGGCTTTTGCGGAGGGGGGGTAATATTATAGTACTAGTAAATTGCCATAGATTGCCGTAGATTGCGGTTATGTAACGCGAAGATTGTATAAAATATCGAGCGGCGCTACTCTTCTTCTCCTTTTCTTTCTCTAGCTTTAGATCCTCGTTTATAGACAATCCAATTATATAGGCTTGCATGCGTCCTTCTTGCTGCGCCTATACCTCGATTGACTAAGTCACTAACATTACCTCCTTAAGGATTTATCTCCTCTATAATTTATTCTATTCCTATAATTATACCTTATAGCTTCCTATCTATAAAGTCCCCTTATAGTAATAGATTAATACACTATACCGTCTTTAAACTGCTTATACTATACTACCTATACTATATTAGGTAAAACCTAAGTAGATAATTATATAGCTATAAGGTATAGCGACTTAGGGACAATTTAGAGGTAACTCGCCTATAAGGTATATACGCTATACGTATATAGGGAAAACCCTTTCTTACCTTATACTTAGACCCCTCCTTTTACCTTAAGGATTTGTCTATTTATATAACATACCCTATTATTCTATTAATTGGACTCCCTATCTATATCCTTACCTTATATTAAAATTTAAAGAAGTTAGTAAAAAGCTAGCTAAGCTCTCTATAGGGAACGCAGGCCCTATATAGTCTATATTTAACTAAATAGTAAATAGTCCTAGCCTTTTATAATGGGGTACAGATAATCTATTAAAGCAGAATCTCGATTTCTTACTACAATCCTTCCATTTTAGAAATAAATTAACACTACCCTTTCCTACGGACTGACAATTGTTCAGCTCCTGCTACTCAAACGTATTGACGGACCATGAATGAGGAATATGAGGGAGCTTACAGCAGTTTAGTCAACTTTGCGTTAATAGTGGCGTGTTGGAAAAAGGTCAATCTCTGACTTTTCAATATGCTTAGGCCATCTCCACCGGAAGCACATTCTTTTGCAAGCGAAAGGATAAACGATAATAAAAAAAAGAACTAGCAAGATAAAGCACGGCGTTGGATAGTATGCCTACACAAGCGTCTACTCTTTGTAAATTTGTGATAAACTCAAGCATCTATCTTTGTAATAGAATCGGTGGGCCCCATGTAAGCGGAGTCTGCGGGAGATCCGAATTCTAAAAGTACACTCGTAAGTAATTTATCATAAAAGCGGTAAGAAAAGAATTACGTCGTCAAATTCCGGAATATAATCAGCGTTTTCCGTCCCGAAATCTAGAGTTTTGGCTAGATCGCCATTCCAATTTGTGTACGTGCGCGTACGGTGCTGTCTTCTGCACCATAGGCACCGGATATTCCCCGTTCGTGGCGGACGCGCTCCGCACGGACAGAAGAACTATCGCCATGTTATTATTTCGTTAAACTGTCAATTACTTGGTCGAGCTGGAGAAGAAAGAACACACTGCTCTGTCGTGTTGATGATCACCAAGTACCATTCCATCTCCCTCCATATCGTCGCCATACTTAGTGAAATTCTTATAGTACCAGCCACTCTCCTCTATCTCTTTGTACCTGCATCGTAGACAGATCCAGCGCGTGTACTGGTCACATTCGCACAATTTCCCTTGCATGCATTCCTCAACGCCCTCGTCACAAGAATTACAGTAGCAGATGATATTTACACTAGAGTAGTCTGGCCGCAGATGCGGCCGCCTACTAGACATGTAACTAGGATCATCCCTAACACGAGGAACATACCGGCATTCCTAGAGAAATTGTTATTTTAATACAAGAACGTGCTGGCAAGAACATGTAACGAGTGAAGAATCTACCTCGCACACATTGATGCCGCACTTGATGCAGGGCAGTCCGCCCTTTTCATCACACCTGGCGTTAAAAACGCGCACTTCAATCTCTTCTTCGTAGGATGGTCTCCCAAACCGATATGGGCAGCCATTGTAAATTCCAGAGAACGACTGACGAGCTCTAAGGCCGGAACCATCACATAAAGCTACTCTGCGAAGCTTTTCGAAGATATTTTCGGATTTTAAGATAATTTCATAGAGATCTGAGCAGGCGAGAGCAGTATGGTAGAGGTCAATTGTGCTTAAATGTTTCGCGGTCAGCTCTAGCAGCTGGTACTGCGAGAGCAAGAAAACGAGGTTGAACATATCTTGAACGGAGAATAATTTTAGAAAGGAATGACTGCTGAATTGAATATTTTTAGATAACGACATTTGGGGAAAACTCGCCGAGAGAACTTTCATCCATGCCCGAAGAATTGCCGAAACACAGACTACAATCACGTGTGCTTGTGCAGACTTTTTTTGCAGTGCATGTCCTCCCATTTGCTCCACATTACAAGCAATGGGGTAATAGTGGGAAAATTCGAGCTGGGGATATGCAGTCTTCGCCCAGAGTGGTGAAAAGTCACTGCGCTTTTGCAACACCCATGTCTTCTGGCTTTACTCAATATCCCGTATTTTCACGACTCAAAGTAGTAAGAATGTCATATCATAGCACTTCGGAAGGCTAGGCTCGTCCAAGCTCTTGTACGAATGTTTGAGAATACTGTGAGATCAAGGAAACGATGGAGCGGTGTAAATTCGAATCTTGTCTGATTGATCACCGATCCCATGCACACAACCGACCAGGTCTTTTAGTACGCGAGGTACCCCGAATCTAGATATCAAGAGAGGGGGGAAGTGCACACCTATCATATACCTTATGTCAATGTAAATAGCAAAATCGCTTTGCGGGGGCAATAGATTTTCGACGTTGAATCGATGGCAGATGTGGCAAATGAATTGGCTGTGTAGAGCCGTCGTTTTCTCGGTTTCTATGCATGAAGATATTGTATTGGTCCTGGAACAATGAGAAGTTTTAAGAGTGATTATCGAATGCTCATGACTGATCTGATATCCCATGAAGGAGAGGTGAGGTGGTTGATTGGGATTGTGATGGGGAGCAGTGAAACCCTTGGAATTTGCTGAGATGCCTCGGCACCGAAGCACGTTCACTACCTAGGTAGCTTTGGGTACCTCCCGCCATCACGCCAGCTACTATAGACCCCTTCTCCTCCTCTCCTACTGAAGATGTGACCGGGATCAATTCTCATTCTTATTCTCTTCTATCCGCTCCCTTTTACCCTAGATTCTCATACCAATCAATATGGCAGGTAAGTTCCTAGCTCCATTCTCTACGTATTTACTTATACGAGCTTCGACTAACTCCTCAGTCAGCCCTCCCAATCCCCCTCCCTCTGGCCGTTCCGGCTGCTGCTGCCTCCCTGGCCTATCTTAACGCCCGTTTCGCCTTCTCCTACGACTGGTACCTCCTCTCTACCTACATAACTGGTACTATTAATTCACTCTTCGGCGAATACCGCGATAACACCAACCTCTTCTACGTGCTCGAAGACCATGCCTTGCACCGCACAAGTTCGAACAACGCCTTCCTTATCCACAATGGCAGGCAGTGGACGTATCGGCAAGCCTATGATACTGTCCTCAAGTACGGGACGTGGCTGAAGAACGAGCAAAGAGTGAAATCAGGCGAGATTGTGGCGATAGATTTCATGAACAGCGATGTTTTCATCTGGATCTGGCTTGGACTGTGGAGTATTGGCGCGAAACCAGCGCTGATTAATTACAATTTGACTGGGAAACCGCTGTTGCATACTGTCAAGACGTCTACCGCGTGTCTCTTGTTGGTCGATGTGGAAGTGAGGAAGGAATTTTCGGATGATGTGATGGCAGAACTTGCGTCGGCTGACTTCCGAGGAGAGGGCAAAGGTGCTATTAGGGTGATTTTTGTGGATAGAGAGCTCGAGGCAAAGATTGAGGCTGGAGAAGGGATCAGAGAGCCAGACGAGGCTAGGGCTGGACAAAAGCTGCAAGACATGGCGATGCTGATTTATACGAGTGGAACGACTGGCATGCCTAAGCCAGCTATTGTGAGTTGGTCCAAGGCTACCGTGGGGGGAAGATTTGTTGCTGGTTGGCTACCATTGAAGAAGACGGATGTATTGTATACTGTAAGTATACCTTTCCTTTATCCTTTCCTTTCTATAATTTGCCTCTTGCATGGGATTTGCCAGGCAAAGCAGCTGAACTGTGGATGATTGACAATTACTAGTGTATGCCCCTCTACCACACCTCCGCTTCCGTACTCGGGCTCTGTAGTACCCTGCGTGCTGGTAGCACACTAGCTCTAGGCCGACGCTTCAGCAACTCGACCTTCTGGCCCGAAGTGCTCGCATCGGGCGCAACAATCATCCAGTATGTGGGCGAAACCTGCCGATACCTTCTCGCCGCACCTCTCTCGCCCCGCGACACGCAGCACAAAGTGCGGCTGGCCATTGGCAACGGCCTGCGGCCAGACGTTTGGAACACGTTCAAGACGCGCTTCAACATACCAATTATCTGCGAGTTCTACGGCGCCACTGAGGGCCCGTCGGCCATATGGAACCGCAGCGTCAACGACTTCAGCGCGGGTGCCGTCGGGCGCAACGGGTCCATCGTCACAGTGCTGCTGGGCTCCTCTCTCACGATTGTGCGCATGGACCCGGACTCGGACCCGCCCGTCCCACTGCGTGACGCCGCCACCGGCCTGTGCCAAGTCGCCGACTGGAACGAGCCCGGCGAGCTGCTCTACAAGCTGGACCCGGCAAACATCGAGCGCAAGTTCCAGGGCTACCTCGGCAACAGCACGGCCACGCGCAGCAAGATCCTGCGCGACGTGAGGAAGAAGGGCGACGCGTGGTTCAGCACGGGCGACATGCTGCGCTGGGACCGCGAGGGCCGCTGGTGGTTCGTCGACCGCATCGGCGACACGTTCCGCTGGAAGGCCGAGAACGTGTCGACGGCCGAGGTGAGCGACGTCGTCGGCACGCACGACGCCGTGCGTGAGGCCAACGTCTACGGCGTCCTGGTGCCAGGCCATGACGGGCGGGCCGGCTGCGCGGCGGTCGTGCTGGACGAGTCTGCATCCCCGAAAAAGGACGGCGCTGATGAGAAGGCCGATGCCCTGGCACTGCCGTCGCAGTCGGTGTTGCGCTCGCTGGCGGCCCATTGCACGTCTAATCTGCCGCGGTTTGCCGTGCCGCTTTTCTTGCGCTTGACGAAGCAGATGCACACGACAGGCACGAATAAGCACCAGAAGCATTTCTTTCAGCAGGAAGGCATTGATGTGGAGAAGATCGAGGCGAGTGGCGATAAGATGTACTGGTTGCGCGGAGACGTGTATGAGCCGTTCAACCTTGCGCAATTGCAGGAAATCAGGGGTGGACAGGTGAAGTTGTAAACAGAGCGTTGTACATGCAAGAGGCTTGGGAGGCGGCGCAGTGGGTGAATATCCTGCTATATAGTTTGCGATTCATGCATATGTTGAAGTAGGGGACAATAACGCTGTATATGAGTCGGACCCAACTGTGGTAGGTGTACGAATACGGGAGTTTTCTTTTCTCTGTTTCCTCTCACACAAATACCACAGATTTTCTCGTCCTTTGGATTTATGTTATGATATAAATATTGTCTTACCTATCTCAGACTCCTCATGCTCAATCCTATTCTCGCAATTCCTCCGTCTCTGAATCTCCGTAAATCACTTAGCCTTTTCGTCCGCCCTCAATTTCCCCAAAGACGGCATCCCGCTCGAGTATGTCCGCGGCATCTCTACAAGCGTAGCAGAGAAACACCTACGGGAACATTCATCCAGCAGCACTCACACACCCAGGAGTGAACCAACTTGGTCGTTCGGGCACACGAGGTTTTCTGTATGGCTATAGCAGACCAGAAGCTGACAAATCGATCTCTTTCATAGCCCAGACTCCGAGCTAAGCACAGTGACACATCAGAACCGGGGAGCGGGGTCGAAAGGAAGGAACAACAGAAGCACATCAGCAGCGCTAAGGCAAGGGCTGCACCGGATCCAATCTACATCGTGCACGAATATCTGACGTTATTGCCACGCCAGGGTGCGCAATTGGATCCTGCAAATCCCATGGCGCGCACCTCACCCGAATACAAGCCTTACAAGTGGCGTAGCACAAGGGGCGATGGTCGCACAAGCAGGAGTTTAAATCAACGTCGTCGCATTCGGCTCTAACGAACGTCCCTAATATCGGGCGTGTGGCGCTTGCGGTTCTCTTTCTCTCTCTTTCTCCCTCTGGTCTCGTAAAAATGCGTTCACGCAAAGCATTAATCAACGTGTACGAATTCTCGCCAACACACCTACCTTAACCCCGTCGTCCTTCCGTTTCCGTCATCGTCATCATCTACCTGTAAAGGTGGTCCTGAATCACAAATGTCACGCCGCGCTAAATAATGTCAGACAGCCAGCCCAGAAGCCTCTGTTGGAGAGGAGAAAAGTGTAGAGGAAGGCGACAGGTTATGAGCTGCGCTTGCCGTAAGGCTCGAAAGGGAAGATTGCAGACACAAAGGCCATGACGATGTAGAGGGCTGCGCAGATGTAGATAGGGACAGGGGTGTTGGTCTGTTACCGTTGTCAGTAATTTTTTCAAGTGAACTGCTCTGCCCGTGCTTTAAGGACTAGATGTCTTTTAGGCAGGCCATACTTCTGGAATACCGGTCCAGAAGGAATATAAGAGAGCAGTGTAAATCATCCAAGATTGAGCCAAGGGGAAGGGAGCATCTCACATTCGCTACCGTCGCAATAACCGCGCTCAAGATGCCCATAACGCGATTGCACCCAATCGCAATTCCATTACCGGTGCCTCTATGAGCACTCGGTAGCACCTCAGGCGTATACGCATACAGCGTCCCGTAATAAATATTCAGACAAAAGCTGATGGCACAATTGAAGCCGAGATTCTGCGCCTGCGAGCGGACCTGCGTGTACGCAAAGAAGAAGGCCATGGTGACCAGCGCGCCAATCACCATCGTGTACTTGCGGCCCAGCGGCGTCGCGCACATGTAGCCCGCCAACACGGGACCGAAGATGCCGCACATGTTGACGATAGCGTAGTTGCGCCACGTAATGAAGGCGCTCGTTTCCCCAAAGTCCGCGCCGCGGGATGCGAGGTAGGACGGCAGGAAGACGTTGTAGAGCGGGTAGGCGAGCCCAATTAGTGTCCAGGAGAACCAGATCAGTGTTGTGCTCAGCCCGATTCGCTTTGTCGCATACAGTCCCTTCAGGTGCACCAAAACCTCCGCGAACGAGAAGCGCTGGCTAGCGTGTGCCACAGAGCCGCGGCGGCCTGTGTTGGTGAAGCCGCATGCGACAAGCTGTTCCAGGGTGAGTGAGCAGGGGCGGTTGTATTTTGTAGCAATGGACTGTAGCGTTTCAACGCATTGCTCGTCGCGGCCTTCGCCGATGAGGAATTTGGGGGTTTCTTTGAGCCGGATGACAGTGACTCGGAGGATGGACATTACGAAAACCAAAGCGCCAGACGCAAACCAGACGTAACGCCAGCCTTTGTTGTTGGAGTAAGTGCAAGGCGCTGCATTGGGGTCGATTGATGGATCGCTACAGCTATAATTTGGGAGGAACGCCCAGGCGAAAAGGCCTGCTATTAGCTGCCCAACTCCTGGAGAGATCGCATGGTTAGTGAATGTTTCGAGCGTCCAAAGTGGAATTCACGGCATATAGGGGAGCTCGGCTGAGGGTGAGACCATTGGGAATTTAGGAGAGAGAGCGTACCCCACCAAGCCGCCATCAGCGTCAGAAGCCACTGATCTTTGCTAGGTAAATACTCCAAAAACACAGCCGTATCCAAGACCAAGTTCCCACCTCCACCAAACGCACTCAGTGCCACAAACAGACCTAACACAATCCAATTTGGTGAGCTTCCTGCTACAATCGCAAAAATGGAGCAGATTATCAATGAGACGTTGAAGGCGAATTTTCGTCCGATTATGTCGGCGCTCAGGCCCCAGAATAGAGCTCCGACAAGCATACCAACATACACGGCGATTGTCATGCCACGTTTGTAGGAGGGGTGGAATTCGAGAGCAGCTTGGCCAGCAATGATGGATTGGATGAGGAGGATGAGGGAGTCGACAGCGTAGCTATAGACGGTATAAGTGAGTTGTGAGAGTGCTATGGGAATGGGGAGGATAATTGGAGGATAGTGGAGGTAGGTGAAGCCGAATTAAATGGGAATTACCCAAAGCCGTTGAGAACGAAGAGTTTCATTTGATATCTGGTGAAGCCGATTTCGTCAATTGCCTGATAGTCGGTATTGAGGTTAGCCCATAGACGTGAAAAACGCGGCAGTATAAGACGCCGAAAGTTTGGTCTATTCTCAAGCAACAAATGCAGTAGTACTGACATTGTTCACTAAATGCATCTTCGCGTTGAGAACCGGGTCGGTATGCTCCAACTGCAGGATATCTCCCTTCCCAAACGATTCTGCTTCAATCGACGCCCTCTCCAGATCTGCAGCCCCGCCTTTTTTGTCATCTAGATTCGACGCCATTGCGCCTTTTCCTTTGGGTGAGGTAGTCTGTCACGGTGTCGCTGGTTTTTTGCGAGATTCAAAAAAGGGCACCCAAAATTCTTTTTATGGCTTTTTAACCTCGGCTTTAGGATCGCGGAGGGAGGTGAAAGAAAAACCGTCGACTGTGTTCAAGGCGACCGGGGAATTAATTAAGGATTCGGCGGACGTCAACGGCGTTGCGGATGGCTTGGTGGCTGAACGGCGGGCTTGACGGAATGTCTGGGCGCGATAGCACTCAGCTTGACACCTTCCCAAGAGCACACCTCCCAAACACGCCAGCAGGGCGGTGGTTGCTCTTATACACGGACATCTGCCCACCAACAAATGTCAGCCCAGATAGCTCGCGGACGATACGACGGTATTGCAGGACAAGGTGGGCACGTGGGGTACGCGATCGCTGCATGCAGCAAATTAATCCTGGGGAGGAGCCATGATCGACCGACACCCCGGTCTCTGCGCCGTCTTTCTTGGTCGTTTCGCCGTTATCTCCCTGTGAGGGCGAATTGGATCGAGGAGTGGGCAGTTGGTGAGCTGCAGGGTAGTTGCATAGATATGAGAGACGGGCGACGGTAGGATGGTAGGATGGTATGCATGAGTAGTCAGGTTCTGGTGTTCAGGTGGAGGAGCTCCCAGTGAGGTATGGCAGCACGTGAGATGCACTCTGATAATTATGTCATTCTGTGAATCTGGAGAGCAAAGATCTGTCCATCTTCGATGATCTGGAGCTCTTTATACCTTGACACTTCAGTATTGCTGATGTAAGTGGTTACTGACAAGCTCGACAAGCTTGACAAGCCTGCGCATCTGCGGGAGGAATATCGCAAGTCTAATGCATTGCGATCGAGTCTCCATACCCACATGGCAACCAATGGGGAAACATAGTCACCCACGTGTTAGCGAGTCTTATTACCTACCTACCTGGTACTTCACCAACTCTTAAAGAGGCTTAACTGTCTTTTTAGAATTTAAAGGGTTTACAAGACTACATGGAACACCCTGCGACGGAATATCGCTGAGTTTAACTATGTAAAGCTATAAGCCGAGTGTTTACTTAGAGATGGGTAGCACTATTCGTTCTGTGAAACAAGCTTGGTACTGGGATATTTTGGCGTTTACTATATTGCTATCTGCTACGGAGGACTGCACGAAAAGCGATTCCCCTTCCTTTTGGGACTAGTGGTCGCCCCCCAGAGTTACCGGGGCGGTTTCTGCCCTAAAACCCGCCAAAGACCCCACAACCTTTTGGGTAAAACCGCTAGTCCCAAAAAGGAAGGGGAAATCGCTTTTCACACGGTCCTCCGCACAAGCTTCACCATCAACCTCTGTGCCCTAACGTAGGTGATAGGGTTATGACGGTCGGCATAGTTATGACGATTTGGAACATACTGCGCACAGACGAAATTTGTTAGGAACCGTCATAACTATGCCGACCGTCACAACTCTATCACCTATGTTGTATCATCGAACAAATTCGAAAAAAAGTAAGGAATCGCTATCAACAAAATGTGTGTAATGCATAAACCTGATCATTTGTCGCTCCAACGAGACTCCTTACCACGCCTGAAAACGCCTAAAAACACCCGGCTGAAGTATTGCCTTCCGCCATGACTGAATCGAATGGCCCAGTGGTTGCGGTCATCACCCATAGAATAAGAGAGAAAGTAATCCGAAAACCCCGATACCTATCCACCCTACCTTTTGATACTCATACATTACCTTTCCATATCCCGCCACACTTATGACGTGAGAGCAGTCGGAGTAGATGCGTCCGCTTCCTCAGGACCACTAGTCCCAACCGTGTCCACCTCAACCTCCCCGCCGCCAACACTCACAAGCGTCGGCGCCACCCTTCTTCTCTTCTCCCCCCTGTCTGCTCCTTCTACCTCTGCTCCTGCTTCCCTCTTTCTTCTTTCCCTCCCACTCCCTCCAGCATCCTCTTTTTCACTTTCGCTTTCCCTCCAGCCTGGGATGTTCACAATCCCACTAACAGAACTGCTTGCACTATGCGTACTTTGCCCATGCGCCGGCGTCAACGGTGGGGTCCACATCGGCATCCCGCCAATAGTCCCAGAGTTAGTCGCTGCGACGCTAGGAACAGAGCTCATGACTGGAGTTGAATTATTCATGACAATCCCTGACTCCGCGGTGGGTGCAAAAGATGACTGTGTCGCAACACTCGATATCGAGTTACTCCTGGTCGGACTGCCCGGCCGTGCGGGCGCAAATGAGGACGGGCTTGCAGGGAAACCTGCCGATGGTTGTTTGGACATTGCCATGGCGGATGCTGGCATGCTCGAGGACGTCGGGGTGGGCGTCGGGGTAGATTGCGTGGAACTTGCTGCCGTGTTGATCGCTGAAGGGTGATGCTTTGTTGTCATTTGTACTGCAGGCGTACCGTGGTAAACTTGCCCGAGTTCGCCGGAAGCGAAGGTGAGGCAAGAGCAGAAGCCATCAGAGGAAGTCATAAGGAGAGTGAGTCCATCGTTGGACCTATTAAACTAGTTAATAACGTTCCAAATTCTCCCTTGGAGTATGAGACAGAGGACATAGAGGCCAGGGCACTACCTAAAATATGCAACTACGAGGAAAGGACAGGATATGAACTGGTATTACGAATGCTTACCATGTAAGGTCTGTAAATGTGGCAAAGTGAAGATTGCTGACGATGCAGAGCGGTTTCTGTTGTTGCGTATCATACACATGAATTGCATCTTGCGTTGCGACCGCGTAAACCATTCTATAAGGCAGGTTAAAAGCTAGGGGAGGACTGCCAGAAAGACCAGCCGACGTAGGAGCATCAGAATCTACCGGTTTTGGAGAAGACGCTGTGAAACTAGGTGACGGAGATGGAGCGTTGGTAAGAGGGGGTGGATCCATCGATGAATTTGAGGTTGGCATTTTCGAGGGAAGCGCCGGTTCCGGCAATGCTTGTATCTCGTCTTCTGCCGACGCCGTGTCGATTGTAATTTGTCTCGTCGTCGGGATTGCTTGCCGAAGAGTGTAGTAAATAGGAGAACATCGCACAGCAACGGATGGTTTCTTGTGGCCAGGCAGATACGCGATAGGGGGTTTGTTTAGACCCGCTCTTGTGTAGATATAGACGGTATTAATCATGTCGTCAGAGCCTTTCGCCATTTCATTGAATGAAGAATGTAGGGTCTTGTACTGTCCGGCCGGTGTGAAGAGTAGACTTCCATCCGGAGCAAATGCGAGGCGTCGGAAGAATGAAGTGAAGGTCTCGTTGGCATATATGGGAGCGTTCCTCACACCAAGCCCCGATAAACCTGGAGAATTTGACGGCATAACTGCGGGAAGGGGTATCGAAGGTGCCGGAGAAACGGAGCGCCGCATGGATGGTGAAGAACCGAACGACGAACGGCGGCTATGCGATGTCGGCGGCGGATTCATTGGAAGGGCCAATGAATTAGGCGTGCCGGGTGCTGATGGTACTGGTGATCCAGCGCCCATCATTGCTCCCTCTGATATAAAATGGGCCCTGCCCGAGAAGTCCGGGGGTGCTGGACTTGTGGAAGATATCCTCCGAGCAGGTAGATCCATCTTTGTAACTTTGCTGTGTTGTGCGAGCGAGAACTGTCCATCCTTGTTCTTCAAGGTGTAAATATGCACCGATCGATCCGACGATTGTGTTGCGACGTATTCATTTAAAGGATCCCATGCTACACCTTGGACATAGTGGTTGTGCTCCGCGATTTGTCGGACGCAGTTACCTTGAAACGTATCAGTGCTGAGGCCTGAGGCAGACACAGACAGCAAACTTTACCTGTCTGTGCATTATATATCCTAGCGATGTTATCCATACTCCCGGTGATGAAGAAGACCCCATCAGGAGACCAGGCCATATCATATATTTCTGAGCCCATAGACCGGCACATGTGTTTGACCCGCCATGTTTCCTTGTCTTCCAACCCGTCTTCCCCAAATGTGGCGGGATGCGTCTGGTTCTCGGACGGGACCCAAAGAAGGATATTACCATCGTCTCCCGCGCTGCCGAGGAGCTCACCTAAGATCAAGGGGTCAGATAAGGGAACAGTAGCAGTAGTATGTTTATACACCTACCTCGAGGACACCATCGGACGACATTCACAGCCTGCGTGTGCTTTACGAGGGTAGAAAGATAAGTCACTTTCCTCTCCTCGCCGTTTGCTTCTACTTTCCACAGCTTCGTTGACGGTCAGCAAGAAACCAGCCAAATCTCGAGGATATCCAGAGGGCTTACCCGGACATTGTTATCTCCTCCTGCAGTTGCCAGACGGCCTTTTCCGTGGGGTTCGAAATGAGCTGAATAGATGGGAGCGTTGTCGTTGTGCCAAGACACAAGAAGCGGCGTAGCCTTCATGACGGCCAGAGCAGCTGTCTAACAGCGGAGTAGCAATCTAGACAGCAGAAGGCAGTTGTGGTCGTGATGGACAAGTGGACGTTTCGGGTGGTGGTCTGGAATTGCTTGGTAAAAGGCGGAGTGCAGACGACAAGGTTCTAATTGTGGATGCGGAGTAGGGTAGGCGCGGGAGAGATGATAGAATTAGCCGTCAGGGACGGATACTATTGTGCTAGCTGTATGGTATGAGTGTTTGCGATGAGACTAGAGGGAGGTGATTGTCTCTGTAGCACAATTGGAGGAATGTTAAGGAGCACAGTCGCGGAGAGGCAGGCATGAGGTGAAGCTCCGGCAGACCAATCGTGATGGGCAACACGAAGCCGACGCGAGACAAGGGCCGCCAGCCTCAAAAGGGTAACCTGATTGAATTTTGCCACGGTTTCAACCCGCTTCAAGGCGCACGGCGCTGACACTGCCAGAGCAATGCGCGCATGAAGGCCTACGTGAGAATTAAGCCGTGGATGCTAATTAAAGGAACCCCGATCCTCCACGGCGTCTATCATCAGCCATCATACCCACACCTATGACACAGTCTTCCCACCCTTCTTCTCTCTGCCTTTTATCTCTATTGAAGGGGCAATAATCCAGGTCATCTTTTGGCCTACCTAGCAGAACAGCGCATTCTACTCCCTCCATCTTTCACCCCAACATTCTAGAAGAGACCTCAATGCAGATCGTCAACCTTCAAAACCTTCCCGCCCGCTCACATGTCCGAGCCCCTCCCCAGACGATCGAGGTAAAATCTCTATCCAAGCTTTGACTGAAGCGGTCGGGTGTTTCGCGGTCCAGTCCAGCCCCTGCGTGCAGTATAGGGACCGCTCCAGAGCCTCCCAGCTCCCCATCCACTCATTAACATCTAGTTCATTCTCAGAACGTCTGACTCTCCAATATCGCGCGATGTATACATTTCCGTGCTCGGTATTGAATGATGAACTGCACATTCATGAAGCATTGATTCGCGCACTGCAAGACCGATTTGGACCATACATGAGGATATTTTATCAGCATCTTAAAAGATTCACGCCAATCAGGAACCACGCCCAGAAGAGGTCTATTGAGCCTCTCCCAATAATTTTCCCTCATATAGCGCAGTTGAATCTCTCTAATGTTTGGACGTATTCTTCCCCTCCTAGAATAGATGTCCTAGCTTCGTTTATCGGCCATTCTCAAGTACACATTTAGAGAACTGGTGCAAATTCGGCTGTTTAGGACGCAGCACACCTTTTCGTCCTAGAACGCCCCAAATTGTATAAGCTAAAATGTTCGATTGCTGATAAGGATTATAAGGGGTGCTTACCGCCAGATCTATGCCAAAAATAGCTCATGGAAGGTTTTATTCATCGTCCTTTCTATATCTTTTTCGGTCAAGGACTGCGAGACTCAGGCGACATGCATGAAGACTCCCGCAGCTCTCTATTGTAGTGAAACCAGGAAAGTCGAATTTAAGGACATAGCCAAAAATAATCTCATGTAACTCACTCGGACGATGGATGATTTTTTCCAGTTTCGTTGGAATTATTATCGTGAGATGCGTGCAGGAGACGTTTTGCATGCAGTGCGATTCAGTGGGGTTCTGCCCTTTCGAAAGATACTTGAAATATTGTCGCGGAGCAGTAGATCGTATTCTCCTGTTGACGTCTCGTATGCTATTGGGCAACGCTTGCTTCAGCATTCGGTTGGCTGATTGCAAGCAACTCCGACAAAATTGTTCGGTTTTTAGAATTGTGGTCATTAAGGAAAGAATATTCATCTGGCACACGTGAAAACCTTATCAAACACCAAGTTTGCCATACTTGAACATCAGACCCACCACACGACAAATCTTACCATTAAGAAATCGACTTGGCAGCCTCTTAATAGAAGACGCAGCCCCCAAGGCGCTCATAACACTCATCATTCTTCCATGTCAGCCAGTCCCCTGGCTGAAGGCTATGCGGGGATAGCAGGCGGCTCAATCCTCTTATACGCAGGGGACTCACGTATCACGGAAATTTTCAATCTTGGAAACAAATTAATGTATGGTTATTTGTCACAGTAAAAGATATGCTGTGAACTCTATTAGCCTGTTCGAGGTGGAGATTTACTTCTGGCTTTGTTTAAGGAACCATGCGTGCTGATCCTAATTAGGATAACGAAGAGTGTTGTGTAAGGTTGGCGTGATATGCAGAAAAACGATAGGCTAGTACTATAACAAGGAGGTATGCGTTGGCTAGGAGGTGATAGCGATATTAGAAGAGGAATTTATGGAATGTAGTTCGATTACATGATGTCTATTCGATGATTTTGTGAAAGAACATGGTTCCGATTTATCTCGGATCGTTGCTCCTTATCAACCAACGAACCTTCCACGAATTTTCTAAGTACGTTGTCATCCAATGACCAGAAAAAAAGGTACTATCTCAAGACCTAGCCATGAAATTATTTCGAAATGATAAACAGCCCTAGGGCTCTAAGAAAACGCTGCGTCAGTGATAGAGTGAGAGGCTGCAGCCAGATAACTCCTTAAATCTGTGAAAAGAGTCTAGCACACAAAAAGCAAAATGCAGGATTGAAAGTTTCACCAAAATAAAAAGATTATGAGGCTATAATGAGGCAAAGAAATATGGTTATCATATCATGCAAGATTGGGTTAGATATTCAGGCAATGCTGATCAAGCCCATGCATAAAATACTGTCGTTTGCTGCAGGACCACGTGGAAAGATAGAGAACACTTCTTTGCATATTATAATCCAGCCCATAGAAATTGTTCAGCCATAATAGCTAACGCCCCCGTCCCAATCATATGTCCCCAGTTTCTCTCTCTGTCTCCAAATCGCCATACAATGACCGAGTCCGTAACGCCAGTAATAATATGGCAAACCATCAAAGTTTTGATCGCAGATATATTCCGTTGACGTGCAAACAGGGCATACGCAAGGCCAAGGGTGATATCTCGAGCACCCTTGGCTTGGAAGAAAGGGGACTTTGCATGGGAAGGAAGACCAAACCAGACTGCTGCACCAGCTGGAGCAGTGAACGCGTAAAGGCCAATTGATGTTGCAGCGAAGCTGAAAAGGAAGGCTGTGTATCTAGCGCCGTTAGGAGTCAATACAGGGAGAAAGGTCATTGTTAGTCAGCCAAGGCGCTTAAATTATGGCTTGAGAGATGTTAATAAAACTCAGGCGGGGGGAGCATTGATTTTATACGGATCGCATGAACGAGAATACGAAGGCACGTGCACCTTGCCAAGAACGTAAGATTTGGGTAGAGAACAGGCTATGTCCATTTCTACCACTAAATCGACATACCCGAGCTAGACGGAAGAACTACAGCAGAGAACCAAATAGCTTTTTAACGACTGCTCTCATTTTAATATTCTCCGCTGGCGTTTTTACTTACAAGGCCTAACCTAGCGACCTCATAAACTATCTCCACATCCAAACAGCTTAACAGAGGATGAATTGTCCATGAAATCCTCCTTCTTTTAGCACTTGATCGAAGAGTTGTGACCATTTATCATACCCAGAATCAAGCTTCTACAATTGGTATGCCGATGCTAAGCGTCATTGCTCATCCCACTAAGCTCCGTAACTCATGGGTCTGTATATCTGGCCTCCATTCCCTACTATCCCGGTATTCCGTAAATCAAGACTTAGGTTCATTGCTAAAGGCAAGCGTTTCAATACTATGGTACTATCACCATTATCTTACGCAGCCATCGTTGGCAGTGGAAATAAAGCAGCTCCCCCTATCTTTCCTACACCGACGCCAATGAAAAAATCGCCTGCTAGATCCGTCAATTCGGGCGTACAATCTATCTCCTCTCCACAAGGTCCCACGCGAGACCACGCAGCTGCCCTCCCACCCTCATCACAAACCCTAGAAATTCAGCAAGACCGACCGCAAATTGCCCTTTTTATCAGGACATATCGACATCACGGCGTCGCAATTTGCTCAAAATTATGTTACTCCTCTCGATGCTGCAATTGCACAAGGGGACAATTTCATCATGTCAAATGCTGGCGGCGCGGACACAATGGGTCTTGCATACCTAGACTCTCACGATGTCTCACCGGATCGGATAACGATATACTTGCATACTCCGCAACCTAATCGTCGCTTGAATGCAACTCAAACGCGAATAAATAGCCTGAGACTTGGGAGGGACGTTGAAGAGGCTTACAAAAAGAAGGGGTATAAGTGCAAAATAGTTCAAGGCCCTCATACAGAAAGAGATGCTGTCATGACGGAGGAAAGCGACTACGATATTTTGTGGATGAGGAGCGATGAAGATACCAGGAAGCTATATGGAGCGAAATATAGGGAAGGGAGGATTAGCGGGACCCAGAAGAATATGGATAGGAGAGCACAGAAAGAGAAGAGGATCAGAAGTCATCCCGTGAAATAGAAATTTCTAGACTATAAAATGCTCGGCTTTGTCGAAATTTGAGGCTCCTGGTGGGCCATAAAAAATTGCCATAAACTGTGCTTAACCATAGCCGCATGATTCATGTGGAATCAGTGCTAGACCCAATGTACCCGTCCGTCCCCGGTAGTGTTTTGTCGATCTTGGAAGATCAGAAGATAAAGAATGAGAAGACTCCATCTATTCACACTGGCTCCAAGGAGCCTTATATATACATAAGGAAGGTGTAGGTAACTGGAATAAGGTGGTAGGGAACCCGGCATGTTCCATGAAAATACTCGGATTTCAGCTGTGACAAAGGTGATTTTAAGCTATCGATATCTTTTCTTACATTTTTGCCTCGTCACTTCTGACCTTTTTCAGAATATATGCCGTGTATTCCGTCCTTAACAGATGCACGTTTTAAATTCGACTTAAGCTTTGCCAAAACCATTCCAGCCCTGGAAACGTTAACCGTGAAAGGTCCGAAGCGTCCCAAAACCAACCTCCCATCTTCCACCCTCCCCTAAACGATGCTCCATTGCACAGTGTCAGTCTACCAATTTCTTCCCCACCGCTATTATCGCCAAGTCCACCAAAACCAAAGGCTCTCGAAATCCCAAAAGGTGCGGCGGCAGGGATCAGGTGACCGAAACGAGCGATTTGGTGGTGCGGGGTTCAGACAACCCTAGACCGTCATTCAGTCGTTGTGAATGACCTAGGTGCCTGCCTATCACCTCCCGGATTGCTAATTCAATAGACCGTTTTTTTTTTTGGAGGACCACCCGCTACGCCACCTCCCCGAGTGGGCAAGGCGCTTAATTTTACCCCTGCTTCCCCTCTATACAAGGCTTGCACAGTAAAATAAAGTTCTGCCAAGCAGGTGGATTGGTAGTTCAGTTCACCCACCAGGTGGGTGAGCTCTACCACCAACCCACCTACTGTATAAGGTAGAGCTAAAGTT
>Ga0307515_10009346_pt1 | contig 18968 bp, 1 predicted proteins | sample 17_EM_MG_FD_194513 | JGI IMG/M metagenome (GOLD analysis project Ga0307515, IMG submission 194513) | Populus trichocarpa ectomycorrhiza microbial communities from riparian zone in the Pacific Northwest, United States - 17_EM | ecosystem: Host-associated > Plants > Roots > Unclassified | place...
TAGCTTATTACACTTAGGTTAAAATTTACGTTAGGGGACCAACGTTCCGCATATTGTAAAAGGTAGTAAAGGAGGCCTATATAATTTAGATTTACACTAGCATTAAGATAAAGGCTTTTTAAAGACGCAGGCAGTAGTGCTTAATTTCCTTATATAGCAAGACAACGTTACTAGCGAGCGCCTTTATCCCCCTAATAAGCATATAGTTTGGCTCGATAATCTGTTTACGTCTGTCCGACTTCTTTAATAACTTTAAGAGCTTAGAATTGGCGGTATAGGAACCGTTTAAACAACTAGAACAAAATATAAGGAGTAGAAGGAGGCTAAAGAGCAGAAAATAGTATTAAATTTAGGAATAAATCTACTACTAATTAAGCAAATTAACTCGTCGCTAGCCGTCCTAAAATTAATACATAACTCTTAAATTACTTAGGGTATATTATACGCAGAAACTTTAGAGAATAGTACGGTAACAGAGTTCGCCTAGAAGGACGCTTAGGTGGTCCTATTTATAAGTACTATCGCTAATAGTAAGTATATTTAATTTTAGAAACCTTAATACTATTCCTATAAGCTAATAACGTTATATATTACCAGCTTTAAAAAAGGCTAAGCGACTATAAAGACGGCTAGCTATAACGGCTAGCGGCGCTACACAGACTTAGAAGATCTTTGGTAACGGCGCTGGGAAGTAGTTATAGATACTAGCGCTTACTAACTTCCACAATCGCTTTATAAAAGGTATTAATACTACTAACTAGATAAGGTCGTATTATTTCTCTCTTAAGCGTTACCAGAAGACCTAGAAACTGCTATTTTACTTCCTTATTAATACAATCGTTACCAAATACTTTAAGACGTCCTCCTTTGCCGCTCCAGGCTAGCCAAATAAGGCTGGCTATAAATCCTTTATTAAACGACTCGTCAACTCCCTCTTTAAGCACTTAATGCGCGCCACTAAGGCCTCCTACTAGCGCGTTCCTATAAGCCGAATATAATGGTACCTAGCGGTAGAGTATGGATATAAGCCAGAGAAGATAAATAATAAAGATATAGTTTACTTGGCATGCTTTAAAGCAGGAAGGAAAGCTTTTACTAAGAGATTAGGCGGTAGGAAGCCTTTAGGCGAGCTAGCAATAAACACCGGTCGGAAACCTTATAAGCAGTAGAAGAGACCTTAAAAAACTGCTAGGACTAAATTCGGGTATAGACTCTGTTAAATACTACTTTGTGAATCCGGGCCTTACTAGCGGGAATATATTAATCGAATTAACACTAAGGATTAACTGTAGATAGATAATATTTATATATATTTAAAGCTTTATACAAATCTTAAGTGTATGGCGGAACGCCTTACCGCCAACAAACGTAGCTATTTAATTGGTTAAGCTCGGGCCACTATTTTATGGACGAATCTATCTATATAAGGGATAATAAGTAAAGAAAATAAGTAGTATAACTAAGTAAAGAATAGAGATACTAATAAATCTTGATATAGACCTTACGGAATTAGCTAAAATAGTATAGTAGCGAATAAAAAGGTACTATAACGCTAAGAAATCTAAAGGACTAAATCTAAAGGAGGGGGATAAAGTATAGCTATTATATAAAAATTTTAAGAGTTAATAACTAAGTAAGAAGTTAAACTACGTTAGACTAAGACTATTTAAATTTTTAGCTAAAAATTTAGAAGTTATATATAGACTTAACTTACTAATAGAGATAAAGATTTACCCTATATAGTATATTATAATACTAAAGCTAGTATATAGGAATATTAAGCTACTAGTTTATAAAGTAGATATATAGAGGGTAAAAAGAAAATAAATAGTAGGTTTTAAAGATTATTAATTATAAGGATAATAATAATAAAATATAATATAAAGTAAAGTAGATAGGCTATAATAAGACTACCTAGAAACTACTATAAAATTTAAGAAATACTATAGGAAAGGTATAGAAGTATTAAAGAAAATAGGTTAGGTAATATTAAAAAGGAGCTAAAAATAAAAGAATTAGTTAAAGGTAATAGACGAGCTAGATTATTTAAGAGATCTACTACTAATATATAATTTATTTCCGCCTCTTCTTAATTAGAGACCTTTTTAGCCTTTTTAGCCTTAAGTTTAGTTAAACCTTACTTAATAAGTTTCTACTCCTTTAAATATACCTTCTTATAACCTTTTTTAAGACGGGCTAATTAAGTATAAGTAATCTATTAAGCTTTAAATACTCTTTTCTCTTTAGCGTAAATCTACTCCCTATTATCTTAGAGCTTTTATACCTTAGCTAGGGCTAGGGCTAGCTTACCCTTAAGGCGAAACGCCTTAAATTAAATATAAGACCTTATACTAAATTAGATAAGGTATAAAATAATTATAAAGAATTATAAAATATATATACTTAGCGTTAAAAATAGATTAAATATTATAGGATAACTATATATTTACTTACGTATACTTAGTATAGAAAGAAGGTTAGTAATTAAATAGAGCTATAATTATAATATTTACTAACTTCTTCTCTATATAATAAGAATGGGATAGTATAACTTTATTAAATAAAAGGATTATAGTTACTAACTAGTTATAATAATTAGATATAAAGAATTTAATAAAGGCATTAGGAATAGTAAAGGTTATTAAATTAAAAATGGAAATGTTATATCTCTAATAGACGACTTAGAGATAGGAGAAATCTTTAAAAATAAAGATAAAGAAAAGGGGGATAGTATTATAGACCTTATATTAGCAATAGTAGCACTACTAAAGAGATATATAAATAGGCTAGTTAAAAGGAGCTAAAACTGATTAAGCTATAAAATAAGGGGTAGCTAAGTTATATAGCTAGTTATATTATAGGTTTAGAATACAAAAATATAGAAACGTAGAAATATAGGACGTATTAATATACTAATATACTAATATACTTAGTACATTTCTTAGGCGTAGTATTATATATTTAAAGAACCTTAGTCTCTACATAGATGGTTCTCCACCCTATAGTAAATCTTAGAATATAATTAGAGTTAATTTATTAGGTAACCTACTCTACTAGTTATATTTATATTATTAACTTAACCTATACCTATATACCTAGCCTATTAATAAGTCTACCATAATATTTTCTATAAGGCTTTATTATAGCCAGCCTATAAAGAATTAGAAATTTTAAGAAATTATAAAATACTTATAAAAATATTACCTATTTATTATATATAGAGATTATAATAGTGCATTGCTTCTATACGGACTATTACTAAAGCTTAAAGTAAAGGTATCTCTAAAATATAGAGTTAAGTCCTAGTACTAGGCCATCTTAGAAGCACTAAAGAGGTACTATAAAAAGCTATTCTATAAAAATAAGGAAAAAAATAAGATATTAACTTAAATATTAAAAGTAGTAATAGGAGCCTCCTTTTCTATTCTAATATTATTATTAGTAGTGTTATTAGCACTCCTACTAATATTCTTCTTAGTATAATAAGAACTAAATAGACTATTATAGAAATGGAACTAGTAAAAAGGTCATTTATCTCCACTTTTATTACTATCCTTAGTATTATCTCTAGGTTTTAAATCGGTATCTAGGTAGGGATTAGAAAGCTATTAGCTAAAAAGTTAGTATAGTTCCTAAATATATTACTAAGAAAACTTACCTAGTTAAAAAGGCCCGCGTAAGAGTATAAATATTATTATTTATAAGAGTAAGCTATTATAGCACTGGCAAATTGCTATAAATTGCTATAGATTGCCGTAGATTGCGGTTACGTAATATAAAGATCGTATATAACTTTAAGCGGCGCCGCTTATCCTTTCCTTTCCTCTTCCTTAGTATTAGATCCTCGTTTATAGACAATCTAATCGTATAGGCTAGCGCGTCCTTCTTACCGTACTCGTGCCTTAATTAACTAAGTCGCTAATATAAGCTGCTTATAGATACGCTGCTAGATACTATATATCTAATATTATTACATTTCTATAGTAGTAGAAACCCTTATTAAATTAAAGAGGCTATAAGTAAGGGAAGATACCTTTTATCCCTACCTTTTACTGTTTTAATACTAACGGAAATTCCTAATAGCGCGCTAAAGCCAGTAAGCCTTATATATATAAACAGTGGAAATCTAATATAATTAGTAAATTTTAGAATAGGATAAAAAAATACTAAAATATAGGATTTTCTCTAGCTATAATGGTAGGAATATTTAGATTTATTTTTACTAGAGCGTGGTATTTTATAGGCGTAAAACCGGTTTAGCGTAAGCGCGTAAACGCAATAACGGTAGCACTTTAGAAAAACTACTATAGGAGTAATAGAAGTAGTCTAGGGCGCTATTAAAAGAGAAATAATACTGCTGCTTGTTTGGGGACGCGCAGAATAACCATAAGCTATTTTTAAAAAAAAATTATAAGAAGTTAGTATTATTAATAAAAATAAAATAGGGATTCTATTACTTATAGACGTATTATAAAAAGAGAATAGAGTAGTATTAAAATAATAGAAAACAGTCTGCCAAAGAGCAAGATAAATAGTATTGTTAATTAAAAGACACGTAAAAGATAATAGCTTATAAACTAGACAAAATTTAAAAAAAAAACGGTATTATTAGAACCTATTCTAGGTAAATAGGGATAGTAGCTAGTTAACGCGTTATATAAAATAACCTCTAAAATAGCTTATAACGAACTCTTATAATAAAAAGGTAAATCCTATTTAATTATTATTATTATTATTATTATTATTATTATTAAAGTTCTATTACGATAGTATTATAAAGAGCTATATTAGAAGAAGTATAAGCTTTATAGTATAAAGAATTGCATAAATAACTTATTTGTAAATGTAGCTCTAAAGCCTCTATATATATATAAAGAAGGTAAAGGTAATAAGATATAATAGGGTAATAGGTAACTAAAATAGGAATAGTAATCTGCAAGTAATATTAATCTGCAATCAATATATAGGGTAGCGTTAACGCTGTTTTAGAGCCTTTTAAGCGGCGATTTTATGTCTTGGTATAATACTAGTAGTTAGTTATATACCCCCTAGATTTAATAGTATAGTTAAAGCTATAGAATATAAAATAAAGGCAGAAGCTATACTAACATAGGAAATTTATATATAACTTAAGAGTAAAAAAGGGTAGGGTAATTAAAATGGTATACAGAGGTCCTTAATAAAAGTTCTTGCACCTTCCTAATTAGGAAGTTTGGCTCACCGCCTACTAAAATATTATAAATTCTGTCGCTAAAGGCTTAAAACTTGCATTTAAAGCTTTAAATAAAAGGCAATATATAGGCAATTAATTAATTAATTAATAAGCTAGGTATTTTCGAGGTTGCGGGCTCTGCGCGACCGTAGGTTCCTGCCCTATACAGGCTCCTCCACCGACTCTATAAGGTCCTCTGGTTAAGCAGCAACCTCTTATTACTGCCTTCTTCCTGCTTTCTTGTTAATCGTTTACATAGACGCTTAGTATTTTAGAGGCCCTAAAGGACGATCTACGGGCGGCTCTAAGGACCTTCTTCTAACGTCTATAGAAGAGGCTATACTGTTACCTACAGCCTCCCTAGAGGTAGTAGTAGGGTCCTTTTTCCTTACCCACTTCCTTGTAGTTTGATTAACTATACACCACCTAATATCCGCTGCTTAGTATTGATCCTCCTACCTATCTAGAGCTTATTGCTCCTACCGCTGCTGCTTTTGCCGCTAAGGCTCTATAAAGCTAACTTTAAACATTATCATCTTTATATTTCTACCCTTTGTATTTAGTCGGTTCTAAAGCTTAAGCAGCTAAGAAAGAGAAGGAGGTTTAACGGGTGGCAGAGGCTTAAGGGGAGGCTTGAGGGGAGGCTTATTAGAGGGAGATTTCGATTAAGCAGGCGGCTAGAGGGCCTATTTAGGTCAACGTTGGCGACGCTGCTTTGGATCGTAATCGCTATATAGAGGCTCTAGATCCGAAAGGTCGTGCGGTAGTTAACGTCCTATTTTTATACGCTCTAAAAGCTTTGGCGGCTTAGGCTTACTTAATAGAGGCTCCGTTAAATTAACTTAATTAAGGCCTAAAAGCACCTGCTGTTGTATATAAGTAATAGTCTAGCGCCAATATTTATTTGTGCGTTTAAACGCCTTCTAATTACATTAATAGTCAGCAGCGCCTTTGTAATAGTCGTTGCCTCCTTTATAGCAAATAACCTCTTTAATATAATGTGGAATTTGTTTAATTTAAGCTTAAATTTGCTACTGCTTAAGCTCCTCCTAAGCCTTCCGCTATGCTCGCTTAGCTTCTACTCTAGTTTTTAACACACTCTTCTATATAATAACTCGTTTAAAATAGGCCTAAGCTAGTTTAATTATATTTAAATCGGGTAAATTACTAGGCTAAAGAAGGCGCTAGAGGCCTACTGCGTTAAAGTAGATCTACTAGTAATGCGATATATAAAATAGAGCTTTATCCTCTTAAATAAGAGTATCTAGGCAATTAATCTAGCACTTAATACCAAAAGGAATAAGAATAGGAAGGAGGATAGTGGTAAGATAGCGATACTAATTAATACCCCCTTTCTTCCCATTTCTCTAGAAGGCGCTATTCTCCTTAGTTATGCAGAATTAAGGCTTTCTACCTAGCCTATTGCAAAGCCTAAGTTATCGCATACTAGTAGTAAGCTACTAAGCTATACGAAGCTCTGGCTTAATTGCTTTATTAATCTTTTAAAGCTTAATCTTTAAAGCCTTCTTCTCTTATATAGTCTCGGGCCTCTATATACAGTAAGGAGCCTTCTAATTATATAAGAACGCGCCCTAAAATATAAACTTAGTAGCTTTAGGAAATTAAGGTCAAATTGCCTTCTTATCTACCTCCTCTCTAGCTAAACACTAAAGCCTATATCCACCTCTTCTACAGCCTAAAATAACACCAGTTTTATTACTCTAGATAACAGCCTTCTAATTATTAATCGTCTAATGCTTATATTATAAGGCGAACTATAAGCGGGCTTCCTTTATTTCTTATAAGAGGCAGGGCTTCCTTATAGGTTTTATCTTTTAATATCTATAGCGTTAAAGAACCCGCTAGATAGTTTAAGTAGAGTAGCTATACTTAGCAGTAATATAGGTGCAGGACTTCTCTCTACCAAATCTATTAGTAGTAACTTTCTTAAGAATTTGCTGTTTAAACTTGTGGGTAATTTTAACCTTTAATCTAGTATAAGGAGTATTAATAATATAGCTGTTAAGAATAAGAGGATAAGAGGAAGGGTCCCAGCCACGACTACAGGCCCTTTTAAAGATATATTATAGTATTCGGCGCTTAATTTTAGTAATGCGTTTAATATGTTAAAGGGTTACTCCTATAGCCTTTATAGCTAGGGCCTAAGCCCTAGTTGCGAGCAATAAAAGCCCATTATTAGCAAATCAATATTCGAGCTAGAGGAGCCCTTAAGTAATTTTAGAAAGCATTAAGGGGACTTAGTGGCATTAGTATTAGTAATAGAGGTAATAAGGCTGCAGAAGTTATTCTACCGTTAGAATTTTTGGGGCGGTCAGTAGGCGGTAAGCCAAACTTCCTAATTAGGAAGGTGCAAGAACTTTTGTAAGGGACCTCCGTATTGCGAATATTACAAATATTACGGATATTGCTAGTTGCTAGATAGAACAGTAATCTTATATTAAATATCTACTAAATTTAACTGCTTTATTTACGCCTCGCACTTTTAGCAAAGTAAGATCTTAGTAAGGCTATTAGTAGGCATTTTGTCTATAGGGACCTATTATACGTCAATCTTTTTAACTTAGACTTCTTGTCTAAGCTAGTGCTAATAGATGTTAATATATCGACGTTTGGTATTAAGCTTTAGTATATTCTGTCTTAGGCGTTATATAGTCTATATATTATTATAAAGTAGGGTAAATTCGTATTCTAAATTAAAGCTAATTGTCTTAAAGAATTATTACTATTAGATAATTTTAACAGTAGCAGTAGATATATTATTATTTATTGCTTAACGTCCGATTTAGATCCCTATTAGGCCTATATGGACTACTCCTTATTTATATATAGGGAGAAAACTCTACTAAGAAAACCTTGTAATCTATCTCCCTGCCTTTTAGAACTTGCCTACTTAATGCCTATAGGTCGCCTATAGTGCTCTACTACCTTACTTTTTAGCCTTCTTAGGAACCACTACTGCCGGAATAAGCCTACGGATGCGCTAGTATTATATACTTTACTCTACTACTATAGAGTTATTAGGGGGCGCCTATTGCTCGCCCCTTTGCCTTCTGTTATTATTTCCTTTACAACCTAGAACTAGTTTAGTACATTTTAGCTAATAAGCCATTGGGTGACCGCACTAAGACCTTTTTATATTAAGAGTAGTGTGTTATAGTTCTCTATGCCAGCTACTAAGAGTATTACTTCTTAGTTAGTGCGTAAGGGGTATAGCAGTATTACGTATTTTAGTATCTATCTTAGCTATTTATATTTATATCTCGGGCTACCTACTAGGACACCCACATAGTAGAGCTAATCTTTTGGTTCTATTATTCCTATTCTTAAGAGTATTACTATTATATTTTCTGCCTTTATTAGGCCTTCTTAGAGCCTTTAAGTATTTACTCCCTATAGCGTTAACTATGCTATAGCTTAGGTTCCTCTTACCTAAGTCAGCCTTTATATCTTTAACTCCTATATACCTTTTCAGTGTTAGTTTAACTAGTATTATATTATAGTAGATAGTTTCCTAGCGTTCTTTTATACTCTACTTTAGCTCCTTTCTCTCTCTTACTATTATCTTTACTGGCCTCTTACGCGTCTCCCTTTCTCCTTAATATAGGCCTAGGCCCTAAAGCAGCACTATTCTTCTTCTGCTTTCTTTACCTATTTCTATAATATATCTTCCCTACTTTAGGATTATTAGTTTATTCTTCTATAGGGCACCTTAGAGTCCCTTTATAGTTTATTTAGGCGTGTCTTAATATACTTTATAACGTTAGAGTTCCGTTTATTTTACGCCCTTTATATTATAGCGGCTTTAGTACATAGTTATAGGGGGAATATTAGCTTCCTTTTTAAGCAGTGCTATAGCCGTTTGCTTATACCCACCTGTTATACTTTAAAGACAGGCTGTTTAGACCTTTTGGAGTAGTTTAAGGAGTAATTTAGGGGGGCCTTTCTTAGTTTCTCTAATGGCTCAAATACTAGATCTATACGCTATAGTTAGTTGGACAACTGCTGTATATAATAGGCATAACCTCTAAAAGCATAACCCCTATAGAGAATTAACGATCCTAGATAATATAATATACTATACTTAGCCCTTCCGGGCCGCTTACGCCGTATACACGCTTTACTAAAGCTTACTATTTACCTATGCTCCTAGTACCCTTAGGCCTTAAACTAGTTAACCCCTAAAGCCTTAGATGTAGATTACATACTAAAGATCTATAGATTGGTTGCGTTTTTTTATAAAATAGATTAGCTAGTATTTTCTCTGGTAAGAATTAGACTCTATATTGTCTTGCCTATTCTATATAGGAATTATAGGCTTTCTATAGTATTCTATAATTCTTTACGGCTATTAGCCTATATATAATTAGGTTTATATTATTAATAAAGCCTATCCCCTAGGTTGCCCCTTTCTTAAAGGTATTAAGCAGGTTGCTTATAAAGAAGAGGAAGAGTATAGGCAAGAGAGGTAATCCTTATAGTATTCCTATTGCAACTGCGATAGAGGGGCTCTAGTATCCACTAAAGACCAGTAATGTTTCTTTCTGGCCTATAAACTTTTAAACAAATTATATAATCTATTCTAGAAAGCCCTTTACCCTAAGAATATATAAAAGGCGCTTATAGGGTACGTTATTATAGGCGCCACTAATATTTAGGCTAAGTATTAATACTATAAAGTCCCTTCGCATCGCCTATATAGATTTAATAATGGTAGCGAGTAGCGTAAGTGCTAATAGTGTTAAGCGGTTCTTTCTTACCCCTATTTAGCTTTATAATAATACGGCGTGTTTCTTAGCCGTGTCTGCTATATAGTCCACAATTACCTTTTTTAGGATCTTACTAAGGGTGTTTTCTAAGGCAATAGGGCGGTAGCTTCTTAGGATTAAGTAATCTACTTTACCTTCTTTTTATAAGATAACTATTATTATAAATCTTCCGAGTTATAGGTAGTAACCTATAGCAAAGCATGCTTTGGCTACGTCTATAAGCTAAAGTGCTATAAGTAGTCTATAGGTCTTTAAGGCCTTATTTAGAATCCTATCTAGTCCTAGTGCTATATTATTTAAAAGGCGGCTAATAGTTCTGGCCATTTCCTCTATTATTATATCGCTGTTAACCTACAGGCAAATTACCGGTGTTTTACCTATAATATTACTAAGGTCTACTAGAGCTAGTTAGGGGAAGAACCTTTCTATAAGGATCTTTACCTTCTTATCATTATTATTAGTGGCCTATAATTCCCCTAGTCTTTATAGGGGCGGTAGGTATAAGTCTTCTACTAGGCGCCCTACCTTTTTCTTTACCCATTTTATTATAGCCCAAAGGCCCTTATTATAGGGGAGGCTTAGGTTAAAAGTATGCTTATTTATAAACCGTCTCTAGTTATTCCTTACTTCTTTTTTTAGGGTATTCTTTAGCTAGTTTCTTATATCTTTATATTATATCTTATCTTTAGAATTGTAGCTACTTATATATTTCCTTCTTACTTATTATTAGCTAGTAATAAGAACCGCGCATTATACGGACTATACGTATTATATATAGGGGCCTAGTTTTAAAACCGGGCAGTACTCTTCCAGCCTATTTTTAATTACTGCCTAGATCCTTTCTAGTCTTTAGTTAATTTCTTTAGGGGTAGCTAATAAGCCTCGCTCGTTTAGTATCGGGTGGATTTTTTCTAGGTCTTAAAGTTATAGTTTAACTGCATTAAGGAAACTGCCTATCTTAAGCTTCCTTATTACGTATCTTTTGCTATTTAGTTACGCCTTAATATCCAGATCTAGCTATATCTGGATAGGGATATGGTCTAAAGCGAGTGCTTATTCTTTTTTAGGGTTATACCTTTTAAGTCTTTAGTATAGGCCTTCGTCCATAAATATAAAGTTAATTATACTTTTGCCGGTACCTTATTGCCATATAATTACTCCTAAGGAGGTAGCCAGCTTAAGGCCCTAGATATCTATAGCTTTTAATAGGCAATCTACCTATTAATTAGCAGCAATATAGATACCCCCCTACTGCAGGTAGTAGAGGTTTATATCCCCTAATAAGATAAACTCTATACCTTTAGGTTTTAGAAGGCTTATTACTAATATAATATTCTCTGTTTATAGGAACTCTATAACGCTAGGGTTATATATATTAATAATTTATACCAGTCCCCTATATATCTAGATTATTACAACTATAATATCTAGGTTAACTACCTACTATACCTATAAGGACAGGCTAATAGCCTTACTAATTATAAAGTATACGCGTATAGCTACCTTTAGTTTGTGTAGGAGCTAGAATCCTTAAGGGCAATATATTAATTATATATAGGTATTATAATACGGCTCTTATATAATAAGGATATAGTATTTCTCTAGGTCTAAACTGTCTAGTAGGGGCCTTATAAGACGGTGGTTTATATTGCCGTAGTTATACTATATAATAAATAGGTGGCGGACCCCCAGTAAGGGTCCTTTATCTCTCCTTTATTCCTTACTTCTTCTATTTTTACTTTCTCTATAATATTTAGAATTTCTATCTCTTATATCTGCACCCTAGTTACTACTTATTTTATATAGAGCTTTTTATTCCTATATCTTATACTCTTACTCACCTTCTATATCTAAATCTATTATTATCTCTAGTTCCTCCCCTATTCTTACTAGTTAGCTATATACCCTTTATAGGTTGGCTATAAATATTATATTTGCCGCGTTAAATCTAATTCTTAATTGTCCTGGTCTTAAGCTTACTATAGCTATCTATAGAGGTCTTCCTATAGGGCGTCCTCTCCCTTATATCCCCTATATCCCTTATATCCTTAATTAGTCTAGTAATATTACGCGGCGTTACTTCTGGCCTATTAAGGCTTAGAATAACTAGCCTAGCCCCCTAGTATTAAAGGTAGGAAACGCTAAGAAGGCACCTACGTCCCCTAGCTTATCGCCTAATGTTTCCATTTATATAACCTAGCGTATAGTTATTCCCGTAGCTATTAAGCCCTTACCTTTTATCTCCTATATTTAATATAGTCTTCTCTCTCCCACACCTTATATATACTTTAGTGGCAGTTTACGTATTTTATTTAGTCTTGGTTTAAGCAGTGTCTTATATTATAGGGGCCTATATAGTGGCCGCGGCATACCTATACTACGCATATAGATTAGGTATATCCCTATTATATATAGCAATAGTATTATTTTAGGTAGAGTCTATGGTTATAGAGCCTTATATTATATATAAGGCTATTTATAATAATTTCTTTTTAAATAAGGAGTTTTTGCATTCCTAGTGTATATATACTAACGATAAGGGAGCTATACGTTCAGCTAGTGTCTCCCTGGCGAGTCTCTAGCGACCCTTATAACCTCTTATTATTCTTATTATATACTTAGTTTATATTTTCCTAATAAAGCTATTAAATTTAGGTAATTTTAAAACCTAGTATAAAGCGTTCCGTCTATTTTACTATCTTATATATAGTTGCTGTATTATCCGCTTAGTGTCCCTTTTCTACTCTAAGGCTTAGGGGGACCGCTAGGACTTTAACTGGGTAATCTTTATAAAGCACTTTTATGCTAATACGTTCTCCTAGCCTATCCCCTACCCTTACGACTTGTTCCTTTACCTATTAGTCCTTTAAAGTAACTTTAATATCTCCGCCTCTAAGGTATTAGACTATAACAGCGTTATAAACCTCTTTACGGATCTCTATAAGGACTTTTATTTTTAATTATCTCTTAAGCCCCTCTACTTTTCTATATTTAGCTATATTATAATTATATACCTAGTTATTATCTTAAGGGGGGTAGGTTCCCTATACTGTGAAAATATAACTACGGCGGCCCAGGTGCAGTTCGCCAAAGAAAAAGGGTTTTATTTATTTTTAATTTTACTTAGCTATTAGAGGATTTAATTAAGGGTTTACTAGAGGGGCGCCTAAGGTTTACTAGACTAGCGGAGCCATTTTACTAGCTATATTAGTTTAGTATAGCTAATAGTTACTCCCCTATAATTGCGGATACTAAACGCGTCTAATAGGCTTTATATTTTATTAGATGCCTTCTTAATAGAGGTCTTTCTACTTTGTAGTGTAGTATTCGCCTATTCTTATTATAGAGGGCTATTTCCAGGCGTGGTTTTAGCGGTCGCGCGTAAGTGCAAACCGCCGTATGCCTCCCCTGCGATGTATATATCTTAAGGGGATTCTCTAGGTGTTTTTTTAGGGTTCTTTGGTTGGTTTTGGTCTTTTTAGGCTAGGTGCAGCAAGAGCTCTAAAATGAAGTTATTATTAGGATTAATATTTATATTTTGCCTTAGCTAGTCTTTAAAGAACTAAATTTTAGCAGTAGATATAGAGAGAAGCTCTGCTTTAGTAGTTAAATATGTAATAAATTGCTATAAGGTTGATTTCTAATTAATTAAACCTCTAAATAGTATAAAAAGATATCCTTAAGAGCTTCGTCTAGTTTCTTTATAATCTGTAAATACTATATTAGATACTCCGTAAAAGGTAACTTCTTCTTCTTTAGGGGTTTTAAAGTAGATATATGCTCTAAATACTTTGCTAGAGTATTTAATAGCTATCGATTTTATTTTAAGGCAATAGGTAATAGCTTAGTTTGCTACATTAAGGTGTTTTTAATTTAGATTAGTAAGGAATTCGGCTAGCTTAAAATGCGTCTTAGTAATATTAGGTCTTTTAAATACGGCTAGGTATATAATAAAGCCTTATAGGAAATACTATAGTGGACTTATTAATAGGCTAGGTATATAGGTATAGGTTAAGTTAATAAAGTAAATATAACTAGTAGAGTACGTTATTTAATAGATTAACTCTAATTATATTCTAAAATTTACTATAAAGAAAAAAACTATCTAGGTAGAAACTGAGGTCCTTTAAATATATAATACTACACTTAAGAAAGTACTAGGTATATTAGTACGTTAGTATATTAGTATATTATGCGTTCCTATATTTCTATATTTCCATATTTTAAACTTATAACTTAGCTACCTCTTATTTTATAGCTTAATCGGTTTTAGTGCCTCCTATACTATTTTAACTGACCTATTTATATTTCTTCTTAGTAGTGCTACTACTGCTAGTATAAAGTCCGTAATACTATACCCTTCTCTTTATTTTTATCCTTAAAGATTCCCCTCATTTTTAAGTTATCTATTAAAGGTATAGTATTCCCCTTCTTAATTTAATAACCTTTATTATTTTTAATACCTTTTATTAGATCCTTTATATTTAATTATTATAATTAGCTAGTAACTATAATTCTTTTACTTAGTAAAGTTATACTATCCTATTCTTATTATATATAGAAGAAGATAGTATATATTATAATCAAAGCTCTATTTAGTTACTAACCTTTTTCCTATACTAAGTATATATAAGTAAATATATAGTTATCCTATAACGTTTAATTTATCTCTAATACTAAGTATATATATCTTATAATTCTTTATAATTATTTTATACCTTATCTAATTTACTATAGAGTTTTATATTTAATTTAAGGCGTTCTACCTTAAGGGTAAACTAGCCTTAGCCCTTACTAAGATATAAAAACTCTAAGATAATAGGGAGCGGATTCGTACTAAAAAGCGGCGTATATTAAAGCTTAATAGGTTACTTACGCTTAGTTAACCTATTATAAGAAAGTTTATAAAAAGGTATACTTAAAGGAGTTTTTTTTTATTATCCATTGTATTATATTACGTAAAATACTGCGCATGCAGCCTCTAGGCTATGGCGCTATAGTTCTATATATATAAATCCTTTCTAGGCAGCTTAATATGTACTAGTAGCTAAGTAGACACTCTGGCCTATTTTAAATACTAGGGGGAGCTCCTAGCCTATTAGTGTCTTATTCTAGCATTTTGCTCACTACTATCTAGTTTATACCAAAATCGCACTAAAGAAATCCTAGCTCTTTTATCTATTTCTGCCGTATTCTGCCGTTCCTAGAGTAGAAAAAGCGCTCTAAAAGGTGGATTTTAAGACTGTTTTGCGTATAAGAACTAAAGGCGCATATAGTTTGCCAGCTTGAAGACAACTACCAGTTATTCCCATACGACTTTTTATCCTGTACCCTATTTCTCCTCCTTGCTAAAGAAAAGGGTAGGGAGTTAGTAATTAGTAGGTACTCTCCCCAAAAGTAACCTACTAATGGTATTTTATAAGGGCGAACCTCGTTACGTAAACCCACTCCTATAGAAAAAATTTCATAAGGTTGTCTGTATAGGGTATAAATACCAATTCGCCCATACACCTTATATTTTACGTGCTAAAGTAATATAGGCCGGCCCTCTTCCCCCCCCTGCTGCAGCCACCCTATCTGCGCATCTGCGGTACGCCTATAGTGCGGTATTGTGTAGTATATTGTAGCGGTAGTGGTAGTGGTAGTGGTGGCGGTTATAGTAGAGGTCGTCTGCAGTGCGATAGCTGTAGACAGGTCGTGGTGGTCGTCTGCAGCGCGATAGCTATAGACAGGTGATGGTAGAGGTCGTCTGTAGCGTGATAGCTGTAGACTAGTTGTAGTAGAGGTTGTGATATATCTGGTATTTGGCGTCCGGTAACGTGTCTTTAGGGGCTATATAGCTAGCGGCGCCAGGGAGACGACGATGGAGGAGCTACTTAAAGGAGTAAAAGCTAGCTAAGTAAGGTTTAGCTAAACTTAAGGCTAAGGAGGCTAAAAAGAATTTTAATTAAGAAGAGGCGGAAACAACTTATATACTAGTAGTAGATCTCTTAGATAATCTAGCTTATCTATTACCTTTAACTAATCCCTTTATCTTTAGCTCCTTCTTAATACTACCTAACCTATTTTCTTTTAGTACTCCTATACCTTTCCTATGGCGTTTTTTAGGTTCTATAGTAGTTTCTAGGTAGTCTTATTATAGCCTATTTACTTTACTTTATACTATATTTTATTATTATTATCCTTATAACTAATAATCCTTAAAACTTACTATATATGTTTCTCTTATCCTTTATATATATCTACTTTATAAACTAGTAGCTTAATATCTCTATATGCTAGTGCTAGTATTATAATATACTATATAGGGTAAATCTTTATTTTTATTGATAAGTTAAGTCTATATATAACTTCTAAAATCTTAGCTACGATTTTAAATAGTTCTAGTTTAATATAGTCTAACTTCTTACTTAATCGTTAACTCTTAAAATTTTTATATAGTAGCTATACTTTGTCCCCCTTTTTTAGATCTGGTCCCTTAAATCTTTTAGCATTATAGTACTTTTTTATTCTTTTTTATATTAGTTTAGCTATGCTATAGAGGTCCTTATAAAGATTCATTAATGTCTTTATTTTTTTTAGCCGTGCTACTTATTTTTTTTTTGCTTATTATAGTAATAGCGATATTTTAGGCTTATACCTATAATTTGCCTAATATTACAGCGACTTAGTTAATTAAGATATAAGCGTTGTAAAGAACGTATACAAGCCTATATAATTAGTAGTCAATAGACTTAAATATTAAGATAAGGAGTAGAAGGTGAAAAAGGACACGTCTATATATATATGCTAAGGCTTAAGCGAGCCCCCTAACTAGATCCGTTACGGAGCCGTAATATTACCTCCCCCCCCCCTTTAAAAAAGCTTGCCCTTAAGCTTTGTCCTTAGGTGCTTGTCTTCCCCTTATATAGTTATAGTTATTAATATAGGTAGAGCAGCGAAAGTTAGTTGGAATGCTATAGGTAAAGTAGTAAGGGTTAATTATAGTGCTGCAGGCAAGAGTAGCAGTTATCAGTTTAGATAGTAGTACGGTACCAGCGGTAATAATAATAGTAGTTAAGCACAGAGCTTAGGCTATCGATTGGTTAATAGAACTGTAGGCGTATTAGTACAGTTGTAGTTAGGTTATAGTAGCAGGCGTATTAGCGCTACTATTGTCTAGTATATAGATTATATACATATCGGCGCGATTAATAGTTAGTAGTAGAGTAATGCTAGTCTTAGTAGTCCTAGTTAATTTCAGTCCTTAAAGTTTATATAACTTAGTATTAGTTAGGGTTGTTTATCGCAGCTAGTGCATAGCACTAGTCTTAGTATTAACCGATTTCGTTCTTTATAGTATACGTAGCTTAGTATCTATTAAAAAGGGCTATTTAGGTAGTAGTATAATGTAAGCGTCCAGAAATATACGGTCGGTCGGTTAGTTAGTCGGTCGTTAGCAGATATACGCGTTTAGTGCATATATCTATAGAGATCTTAGTTAATCGGCGAGTTATACAGTTGGAAAGAATTACCGTCTAATAGGAAGAATTAAATAGAAGAAAAAGAAAATAAAAAGAAATACGGGGAGTATATATGGGGTACCTATATAGTATAGGGACTAAGCTTTTTACAACCTAGCTACTACAAAACTTTAGTCCTTGCTTTATTATAGAAGTATACTCTTTTCCTTTGCCTATATATAGGGCTCTATTTACCTATCTACTATAGGACTTAACTTAGGATTATAACAGCCTGTATCTAACTAAGGGATCTTAATATAATAATATAGCGACTTAGTTAATTAACGTATAAGCGCCGTAAAGAACGTATATAAGCCTATATAATTAGTAGTCTATAGACTTAGATATTAAAATAAGGAGTAGAAGGTGGAAAAGAATACGTCTATATATATATACTAAGGCTTAAGCGAGCCCCCTAACTAGATCCGTTACGGAGCCGTAATACCTAAATTAGTGACATTCTTATGCCTTTCTATAGTGTTGCATTATATATAAATTATATAACTAGTAATAATAATACCTAATTATTCTATACGTAATTAATATAATATCTTAAATACTATTCTAGCGTCTAATTTAATCTTTCTATTTGTTTATCTATTTGCGAATAATATATAGTAGAAATTACTACTCTAACTCCTTATTCCACTAAGAATACCTCCTAAAATACTACTATAAATCTTAAATCTCTATCTAATATAATCTTTATTAGTGCTTTATATCTTATAAATACTTTTTTAATATAAATTCTAGCGATATCTTCTACTAAGATTTCTTTTATATATACTATAAAGTAGCCCTATTTAGTTAACTTGTCTACTATTATAAGCATTATATTATACTCCTATCTAGTAATAGGATCTTTTAACTTTAGTAACTTTATAATAAAGTTTTATAATATAACCTCCTATAGTCTTTCTAGTGTCTTAATAGGCTATAGCTTTTTATATAGATTATACCTTACTAGCTTATTTCTTTAATAGTTTAAATACTTTTTTATAACTTCTCTTACTGTTAGTCACACAGGGTGACTCACTAATAACGACTACTTAAGTAGGGTTACAGTGATGTTGGTTAATAAAGCTTATTAATTGGAATAAGGGAGGGCGAGGAACCTAAGGCTCCTCGCCACGCTAGTGCCGCGGCGACACGTGATGGCAACTTGCTATCACGTGACGGCAGTTTGCCGTACGTGATAGCAACTTGCCTTATTCCTAATACTAGCAACTCTTCTTTTATAGTTGCCATCTATATATAAATACTGCTTAATTATTATAACAAATATAAATCCTTTTTACTTACTATTGCTATTATAATATAAGTCTCGCTATCCCAAAATTTGCCTTTTAGCACGTAGTGCTCTCTTGCTTAGGAGTTGTAGGTAAGTATCTTATTTAGAGGGCCGTTAAGGCGCTAGTAGTAAGTAAGCTAATAGCGATTTTCTATCCCAGGGATAGAAAATCCTAA
>Ga0307515_10009347_pt1 | contig 18967 bp, 18 predicted proteins | sample 17_EM_MG_FD_194513 | JGI IMG/M metagenome (GOLD analysis project Ga0307515, IMG submission 194513) | Populus trichocarpa ectomycorrhiza microbial communities from riparian zone in the Pacific Northwest, United States - 17_EM | ecosystem: Host-associated > Plants > Roots > Unclassified | place...
TGGATCTAAGTCAAGTGCTCCAAGTGGCCAAACAGTTCTATTTGGATGTCCACTAGAGCTTCGCACTGTTGGAGAACTGCCGAAAATCCCTCCTGTTTTGGAATATCTTTTGGATTCACTTCGTGATCGGCCTTATGTCGGCTATTCAGTAGGTTAAAATCACAGGAATTGTACAACTAGCTCACTTTATCGTAAGCCAGGGCCACACTGGCATTTGGTGGATGAGATTGAACAAGCGTGGACAGGTGTGGAGGAAAGCGATCGTGCTTTCATTTCAAGCCTTGTCCACGCCAATGTCAGGTGCCTCATTATGGTATGTTCGCTCCGATACACAGATGCAGGAAGCTAAAAGACCCTGCAGGAATACTTCTGGGCCCTTCCAAATCCAGTATTGTCAAATGACGATATTGCATTGGCTCTGAAAGGACCACGCGACCCTCCAAGCCTGATTTGGGATACTTGGAGTAAAGACCCCATCAAGGCAACTGTCCTCCGGGCCCTATTTTCCTGTCAGATCAGGTCAGGTGGTAACCTTTTTTTGGGTCTTCAGGTGTCTGATGCTCTGAATCAATGCGAAGTGTGTTTACTTTGTTCCTATTTATTGCAAGTGGAGGGAGTACATAACCGAAATCCTTTCAGGTCCATGTCCGCGTTGACGAATTTCTTTTATCACTTTCCAGAGAATCTGACTGCTGGAGGTCAGTTGGTAGCAATGTTCAAAACGTTCAAGAGGCAATCTAGTAACTGGGTTGTGTCATTTCGACGCCACATTCCTGCTGGTGCTTCGTGTAATGTTATGCATGCAAGGCGATCTTTCATAGCTTGATTGCTGGGATTTTCTGCAGTATTACATTTAGTTTCCAATATTGTAACTTTCCATACAAGGAACATTCTGACTTGTGCTTTGAGATCATGTGCAACTGAGTACTTCCTACGAGTGTGAGGAGACAAGTATTAGCTTTTCCAATTATGATTTGATTGACATAGTATCCTGTTGTAATATTTTTTCCCTCACCCTTGCACCATGGATGTGACAAGGTGATTTTAGAAGTGATTCCGACTAATTATATGCACTTTCAGTTGAGATTAAGAGAACTCTAATGGCTAGAATCCGGGAAATGGCTGGATTGTGGAAACAGCACCTCCGAGGTATTATGTATGACCTACCCAAGAGCAAAGAGAAAGAAGCTCACGGCCATCATGACCTGCACATCCAAAGGAAAAACAATAACACCACACATGAGGGAGGACGCATGCTCCATAGAACGAATATGCATGGTGAATAGAAAATGCTATTGATCGGGAGACAGAAACATAAATGACCAATAGGAATGAGGATGGGGAGAGCAGTTGACAATCAGAAAGGAGGAACGAGTCCAGTGAGTAAGGCAGGAGGGTTTGTGTAGTGAAATTATCATCTCCCATTACAGATAAGCAGAATCGGCGCAGATGGAACGCCTATCCACTCCTTGGGTGGTGAGGGAGCCCGGGTCCATCTTGGTTCAGGAGGGTCAAGTAACCTAAATCCGTTCAGGAACGAGGGGATTAATGAAGACTGTACTATGGTACTCCTTGTACGTGACTGTATGCGTGCTGATTCCTCAGGCCGGTGTATCCCCTGGCTGATTGTCAGGTCCGACGAATTTGGACGACCGAGATGGCCGCGGGTACAGAAATACTTCTCTTATAAAACCCTAGGACAAGCTAAGGAGAAAGGACATCGGATCGGGGTGAACCTTCTCGACTTTCATTTTGCGTTCAGTATACACGGGCGACAGGGGGTACACTATTGTCCGCGAACTGATTTTTTGCGGCGATGCGATACTCGTTAGCGGAGGTTACCTTAGAAGAACTCAAGGAGACTGACCAAGGGGGACTCCTGCAGTAGCGTCGTCAGGATGCTCCAGTCCAAAGTAGATTCCTTCTTTGTGATCCATATTACGGTGAGGGGCCCCTCCTCCCCTTGGCATATATCCTCTTCAAGCCACACTTCCTTTCTTGACGTGCATTTCCACCTTCTTCTCCAAAGGGAGCGAGGCTAAGTCTTCCGCAGTCTGATACAAGGTTGAACGAAGCTTGGAGGGGCTTCCATGGCACTTGGTAGGACGAAATAGCCCGGTTGAGAACGCCGTATGCGAGTTCCTGACGGTTTGTTCGCGAGTTTGGTGAGAGACGGGAGGGTGGGTGCACTCCGAGGAAGTAGAAATGGGCCAACTGCCACCAGTGGTATATCTGATGTTATGTGCCTAACTTCATCAGAGGTTAATGTCGTAGGGTGGTGTGCGGGCCGATTGTTCCGTGGGAGAGAGGGTTCAAGAAGACAAGAAAGAACGCTTCGGTTCGACAACCCCGCTGCCACGAACCATGATTCGCCGATTCGCCACGAACTGTGCAAATGGAGCACGAATGACGATGCATGAAGGTACGCCTGATTGCTGCAGTACATCGCCAGGTCAGGGCCCTCGGTCCCTTTGGCGGAGGACCACGTTACGCATGCTTGTACTTTCACACCAATGTACCATTCATGGATCCTGCCGCGACATACACCCATTCGTGCTTCGGCGGTTGTATAGTACATGCAGGGTTTTATAATCATCAACGACCAACGACGTTCAACTCCAATCCTAAAAATCTTATCGTAGCCGCTGTATGTATGCCCCTCTCCTCAGTAATGTATAGAAAGCCCGTCCAAAGTGGGTGGGTTCAAGTTGACTTGGAGAATAGAAATATGAGAATAGCAGAACAAAGACGAGCCGCGAGAAGACGTGTTTGGTTTGGCCAAACAATTACCGGCGGTACGTGATCGGTGATCGCGGCCGCCGTCCGAAGCCTAGCCTTCGCCCGACCATCACTTGGGCAGTTGGACACAAACGACGGGGGCGAATCTCGACGCCATCTTAGCCGATCTCAAGAGCTCGTTCCTATCCAACTCTCATATGTCCCTCACCCGCTTCGGAACACGAGTCGCAAACAACCGAATATCTTTTTTGGGTTTTTGGTTTGGTTAGGGAGGAACATATCTGCGCGCGAGGCGTTGTACAACTCATCACCAATGTATCTATATCTTCTTTCTTCTCAACTCCAAAATATGCACTCGCGCTCATTCCAATTCCAATTCCTACCCAGGTCCAAACCAACCTCGCGTCCAGCCTCTGGGCAGACGTTATCAACAAGGTCATACAGCCTCTTACTTCCCGCTCTGCCAATCGGTGGGAGAAAGCTCGGTGGCATACAGTGTATCGGTCAGTACGCGCTCTGTGACTTTCCTACCAAGGGGCGAATCATATCTTGAGGCTAATACAGCCTCGCCTGTTGGAAATATCTCTATCGTAGTCGAGGCGTGATACCACATTCGAGGCAGACCGGCGTCGGCCTCACGCCCATTTGTGCACTCCTCTATTTTGGTGTTCGTCGATGCACACCCACACGCGCCACAGCACGTTAGCTGCTTCGTCCAGCTCCCGTTTGGGTTCACAGACCGAACCCCCATTTCTAAACGCCTTTAGGGCGATACCGCGTGCCCGTTTCCGAACACTTCTCGGTTGACCCTCTCTTTGTGATGGTATATTGGCGAGTGAGCGGGGTCTTCAAAAGACGCCTTTGGGGTTCGCTGGTCTGCCGAAAGCAACCTAGCTGAAAGAACCTGTTGCCGGTGTTTCTTCCCTTAGTCCAGTATTATTTAGGACTGGGGTTTGTTCGCGAGGACACGATACTTGGTAAAGCCGGTCGGACCTCTGGTTCTGTTCATTTACGATTTACCACACATTTGAGATTCTGATGGAACAGATGACTCAACATTCCATTATTCACCTCTTCAACTGCTCATCAGTCTTCTCGCTCATTCCTCCTCACCTCCAGGTGCCCCCCCAACACCGACATGGAAGGCTCCTCGGAATTCACCGAAAACCAAGAAAACCATTACAAGATCCTCCGGTACATCAAGAATGTCCTCCCATGCGACGACTTCGACGTCACGCTCCGCGCTGCCGACGTCCTTGGCGAGCTGTTCGTCTACGGCGACCCAACCACCATCGAGTCCGTCATTGAGATCGAAATCCAGCGCCTCCTCGACTTTATGTCCCGTGAGACCGCGAAGAGCACTGAGGCGGAGCGGTTTGGTGGTCTTGTCGGGCTCAATGCGTTTGCCGGCAGTGTGGAAGATATGTTCCTTGGCTATGTGGATAATGTGTTGAGAGGTTTAACCGTGCCGCCTTGTGATACGAGGGTGGGTGCACACCTCCCTCCATAATCTTTTTGGGAGTAGTTTGTTGATAGCTCCCCTTCCACGCAGCCCCGCATGCGCAAGCAAGCCGGTGTCCTCCTCGGCACTTGCATCAACATCCTCCGCCCGGACTCGGATGTCTCACCTGCTTCACCAATGGGACACATCCTCGGCTTTGCGCTCAAAGGCCTGCGTTCGGCCAGCCCCTCCTCCAATAGCACCAGGTCCCTGTCCCCTGATATGGCCCTCGCCATGGCGGCAGTGGTGGCGGTGGCGGCCAAAGCATATCTGAGGTCCTCCGTGGCACCTTACAGATCTTTGAGAACCTCTATAGCGCCCGCGCTATGTGGATGTCGCCGACGTACAACGAAGTCTGCGAGATGATCTTGCACCTCCAAGGACGCCGCGACCCGAGCGTCAGGGCTGCCGTCGTGCATGTCCTCCCGACGTGTGCGTGGTACGATTTTGTGCGGTTTATGGCGCCGTATCTCCGACGAACGATGCGGTTCTACTTGGATATTTGGACCAAGGGCAGTGGCGATCGGTCTCAGGGTGCGTTTTTGGTTCTTTGCCCAACTTGTAACCAATCGCGTACTCAAGTGAGTTTGTTTGGCTAGTTGTATGGGCACTCGGAGCTATTGCCGGTGCAGTGTGCTCAAGATTGTCAAGGAATGCCTGCTGAAGCGCGGTAACCCCGAGGCTCCAGCGAGCAACAAGCACCTCTTTGGGTGTATTGCAAGCCTCGCGTCTGCGGTCGGACCCCACTTGCTGAGGGAATACAACGAGATGCTCGGCTTGTTGTTGGCGGGGGCTTTCAATGAAGATGTTACTGCTGCGCTCGCGTGGTTGTGAAGGAGGTGCTGTTGTTGCTGAAGAGTGTGCAGAGTGAGGAGCCCGTACTCTCACCCAGGGTATGAAGTTGCTGACAGTCTCACAGCTCGACTGCTTGATCGGATATGTACCGTCCTTTCTGGACAGCCGTACACTGTCGTTGGGGCACCAGTCATACGATTTCCTCGCCCAGCTCACCCATTCTTTTCCAGCAACCAGCGCCCTCAACAGATGTCCCTCCCCTCATACTCGCACTGGACACCCTGCAAACGTTCAACTTTACCGAGCACACATTCGCGCGAGGCATTCAGTCGTGCGTGCTGCCCTACCTGAAGCACGGCGACCGTGATCTCCGCCTCAAGGCGTGCGAGACGTGCTGCGTCCTTCTGGGAGGGAATGACGAGACTAAGGGCAAGATGAAAGCAGCCAGCCCCAGCCCGAGTTCCGGGGAGGGTGCAGCTGGTGGAGGCGATAAGACGGTGGTACATCATCAGAGTAATGAGAGCGTTGGGTTTATCGCTGAGGTATTACAAGCGCTCATCGGGTTGTTATCGTTGATAAAGGTACGGGGGAGTTCCTTTCTTTTTCTTCCATGACGGCCTCGGTTGGGTGAGGGTTAATCAGTATTGATGATACTTTATACAGACGACCAGATCCGCGCCCAAGTCCTCAAAGGACTCGATAAAGATTATGATCGCCACCTCGTGCAAGTGGAGAATGTCCGACTGCTGTTCATGGTCCTCAATGATGATTCGTATGCGGTTCGCATCCGTGCTGTGAGGATAATCGGGAGAGTGGCAAATATGACCCCTGGGGCTATCATGCCGAGTCTACGGAAGGTGCTCATTCAGCTCTTAACCGAGCTGGAGTATAGTACGGATGTGTGCGTCCCAGTCACTTTTGGGTTGTACTGGAACAAGGACTAACCGCGAGTCACTACACAATAGACAGCGAAGGGTTATGACCGCTCAAGCGCTCACTGCCCTTCTTTCTGCCACTGACCGCCTGATCAATCCATATGCACACTCTCATCAACGTCTTCCTTCCTAAAGCCAGAGGTCCCCAACCCGTCGTATCCCGATACATGATTGAGAGTATTGTCTTGCTGGGAAGCGCAGCGGGCGAAGACCTTGTCCCCTTCGTCGACGAGATCCTCCCACTATTTATCAACGCACTGCAAGACCCACAGGCGTCGAACAAGAAGAAAGAAGCAACACTCCGCGCTCTTAGTCAAGTCTGTGCGCATACGGGGGGTGTGGTCGACCCGCTCATTCAGTATCCGGAGTTGTTTGGCGTTTTTCGAAATTTTTTGGTGGGCGATAAGGTTGGGATTGAGATGAAGCGGAAAGTGCTGCAGGCCATGGGTGTACTTGGTGCACTCGACCCATATACCCGAATGGTGCGTTTGTCCGACTTGTCGACGCCATTGAGCTTGGAGGTGACCTTGCCCGTTCCCATTCACACAGCGTGTACCGGACTCTGAATCTAAAGCGGCCGTCAAGACTGCGAGTACCCAGAACGCGCGATAATGAATATCCCACGAACGGTGAGATGGTCGAGCTCGAGGATGGCGGGTGCGGTGTGGAAACGCTCTTGGATGGTCTCTAGTACCCAACGATGGCCTTGGAGGAAATATAGCTCACAGAATGTGGAGGAGGCTGACTCGTCGCAAATGTCGTTTCAATACAGTGCATCGCGCTAGAAGAGAAAGAGGCGGAGGGTACAACATTTGTGTTAACCTTAGATCAATGGGGTAAAAAGGGCGTGCGCTTGATATAGACCAATCTATTATTCGGCTCCTCTACACTTACTACAAGAATGTTATGGTTCGTGCGGAGGTCTCATGGTTAGCCAAACGTATCGTAAACGCGACGAGAGGACCCCATTGCGTCTCCGCGCGAAAGAGGTCAGTTCGTGTTTATCGATTCATTGACGAGCAGTTTTGCCTGCAAACAAAAGAAATAATGCAGAACTTTCCGCGCCACTGTGTACGACGCGACGAGAAAATTCGTGTTTGTTGGGGCCCACTACAAACACGTAAGGATACAAGACGAGCCCTGAAGCTTTTTATAATCGTCTATCAGATATGCATGGCACCGGAGCTCGAAACCTGAAACATCCAGAATTCCCTATTTCCGACATATAATGTTGGAATCTGTCAAAAATGGAGAGACTCGCGTTGGGGTTGGTGATAGCGGACATGCACCTGGCCTGGTGGTAAGGCCCAAAATGGCGTGTGTAATAAGCGATGCAAACAGGCAACGAACACGGGTGGAGCAACAGAATACATGAGGTAATACATTATTAGCACGAAAGCAGTACTCAGTGGCCTTTGTCGCAACGAACATACCCTGTCACGTACTCGTTCGACTCCCGTGATCGCGTTCATTCACCGAGTCTTGCAATGCATTCACAAGTGCTTATAGGCTGTCTCATGCTGGATGTCGCGCGTGCAAGGCGGAGTTAGCCAGTCAGGAAGGATTGAGAGAGAGATGTGGAAGACAATTCTTGAACCCAAAAGCAACAGAATATCCACGATACACGAAACAGAGTAGACCGGGTCCCCATCGAACTCCGGCGAGGTGGTAGTGTAATACTGTGGAGACAATCGCCTCGTGGTCGACTTGGAAGACACGCAGGATTACACGAATATCGTTAATATGACACTAGTGGAAGGATCGGAAGTATTGGTTATTTGGAATTGCGAACGAACATGCTCAGGGTTGAATGCGCAGCCCCTGAGGGCTGGTGCCTTGTGGTACGACCGCTTTAAGGATCGAGCCACCCAGATGATGCACTTGGAACTCAATTAGAGTCTATAGTGGACGGATAACGGTTCCCCATCTCTCAACGAGCGATAAGTTATGAACATATATATCCAAGTTTGGCGCCGGGATTGATCCCGCCCACCTCCCACGTTGATCCCGCCCACTGTACTCCACTAGCACTTCGAAACGAGCACTGAATACCACCCTTACCAGTCATGGCTGAACCAAGATCCATTTTACCCATTGTCTGTGAGGAGACTGCACGCCTCAGGTGGTTTGAGGAATTCATGCGCAGAAGGTACCCAGTTCTCCTGCGGCCTCGTGATTCTTACTAAATCAGTCATCAGAGTGGAGTTGGAGCAACAAACGTATGCTGACAGTAAGATCATTCACGCACCTGGCACTGATGGTCCAAAAAGGATTTCAGGCCTTCAGGCGTTGCTTGAAGGGGCACCCCCTCTACCTGAACGCAAGCTGTTGTGGCATTGTGCGCTCGAGACGCTTCTGGATGGTACTCGAGAAGGTTCGAATCCAGTGGTGGGCAATCGAAATTCTGGGCTAAATCAACGGCAGAACTACACACTCAAGAGGAAGAACTAGTAAGCCTGAAGGATCAAATGGAAGCCTTGGGAATGTCCATCGCCAAGGCAGTGAGTGACAGACATTTATTATTAATCACAACACCAATCCCTTTCCATCAGGATCAGGAAATGTATTTTGGTTACCTAAATATTGAATTTGAAAATCTCGGATCAACAAAGAGTGTCGACTCCACTCAAGCTGCCACAGTGACTTCACACAAAGAGTGGCTTGACATCAAATCGGTCGATGTCAGTGCCCAAAAAAACCTCTCCAATTTGTTTGCATCCAGCAAGGCTCTAAAGGAAAAGCAAGCACTGAAAGCATATGAAGCATCCAAGGAGTATCACAATCAAGGTGAACCGAGGAAGGGTGACCACCAGACGGACCTGATCTAGATTTTTCAGATTTGAGATATCACCATACAGTACATCAACAGCGACGAAGCCGAGAGCAATTCCTCAACTCAATCCCCGACCGAGTTCAGGTAACGCCAGTGTTGTTCGTCCGGGTCTTGATTGACTTGCAAGCACAGGAATATGGGACTAATTACTGGACCGCTGTGTGTGATGTAGGCGTAGTGATGGAGTCATTTTCAAACTACCTTCGGTGTGCCTAGGAGCGAAATTGGGACTAGAAGCCCTGACAACTAATTTCGTTGGCAGGAATGTATCAAGCACTTGCAATTCTTCCGGATCAGCACTCTGGGCATCAGCCAAGAATATGAAGCCTCTTGTTGATGCAAACTGCCACAAGGAGGCCATTGAGTTTGCATATCATCAATCACCAATCCGGTTTTCACCAATCTACTATCGAAATGCTGGATCTATGTCAAGTGCTCCAAATGGCCAAACAATTCTATTTGGATGTCCACTAGAGCTTTGTACTGTTGGAGAACTGAAGAAAATTCCTCCTGTTTTGGAATATCTTTTGGATTCTGTTCATCATTGGCCTGTTCGCAGTTTACCCCTCTATACAGTAGGTTAAAATCACAGAGATTATACAACTAACTCACTTTATTGTAAGTCAGGGGAACACTGGCCTTTGGTGGATGAGATTGAACAAGCATGGACGGGTGTGGAGGAAAGCGATCGTGCTTTCATTTCAAGGCTTGACCAAGTCAATGTCAGGCACCTCATTCTGGTATGCTTGCTCCGATACACTAATACAGGAAGCTAAAAGACCCTGCAGGAATACTTCTGGGCCCTTCCAAATCCAGTATTGTCAAATGACGATATTGCATTGGCTCTGAAAAGACCACGCGACCCTCCGGGGCTGATTTGGGATACTTGGAGTAAAGACCCCATCAAGGCAACTGTCCTTCGGGCCCTATTTTCCTGTCAGGTCAGGTTAGGTGGTAAATATTTTTTGGGTTTCCAGGTGGCTGATGCTCTGAATCAACACCGGGTGTGTTTACTTTGTTCCTATTTATTGCAAGTGGAGAGAGTACATAACTAAAATCATTTCAGGTCAGTGGCGTGGTTGACTATGTTCTCGTATCACTTTCCAGAGATCCCGACTGCTGGAGGTCGGTTGTTAGCAGTGGTCAAAATGTTCAAGGGAAAATCCAGTAACTGGGTTGTGTCATTTCAACACCACAGTCCTGCTGGTGCTTCGTTTGGTGTTATGCATGCAAGGCGATCTTTCATAGCTTGATTACTGGGATTAGCTGCAGCATTACATTTAGTTTCCAATATTGTAACATTCCATACAAGGAACATTCTGAATTGTGCTTGGAGATCATGTGCAACTGAGTACTTCCTACGAGTGCAAGGAGATCAGTATTAAGTTTTCAATCATGTTTTGATTGACATAGTATCCTGTTGTAATATTTCCCACACCTTTGCACATGGATGTGACATTGTGATTTTAGAAGTGATCCCAACTAATTAATATGGACTTTCAGTTAAGATATAGAGGGCTCTAACGGCTAGAATCCGGGAAATAGCCGGATTGTGGAAACAGCATCTCCGAGGTATTATGTATGACCTACCCAAGAGCAAAGAGAAAGAAGCTCAAGACCATCATGATCTGCACATCCACAGAAAAAACAACAGCACCACACATAAGGGAGGACGCATGCCATAGAACGAATAAGCATGGTGAATAGAAAATGGTATTGATCGGGATACAGAAACATAAATGGCCAATAGGAACGAGGATGGGGAGAGCAGCTGACAATCAGAAAGGAAGAACGAGTCCAGCTAGTAAGGCAGGAGGCTTTGTGTAGTGAAAATATCATCTCCCATTACAAATAAGCAGAACTGGCGCAGATGGAACGCCCTTCCAGTCCTTGAATGGTGATGGAATCTGCAGTCCGGGTCCATCTTGGTTCAGGAGGGCCAATCAACCGAAATCCATCCAGAAACGAGGGGATTAATGAAGACTGTACTATAGTACTCTTTGTATGTGACTGTATGTGTGCTGATTTCCCGGGCCGGTTTATCCCCTGGCTGATTGTCAGGCGCGACGAATTTTGACGACCGAGATGGCTTTGGGTACAGAAATACCTCTCTTATAAAACCCTAGGACAAGCTAAGGAGAAAGGAGGTCGTATCAGGGTGAACCTTCTCGACTTTAATTATGCGTTCAGCATACGCGGGCGACGGGGGTACACTATCGTCCGCGAACTGGTTTTTGCAGCGATACGGTACTCATTAGCGGAGATTACCCCTAGAAGTACTCAAGGAGACTGACTAAGGGGGACTCCTGTAGTGGCGTTGTCAGGATGCTCCAGTCCAAAGTTGACGCCTCCTTTATAATCCATATTACGGTGAGGAGCCTCTCCTCCCCTTGAAATATATCCTCTCCAAGCTACACTGCCTTTCTTGATGTGCGGTTCCACCTTCTTCTCCAAAGGGAGTGAAACTAAGTCTCCGGGAGTCGGATACAAGGTCGAACGGAGCTTGGAGGCGCTTGCAGGGCGCTTGGTAAGATAGGTTGGCCTAGTTGAGAACGCCGCATGCGAGTTCCTGGCGGTTTGTTCGCGGGTCTGAATGGCGATCGAGAGACGAGAGGGTGGGTCCCCTCCGAGGAAGTAGAAATGGACCAACTTTCACCAGTGGTATGTCTGGTGTCACGTGCCTGACTTCATCAGAGGTTAATGTCGTAGGGTGGCTTGCAAGCCGATTGTTCCGTGGGAGAGAGCGTTCAAGAAGACAAGAAAGCACGCCTCGGTTCGACGAATCATGATTCGCTGATTCGCCACGAACTGTCCAAATAGATCATGAATGACGATGCATGAAGCTATGCCTGATGCCAGGTCAGGGCTCTCGGTTCCTCTGACGGAGGACCACGTTACACATGCTTGTACTTTCACACCAATGTACCATTCGCGGATCCTGCCGCGACATACACCCATACATGCTCCGGTGGTTGTGCTCATGCAGGATTTTATATAATCATCAACGACCAACGACGCTCAACTCCAATCCCAAAAATCTTATCGTAGCCGCTATATGCTCCTCTCCTTAGTAACGTATATTTACCGGGGAGAGTCCGTCCAAAATGGGTGGGTTCGAGTTGACAAATATGAGATAACGGAACAATCCCAACATACGAGACGCGAAAAGACGTATTTGGTTTGGCCAAACAATTACCGGAACCCGTACGGACCAGCGTGATCCGTGATCGCGGCCGCCGTCCGAAGTCCAACCTTCGCCCGACCAAAATTTGGGCAGTTGGACACAAACAACGGGGGCGAATCTCGACGCCATCTTAGCCGATCTCAAGAGCTCGTTCCTGCCCCACTCTCATCCGCTTCGAGACGCGAGTCGCAAACAACCGACTATCCTTTTTTTGGTTTTTGTTGTGGTTTTTGGTAGAGAGGAGCATATCCGCGCACGACGCGTTGTACAAGTGATCACCTATGTATCTATTTCTTCTTTACTCTATATCCAAACTATGCACTCGCGCTCATTCCAATTCCAATTCCAGCCCAGGTCCAACCCAACCTCGCGTCCAGCCTTCCTGAAGATATCCCCCGCCTCTGGGCAGACGTTATCAACAAGATCATACAGCCTCTTACTTCCCCCTCTGCCAATCGGTGGGAGAAAGCTCGGTGGCATACAGTGTATCGGTCAGTACGCGCTCTGTGAGCTTCCTACCAAGAGGCGAATCATATCTTGAGGCTAGTACAGCCTCGTCTATTGGAAATTTCTCTATCGTGAGCCACGCGTGATACCACATTCGAGGCAGACGGTGTCGGCCTCACTCACATTTGCGCACACCTTTATTTTGGTGTTCTTCGATGCGCACCCACACCCGCCACAACACGTTAGTTGCTTCGTTCAACTCCCGCTTGGGCTCGCAGACCAACCCCACCCCACGCCTTGAGGGCGATACCACGGGCCTGTTTCTGAGCACTTCTTGTTGGAATATTGTTGTTCTCGTCATAGTAGGTACGGTTTGGGTTTAATTACGGTTCCTTAATATCGGTTATTATGCAGGGTTACTGGTCCGTTTCCGTATTCTGATACTGGTTTCATGTTGTGGCTCGGCGATTATTACTATATAAGTAGTCCTATCGTAGAAGTAGATAGAACAACGAAGTAAGGGAGTTTCATTTTCCGTCACTTCTAGGTTGACCCTCTCTTTGTGATGGTATATTGGCGAGTGAGCGGGGTCTTCAAAACTTTGGGCTCCTGCTTTGGTTCGCTGATCTGCCGAAAGCGACCTAGCTGAAAGAACCTGTTCCCGGTGTTTCTTCCCTTAGTCCAGTTTACTTAGGACTGGCGTTTGTTCGCGAGGACATGATAGATGGTAAAGCCGATCGGACCTCTGGTTCTGTTCATTCCGATTTACCAGGCCCTCGAGTGATACTTGAGATTCTGATGGGACTAATGGCCCAACATTCTACTATGCCCCTCTCCGAACTGCTCATCAGTCTTCTCGCTCATTCCTTCTCATCTCTAGGTGGCCTCCTCAACATCGACATAGAGGTTCCTCAGAATTCACCGAAAACCAAGAAGACTATTACGAAATCCCCCGGTACATCATGAACGTCCTCCCATGCGACGTCATGCTCCGCGCTGCCGACGTCTTTGACAAGCTGTTCGTCTACGGCGACCTGACCATCGTCGAGTCAGTCATCGAGATCGAAATCCAGCGCCTCCTCGACTTTATGTCCCGTGAGACCGCGAAGAGAACTGAAGCGGAGCGGTTTGGTGGTCTTGTCGGCCTCAATGCGTTTGCCAGCAGTGTGGCAGATATGTTCCTTGGCTATGTGGATAATGTGTTGAGAGGTTTAACCGTGCCGCTTTGTGATACGAGGGTGGGTGCACACCTCCCTCTATAATTCTTTTGGGAGTAGTTTGTTGATAGCTCCCCTTCCACGCAGCCCCGCATACGCAAGCAAGCCGGGCTACGTCGTCAAGTCAAGGTATTGTGTTCTTTGTGGGCTTCTGCCGCCGCCTCGCTCGAGCGTCGAACGACCTACACATGTTCGCTCGCTCGCTGTAAAGAGCATGGTGGGGCATATCATGGGTTTGGGTGCTGGGGTGACCGTCATCCACCAAACCTACTCGTAGACCGCGTGACGGGCCAGGCCGTGCATATCGACTTTGGTGACTCCATGTACCATTCATGAGAATTAACCTGCTGCTACAGACACCTATAAATGCGGGATTTCATTATCATCAACTACCACCTACGCTCTACTCCCATTCCAAATGGCTTACCCGTACTCGTTGCGCGACCCTCTCTTTACCTACGAGGAAAGGTTCGTCCGCTCCAATGCGGGTGGGTTCGAGTAGGGAGGTGGAAGGAAGGGACGGCGGGTGGGCAGGCAGTTACCGCGAGACATTGCTGGTCATATGGTGATTGCCGAGTTGGCCTAGGGCGAGCAAAGGGTCGGAGACCAGAGCGAGTTGGATAAATGAGCGGGGTGACATCAGAGAGTGGGTGACGCCGAGGAAAGTAAAATGAGTGAAAGAACGACGGCGGAGAGAGCGTTGGTTCGATGCCGATTGCAGTGCGGTAGTGAGTAAGGATTGCCTCGCTGGTACACACCACACCATACACTGCCCATCGCGGGGCGTACCATTGGTGTGCTCACAGGTCTCGCTATATTTACCTGGGCTGAGGCGTTCAGCGTGGCGGCGTATGGTATGTGCACAACAGAACGCAGACAAAAGGATAGGCGCAGCACGAACATGCGAGGTACTCTTATGGCGATACGCCTCACATGTCTCACCTCCACGTCCGCATTTGGCGTGCTGTGCGCTATCGTTCGACGCAGGTGACAATGAAAATGAGGTTATGTTTATTGCGTATAACTACTAGGCGGTTACAGCGCTGCTGTTGGGACCAAAGACGGCAGGCCATGGTTGAGTCAAGAGGTGGTTTTCTTTGTGGGACGGCCTGCCGCCGCCTACTAGCCTTTGCGAAGCGACCCCGCTGGACCTTCCATCACTGCTCAATGCCCTCAGCGGCGACACCCCTGCTCCTACGACACATTTTCTCTTCCATCAAGCAGAACCTCAAGCAACGTGATGTCTCCGTGCGCGCACTCTCCGACTCGGCTGCTCGGCTGCAGATTCCAGAACAGTGTCTTCAAAAATAAAAAGGCCAGCCTTGTTGCTCGTGGCAACTACCAGCGTCCCAGTATCGACTTCAACGAGTCACCTTCAGCTTTTATGCGCCTCGACTCTGTCTGCATGCTTTTAGCCTGCCATCGATGGGCGGCAGTGGAAGCCACCAGCAGCAAATCCAGGAACTTGTACTGAACGACGGCGTCGGGGGACATGTAGCTAACAGAACGTGGAAGAGGGTGACTCGTTGGTAGTTTCGTTTCAATACAGTGCATCGCGGTCGAAGAGAATTAGGCCGCCTGGTTTAACCTTAGATTAATGGGGAGGAAGAGCACGCATTTGGTATCGACCACTTAGTATATTCAAATCAGCTACACTTGCTACAAGAACGTTTGTGGGCCGTCCGGTGGTGGCCCTCTCATTTCCGCCCCTCTAAGCATCCTCACGCCTCCCTCTCTCCAAGAACACAACTTAATGACGACGGCGTAATACTCTTAAAGGTGTACAAGCCTCCGTTCCGGAATCCCCTCGAATCAGTCGTAGGAAACCCCTCCCGTCTATGCCCCTCGAGGGCGAGGATGGTAATGCGCTGTGACGATCATCTTATAGAATTGACATACATCAGTTTCATCCATATACCCTTTCAGAAGGCGATATCTCGGCGGAGGAAATGGTGGAAAATATTCTCGCTGTAAGGCGGTCCCTATTTGCGTTGCTTGGAGTCCAGGCAGCTGTTCTCGCACCTGTAATAGAAAGAAAATTAGGGAGTGATAGAGCAGTTATTTCAGGTGGGCGGGCAGACGCGTCGATCAGATGGCTGCGTTCTGAGATTTGAGATTTGATCGGAAAGTAGGTAGTTGGCCTGGGGTCGGAGCTCAGAACGAGTTGGATAAATGAGCGAGACGAGTAGTGCGTGACACCAAACAAAGGGTCACGCCAAGGAAAAAAAACTATGAATAAATTGGGTGAAATGGCGACGGCGCTGGTGTTGAAGCTGAGATACGGATAGCGTTCTTTCAATGACGATTGCTGTGTGATAGTCAGGATACGAGCCACTATTAGGATTGCATTGCTGGTACGCGACACACCTCGAATATACACACGTCCCAATCCCTATCCTCAGACACCGTCATGTCAAAAGGTCTCTCATACACTGCACATGACGATGTGTACCATTGGTGTGCTCACCAACACCCGCGCCGTGCTCTATAAATTCAGGTCTCCCTGAATTTCTCTGGGGTGAGGGCGAGGTATGATATACCCACAGCAGAACGCCGACGAAGCACTCAAAGGACGGACGCCGCACAAGCATATGAGGTACTCTTGTGGCGATAAGTCGATCGTTTCTCGTTTCCAATCATTTGACGTGATGTGCGCTCTATCGTTAATTGAACTGAAGGAGAGCCTAACAAACTCGTCGAAAAGGCGACAATGACAATGAGTTTACTTTTATTGGGTACACGTATCAACGAGGCGGTTACAGGGATGGGGCCAAAAACGGCAGGTCGAGGTTCAGAGTTAAGATGTGTCTTCTTTGTGGATTGTTGCCGCCGCCCAAAAGCACGCCTCGGATGCTGGCGCAGACGACTCCGCCGTTCAGCCACTGCTCAGTGCGCTTGTCGAGACAGTAGTCCCGCCCGATGCTGTACCGAATGCGTACCCGCGCTCGAGCCTGCACCATGATTATACTCAAGCCTGAACCGACGACGAACACTGCGCAAGGAGAAAATCCCCATCCGTTTACTATTATACTCTGTATTGGCGTGACATGAACCGCTCCGCCCCCCTGTGCCCCACCGGGAATCCTCTAGCAAGAGTATGAGGGCTCCGTCCGGCCTTCAACACAATGAGGAGTGGTACAGGTAGTGCAATACCTGTTATACTCACTGTTCTTTATCCTCCTATCGCGTTCTCAACGGGCCCTCCCAATGGAATTTAGCTCGAGCAGCTGCCCGATTCTTGCAATACGTGCGAGCGGCCGGTGCTGACGGATGGAAGGAAGTAGTAATAGACAAGGAATTTCGGTGTTGTATAGTCCTTTTGAGTGATGATTCCTTCTCCATTTTCGGTCCAGTGGCTCAGTGGTTACAGCCCTGCTCCCGTGACTCCCCGATAGGTAACCTTTTCTCTTCCATCATACATAACCTCAAGCTACATGACGTCTACAGGCTAGCACTGTGCGTGCCTAGCACGCGCACCACTGCAAAATCCAGAACAATATTTTCAGTAAGACCAAGACTGGACTTGTTGCTCGTGGGGGCCACCAGCACCCCGGGATCGAATACAACGAGTCACTTTCGTCCTTTATGTGCCTCGAGTCTCTCCGCACGCTTCTGGCCCTGCGTCGATGATATGGGTGAGGACACGTGTGGCGGTGGTCACGAACAGAAGAGCCAGGATGTACACCAGTACCCAACGATGGCAACAGAGGACATGTGGAGGGGTGACTCGTCGCCACCGTTGTTTCAGTACAGTGCATCGCGCCCGAAGAGAATGGGGAGAAGTGTATAACGTTTGTGTTAACCTTAGATTAATGGGGTGGAAGAGGGTGCGCTTAGTATAGACCAATCCATATATCCAATTCCTCTACACTTACTACAAGAAGGTTGTGGGCCGCATGGGGACCCACATGCATCGTTAGCCAACCTTATCGTAAACGTGAGAGGACGCGCATTTTGTCTCTGCATGAAGGCGTCAGCCCATGTGAGTCTATTTATTGACGAGTAGTTGTGCCGGCAAACAAAAGAAATAGTGTCAGAAATATCGGCGCACCCGTGTACGACGAGAAAATTCGTTTTTGCTGGAGCTCGCTACAAACACGGGAGGATACAAGACGAGTCATGAAGCCCTTATATAACCGTCCATCCGGTATCCATGGCACCGGAGCTCGAAACGTAACCTGAAACATCCGGAATTTTCTATTTCCTACAATAGTGTTGCCGTTGGACGATCTATGCGAGACAGACTCTGTCAGAAAACGAAATGGAAAGACGCGCGCAGGGGTTGGTCATAACGTTGCCGGGACATGCTTGCACCTTCTTGCACCTTGCGGTCAGGCGCAAAAATGGCGTGAGTAACAAGCGATGCAAACAGGCAACTAACATGGGTATTGCACAGGATACACAAGGTAATATATACATCCTAACATCATTGGCACGAAAGCAGTACGCGATGGCCTTTGTCGCAACGGACATACCCAGTCACTCATTCAACGCCCGTGACCGCGCACATCCACAGGTTCGTTCTGGCCGCCTCGCCTTGGATATCGTGCATGCACGGCGGAGTTAGCCAGTTAGGAAGAATTGAGTGAACGCTATTATATTATATTGAGGACAGTTCTTGGACCCAAAAGCAACAGAATATCCACGACGCACGAATTAGAGTAGACTACTTTCCCATCGAACTCCGGTGAGGGTGTAGTGCAATATTGTGGAGGCCAACAACTCATCGCCGACTTGGAAGACAGTCAGGAATACACGAATATATTACATTATAAATGACACTAGGTGAAGGATCGACAGTATTATTGGTTTGGAATAGCGAGCATGCTAACGACCCAATGCGCAGCCCCTGAGGGCTAGTGCCTTCGATCCCCCAAGTGGTACGACCGCTTTCGGGACCAAGTAACCCAGGTGATGCACTTGGAATTCAATTTCAATCTATATCAGGCGCATAGCGGTTCCCCATCTCTTTGGGAACTACAAGTTACGAATATTGGCGCCCACGTTGAACCTGCCCACCTCCCACGTTGATCGCGCCCAACTAGCCCTCCGAAACAAGAACTGAAGCCTATCCTTTGCAGTCATGGCCGAACCAAGACCTGCTTTACCCTTCGTCAATCAGGAGATTGCATGTCTCAGGTGGTTTGAGGGATTCATGCGCAGAAGGTACCCAGTTCTCTTGCTGCCTCTGTCTGAAAAATGTCGAAACCCATGTAACCCTAGTTATAACCCTAATATAACCCAGTAAACCTTTACTCGGTTTATAGTAAAGGGTATTTTATTATAATAGGTTTATAACGGGTTTACACCAGGTTT
>Ga0307515_10009348_pt1 | contig 18967 bp, 25 predicted proteins | sample 17_EM_MG_FD_194513 | JGI IMG/M metagenome (GOLD analysis project Ga0307515, IMG submission 194513) | Populus trichocarpa ectomycorrhiza microbial communities from riparian zone in the Pacific Northwest, United States - 17_EM | ecosystem: Host-associated > Plants > Roots > Unclassified | place...
GCAGGATGGATACCGAAGGCAGAGCAGCGTTCACCTGAGTGCTATTTGTAGTGCCGGGTAGTGTAGACAGAACCAGTAGTAGGAAGGGCTAGGTTGGATGAGCGAGCGTGTTCACGAACAGAGGTAAAATCCAACCCTGGGAATCCAGTCTCAAGTTCGGAGGCGGGAGGGACTTGAGCACTAATATCTTGTATGCGAACCGGAGTAAAGTTTTTGGGCTGTCGAATGACGTGTCGTCATAATCCAGCGGAAATTATCGGTGGTCGAGCTGTACAACGTTATGTCCGTGTTGATAGTAACGAAATGTATTCTCCTAATGGGACGTTTCATTGTCGGGGTGTGGAATACTTGGGTGAGGGCTTGAGTCAAGTCGACACTGTAATTCACCTCCGCTTCGACCTTCGTGGACTCTGGAAACCAGACATGGGAGAGGGTGTACCCCACCATCTCGTGGTCTCCGAGCTGGGGGTTAAGGTCCCGAGTTCAGACAATCGGACCACCACCTTGCAGTTGCCTTGGTTACCGTCTGGGGGATCAGGTCCAGAGGAGGTGAGCCATAGGCTTCTGAGGTCCGGGAAGGTCGAAAGCGCGGCGGGGAACGCGTCGAGTAGCGTGAATTCTTTAGCAGAACGTATGTGCGCAAAACCCAAGATCGGATTGGTCAAGTTACGAGATAGGGGGGAGCACCAGTTGGTTTGGACTTGACTGAATCGAAGTGTTGAGATAGGGTAATTGGTCACCAGCGGCCATTCGAGTTCCCAACTCCTACGAGGGTGATATTTCCATACTCGATAGATTCGGTTCACTTCGAAGGAGATCAAAAATTATGTTGTCGGATTTCTTTTCCGGATCCTGGGACATGAGGCGAGGATTGTTCAACGTTCGGTCTCCCAACCCCTCCCACAGCGTTTCTCCCATAACGTCCGTACTCGAAGCAATTTGGAACCCGTTGCGAGAAGTACGCGAGGGTCAAAAACCGCATTATTCAAGGAACAGCTTGGAAAACCGGACTGAAGTGAAATCGGCAGCGCTCCATAACCGGGAGGAAGATGGTAACACCCCCTGGAGTCGGTGACTGGCTGCTGTGGTGGTCAACCAGAAGAGATCATCGAGTTCGACTGGGCGCATGAGGATTTTGAGAATGAGTTCCGTGGGTAGGTGGAAGAGTGGAGAGGCAAGGAGGTCCCTCCGGCTGAGGTGGATAAAATGGTTGAGAGTGGTTTCTCGCTTGGCGTGGCAATTGCTCCGTGACCGTGCTAGTGTTCCGAGTTGCATCTCCGTTGGCCATTGAACTGGCACGTCAACTGGCGAAAGCTTCACGTTAACACCCTCCGTCACTGTCGAGAGCAGAATTGGTGCCTCACCTCATACCAAAGCATTCCAAGTGACGGTCCAGGACGAGACGTGTCCGAACGGACTTCATCTGGAGAGCGCGGCTTGCACCGAAGTTTTCGCTTCAACAATGGAATCTCGACCGCCCTTCAGCTTCATCATCCCCACTCCTACGCGCTCTACACCAATCTCCCCTACTGTGGGTTGCAATGGCCGAACTCACACTCGATACTCTCGTCGACGATGGCCAGTATGTTCACATATCACACGTCCTTCGACGACTGGAATTAGTAGACAAGATCTCTGTTCAGTGGATCATTTGCTCTCGGCCCGTTCCCTTCGAAGGTTTTTTCCGCTCGCGTCGTTAACGCCGGACTTGGACGCCCCCACTGCTTGCCACAGAACCCGTTCGTTCGCACACCAAGTGAGGGTGAAATATGTGCGTCTCTCTGCCATTCGACGCCGGATATCTGACGACGTGTGTGGTTTAGGATGGACGGATTCAACACCTTGCTCACTCCCTCAAAACACGCTCTCGAGGACAATCCGTTCGAGAATCCTTTTAAATTTGCGCAACACAAACCAGGCTCTCCGGATCCATGGGCCTCTTACTCTCCCCGGCTGGAACGCGACTTCTGAGCCGACCACTAACGTCCCAGCGGCCTTCGGGTCAGAACCCGAACCCCCACGCCCTCAAAAACCCCGACGGATCCTCTCGATTCAATAATCACGACGGAGCCGGGAGACATGTTCCGTTGCCACCTCGAGCACCAATCCAGCCCACGACTTCTGACTTCAAAGAGGACATTTTCGAGGAGGAACGTCCACCCCCAAGCAAAGTCGACGCCTGAGCCCGAAGCAAGGCATGCGTCTGAGCCGGGACCTGCAGCTGCCCAACCACAGCTAGAACGCACGCCCATTCAAGAGACAACATCTCTCCCACCAACCACTGGACCTGTACCACTTCTGTGTTCAAAGGGGTTCATGCCATTTACCCCCCGCATATTCTCGCTCTCCTTGACGCCCCCCAATGCCATTGACAACTGGAAGATGCTCGTCAGTATTCCATCCCGTTTGGAGAGTGCGGATCGTATTCTGATGTGGCATCCCCAGCCCGCAGTTGGAGCAGATTTTAGTACGACATTTGCGTTTCCCCAAGGGAAAGCTCCAGACGATATTGGTGCGCGCCACCGTCGAAATGTATACGATTCCTGGTTTCTGCTCCGAATTACATCTCGCGTGAATAGAACGGCTTGCCCCACTGACCGCTCACCATTGTTGGTGACGAATACGCCTGGCGTTCTGCCCACGGTTCCGGCACGCATTGCATCGTAGAGATAACTAGATGCGGACCACAAGTTGGGCCCGTGGGTCAGTTCGTTGGTTATTACGGTATGTTTGAGCTTTGCGGACGTTGTAGCGGCAGGGCGTTGACGGTCTTCGCAGCATTATAACTAAAATGCTTTGGTGACCCATCGCAAACCTCGCTCAGCAACTCGCCGACATTCTGACGCCTTGGGTACCGTTTCGATTCCATCGAATGCTGATTTACTCGTCGGGAGTTTTCAATCGTCTCGCTTTCCTGTTCTCGCCGTTTCTAGTTCTTTGAAAATAGAATGTTCCACGCCCGTTGTATTTTCAACTGCAATGAGATACCAATCTGAGTCCGAACATCCTTGCGAAGGTTGTAACCCGAGTTGCCAGTGGGCTGCGAAAATCTCGAGTTCTTTGGCAGTAAACGGTGTCTGATCTGTACTCGAGGACATCGATTCACTGGATAGAATCCGAGAGTACTTTTCGCTTGTCGCCTGTGCAGACGTGAGGACCCCCAGTCGTCGACAGCCATTCCATGCGCCGCAATACAGTTCACGGAAGGGTGACTCTTGTACTGGAGTGAACGTATTCCGCCTAGATTTGGTCTTCAACAAATGGAGAGAACACCCCAAATCTATGCCTGGTGCTCAACATGAGAAGGGAGTGGAAGGTACTAAAGAGCAACGGAGTTGCCACCAGTTTCCTCCTGCCATTTCGAGCATCGGCGTTGCAACCTCCGCTCGTTCCCGCTTTGAGACCTTGTCATCCGCCGGGGCGGTTCTCTGGACAAACGTCCAGGGCTCGGGGGCCGTTGGTCCTCGTGATCGCGTGGTGGAGTCCAGCCTCAAGTTCAGAGGCGGGGAGGGGGGGCGTAATTCGAAGGGGGAGGGCACATGGGGGAGGGAGGCGATATGATCACGGCGCAGATAGACTGGCACACCATGCCAGTCGCGGCCAAAGGCCCGCGGTGTACTTACCGTCAGAGGGACCATCCCCTCTGCACCCTTCCCGTCCGGACTTGAGGCTCTAGTTCAACCGAGCCCGGTGGGATTGAAAATCGGGGTCGTGGTGTTTCTCGAATGGAATTCCTGGGCTGTTAGACTGTGAGACCGAGGAAGGAGGGCGTATTCTGTGCGCTTGCCAGTTGGATTCAATGCAACCCTGGAAACCCCCGCCCACCACAGTCCTCGACGATCATGCTTTCTCTAGGGGTGGTGCCACGTATCGCCTCGTGGCAAACCATGAGGCCATCACTGCCTTCGGTCATCTCCGCAGGGACTCTCAGGGGTGAATCATCTCGCAATGTCCACCTCTGGGATTTTACATCGCCTCTACTCGCTAGATCCTTCTTCTCTCGATTTCTCCCGTCACCTCTATTGCTTGATCCGCCATGACGAGCGGGAACAATATCTGACCACCCTCCAGGGACCGGAGTTGGCTCGGCTTGCGGATTTCCTCGACGAGGTGCGTACTCTTCCTTAGCCCTGTGTCCAGTGATGAACGGGTCCTGCAGACTCTCGGTGTCATTTCCGCCGACGACGGCCTTTCTCGACAATGCTTGCTCAAACTACAAACCATCTGCGGTCACCACGCAATCCTACCATCCTCATACATCGCATCTGGTCAAATCGCCAGAGTGGGTGATGGCCCAATCGCCCGTGGTGCCACGGCCGATGTATGGGAAGGCACCTATCACGGCAAGAAAGTCTCGATCAGGCGTTTGAGAGCTCCCCTGAACGATGGTCGATCCCTCAAGAAGGTTCGTAGTCGGTAGGCACATCTTCATCGTGTCCACTCAAGAATACCTGTGGGCCTGGTAGTCACTTTTCAAGGGGGCTGTCGTCTGGAAAAGGCTAACGCACCCGAACATCATCCCTTTCATCGGCGTCACAACAGATCCGTTTCAAATTGTCTCGGAGTGGATGCCGAACGGAACTCTGTTGGAGTTCGTCAAGAAAAACCCAGATGTGAACCGGATCAACCTCGTGAGTATTTCTCTGTGATCACCCTTGGCTGATGACGCAACCCATCCCAAGCTGTTGGACGTAGCCGAAGGTCTTCACTATCTTCATGTAAACCACATCACGCACGGAAACTTGAATGGGGTAGGCATTTTCCTCGACTCGTTCTGGGCCTCATTGCTAACCCTTGGCTAGCCCAATATTCTTGTCGATCACGACCGCCGTGCTCGTTTGACGAATTTCGAGCTCGCTTCGATCGTTCATGGAATGGGCTCCGCAACGCAGGCCGAAGAACACACTGCGGCGTGGGCCGCGCCAGAGATTCTCGGGGGAGCAGATGCAATGACACGGGAAGCGGACGTGTTTGCATTCGGCATGGTCGTGATAGAGGTTTGTTCCCGCCCCTTGCTGCACCCAGTATCCAAGTTAGAGGGATGAATGGAACGTCTGACATCTGAATGCTGCCCAAGGTTTTCATGGGAGGCCATCCATTCGGCGAACTTACAACCCCGGTCATCACTTCGAAGATTATCAATGGCGGTCGGCCGGCTCGCCCACAGGAGACGCAAGGACTTGGTCTGACAGACTCAGTATGGGAGATGACGGTCCGCTGTTGGCACCAGGACCCTGTCGAGCGACCAATGATGATGGAAGTGGTCAGACTAGCACGCAAATGGTCAGTTTTTTCACTCTCTGTGGAATGAGCATTATGACATGCTTCCTGTAGCTACAGCATGGATGCTTTGCAGGCCAGGATCATGGATATCCCGATCAATGTCTTCACCGACAACATCCTACCCCTCTGTGAAGTTGAGGATGTGATTTCCTTGGGTTGTGCCAACAAGTTCTTTGCCCTTGTTGCGAATGATGAAACATACTGGAAACAGAAGCTGGTGATTGATTACAATTTCACAGGGTCAGAGACAGGCAGAACAAGTGACTGGAAGTTCCTGTACCAGAAATTTAGAAATCCTCGAATTTTTGTCTGGGGGTGCGTGACGTGTTCATTTATTTGTCAATGCACTCATGCATGCTCACTGGGACCATTCAGAAAGAAGGACAAAGGCAGACTTGGGTTACCACAGTTTCCAAAGACAACCATTGGAGATGTTCCTTTTCCAGTTGAACTTCACCTTCCAGGTGTTCGTGTGGTTAGTCTGGCAGCAAGCAATGGGTCAGTCCAGATTCTTCTCCTACTCCTTTATGTCTTATTGTCCCTATATAATAACAGTGCTACCCATGTGCTTGGCTCTGATGGTAGTGTGTATGTCTGGGGTGGGTGCCTTTAACCCTTTCCATTTCATGCTGAAATCTTGGTGTATTGATAATTTGTCATTATAAACACTTTGCAACCCCAGGCACACTGAACATCCTTGCAGAATTGGGGGGTTCTGGTTTTGCAAATCCTGGTACAACTGCCTGGACACCTCTGAAGCTCCAGCTACCGGCTCCAACTCTTGCCATCAGGTAAATTCACTCATTGATGTGCAAAATGGAGATTTATATACATATTTCCTTTGGTCCCCCTCCCTTGACTTCAGCTGTGATGGCTTTGGTGTGGTGACTCTAGACACTAATTACACCATCTGGTATTTCCAATCTTGGGGAAGACCATACCAACTTGTCTCCCCTTTGCTTGACTTCTCATCTCCAGAGACAACACCCATTCAGATCAAAAAGAGCTTACAATTTTTTGCTGCCCTTATGAGATCTGGAGATGTGTATGTGTGGCAGGCATATCCTAGCCACTCTAAGGAAGCAATGGTAGAACTAGATATGGATGAATCCACAAGGGCCATTGTCCCTGATGGTGGGACAGTCATACCTTGTCACACCCAGGAGATGAAGGTGTATCCTGTCAAGCTTCCCATCCCCCCTGATCTACCTGACTTGCCAATGACTGCACTTCCAGAGGAAGAGTGCAGGAAGGAGACCAAGTTCATTAAGATTGCAGCCTTTGATCATGGCCTCATTGGGTTGACAAATAAGGGCCATGTCTGTCTCTTCTGGGTGGGTTTAAATCAAATGTCAATTGATCAACTCATTCCCTATACCTGGCATTATGTGAGTGAGAGTCCATGGATGATTTAGTGCCCCTTCTTGAACCACAATACACAGCTGCCAAACTTCTCTGAGATATGCAAGGTCAAGAAGCACCCAGCCTTCCATATGACTACAGGCAATGGTGGCAAGGAAAGACCACCTCAAGTGAAATTGCCATCAGATACTATGCTCATCACCCATGTAAGCTGCATTGCCTTGACAACTGAATTCCATGTCTAAAACATCTCAACATTTAGATTTTTGGTTGTGGCGAATTCTTCTTTGCATGTTCATCCTCCATGGTGCTCAAGGGAGAATTTGGTACTACCGCAGAGATGCTTTCTGTCATCAACCCAGAGGTGTTTCTGGTCATCATCCCAGAACTTCAGAACAGATCTATTATCTCTGTCGTCCACCGCTTCAGACACTTTGGTGCTCTCACCTCCTCTGGGAAGCTCCTGACATGGGGTTACAATTGCTGGGGAGCTTTGGGACTTGGGGACCCTGGCAAGCTTCCTGTTGAGTCTCCAGGAGGGCACAAGAGTGAGTATCAACAAGTTCACAGAATCAACTCCTTGATACCATCTGTCACAGTCCCCTCTGAAGTGAGGTTTGACCACGGGTTAAAAGCTGAAGGAAGAGTCGAGAGGTACTGTCTCGCTGTAGCTGCAGGTTTTATGCATACAGTAGCCCTCGTCATAGACCTTGCGGGGGATGAGGTTCCACCAGAGGATCTCGAACAGCATTTTGAAACGACAGTGCCGCGCGAGGGAAGTAACAATCCAGACCACTCATGACCAGGAAAATTGTTGCCTCACGTAACAAAGGGACAATGTAGTATATTTACCTACTTGTACCGTGCTCGTGCAATGGTGTAAATACATTCCTTCAGTGTTGGCGTAGTGGCAGGCAGAAAGCAGCTCAGCAGATCGAACGGTGGCGCGAGCGGCCTGAAACTTTCGTTTCGCCCAATGATCCGCACAGTGGAACGGAGGTGTTGGAAGTGAGCTCCCCCAGCAGGGTCGTGGTATTCAGGTGCTCAACAGAACAATGGGGTCGAATTCTATTGCATTCCGAACATGGGCATCGCACGCAGACTAATGTAGGTAGCTAGGGGATGCTAAACTTGGCCGCAGCCGAGTCGGGGAGATCCAAACCATCCTTTGCCGAAGGGTGGTTCGGGAATTCCTGGGTCAGTTTACTATGAAGCGTGGATCGGCCTCTACGCAAGTTTGGATGTCAAGGGAATATACCTCCACCGTCCGTCTCTTTCTCTATTGTGACAACGACACACGCCATGACGGTCCCACTGCCCGTACCTCCTTCAGCCAATAGTTTCTTCCAGATCCAACTTTGCCTTGTAAATTTCTCCACGTAGTATCCTCGCCATTCATCGAGCAGTGAGCGGCCATGTAGAAGGCAGAGAAAGATTCGCAAACCGCTCAGTGTAAACGGCTTGGACTGAGACACCCTCTGGACTGGACGTATTCTGTCTATACACGATCTTAGATCGGTGGAGAGGGGGCCTGTGAACGTCCGTGTCCTGGTGTTCAATGCGATAAAGTGCTGAACGACAACAGGAGCTCACCTACTACCATCTCGTTATTGTGTCCGACTCATCACCGAATCTTGATCAGGCCGTTCGAAGTTGATGTACAAGGGGGTGATTCTCGGCGACATCGCCACCCCGACGATCCAGGCCCATGGAACGTTGTCCTTAGAGGTCACCCCTCCCTGCGAGGTTCGGTACCCCTAACACTTGGCCGACTGTTCCAGGATCGCGGGGGATATGTTCCGACGTAAGGACGCCATCGACATCAATCAACTAGGACCGGTTTGCTGGTAAGTCTGCCTTTGGGGCCATCCTGGACGAAATAACGATGGTGAAAGACTCAAAAAGCAAGAAGAGTGAAAACGGGAAATTCTGCAGTGGTCACGTTAAGTTCCCCAGCGTGTCGCGTCGCGGGATCAATTGGCGCGCTCATCTTTCCTCACCTCTCCGACACCGATCCGCCTTCGTCTTCTTTCAAGGAGAATGTTCCATTGGCAAGAGCAACCCGTGCGGCTTTCGTTCGGAAAGTACGGTCCGCACAAGGCCGAGTCGGAAGAAATCTGGGCCGGCGAAGCTGACATTACAACTTGGACATCTGGAGGGTGAGACTCCGCGGTTGATCTGCGATGCGTTGATTAACGTTTCCACGTCTAGATTCCTCATGGTAACGAGCAGCTGTGAGACATCCAGAAGATACGGTAGGCTTCCTACTGTGGTTCCCCGTTGCTGGTGCAAGCCAAACCATCGATCCGGAACCGAACACCCAGCCAGTGCCTTTGAGGCCCGTGGAACCCCTTCCAACATGAGGTGGATGGAGTTATGGGCATCGAAGCGGCTAGGGACCGGGCTACTGCTTGTTGGAGGACTTCAGGAAGGTCAGAACTTGCGGCTCACGTTTCGGTTTCAAGGTTCTCACGTCTCTGTAGTACCTCGGCCTGAAGTCATATTCTCTCGTACCATCCTCGCAGATACCACCGCTCTTATTCGTGAAGACCCTTGACCGCCGGTTTCACTCCCCACGACCTCACCGCCTGGGGTTTCACCAATTGCGCGCGGTCTCCAGAGGACCCCGTGCTAATCCCACGCCTGGTCGACTCTTCCTTCGTGCCCTCCCGGAGGAGTTTACCGACAACAGCACCTACGCATTGTTCCCTTAGTGACTCCCGCGGGCATGGTCGAGATTTTGACGGAACTTGATCAGAAGGGCGAGTCCAACTTTAATCGATCCGGTAGCACTCGCGGTACTTGTTCAAGGAGTATGGAGAGGTATCCTTTAAAACAAGGAGAAGTCCACATCCATTCCTGAACGAGTCCAACTCAATGGGTTGCGACCCAGATTGTAAGTGACGCCAGCTTGTTGCGTGGGTTCTGCGGCTGACTGGAAATACCTTTTCCTCCGTAGGCTAGCATCACGCTCAAGAAACCGGAGGACGACAGATTCAGGGACGTTCCACTCTGTGCCCTCCCCTTCTAAAATACATCCCCCCGCCTCTGAATCCGAGGCTGGATTCCAGTCTAGGACGACACCGAAAAGACCTTCTCGGACATCGGAGCTAGCCAGGTGCTGTGGACTCGGAACAAGATCGAAGCCAAGACCAAGGCGGATTTTCGACCACATCAAAGCTAATGCGGTTGGAGGAATTGCCAAGCGCGCAAGTCTCATTGTAACCTTGTAACCTCGACAGGATATTGACCGTTGATGTTGCATCTGTGTATAGTTGTCCGTGGCCGGGGTCATTGGCGCGTTGTCGAGGATGTTCGGTAACAAACAAGATCCTGCGGAGAGGTTTCAGCAGACCGGGAACTCGACTTCTCAGAACGTCAACTCGGTCCTAGCAGTCATGGTCGGTGTTTCTGTTGAATTTTCTCAGGGTGAATCCCAATGTTGAAACCCTCCTCTTCACCCCTAGCGCTCACCCACACGCTCATAATCCTCCTCGACCAATCCGATGCCGCTCAAGCCCTCGTGACCTTCTCCCAGGCTGAGGTCTTGGAGGGTTACGCTGCTGAGATGCTGAGGCGTGACCCACCTATTCACGATGTCTACCGTGAAGCCAAGGCCAACGAGACTGGTTCGACTCCGCTCAGCCCTGGTGACCTGATCTATGCAAACATCGCGAGCGCGAGCATGAGTGCGAGTCCCCGAGTTTTCTGTCTCGACGGTAGTTCTTATAACCGTCCAGGAGCGTGCGTTCACGTAACCCACGTCGATCGATCATTCTCGCCCCAGGGAGCATCACACCCGCGAGGATATCTTGACCAGGACCCTGGGTATGGGGCTGATGTCCAAGATTGTCGCCAAGGTCCTCAAGGCTGCTTTCGAGCTGAAGAACGTGACCCGGGGAACTCAAACGGTAATCCAAGTCCCTCCTGAGTCGTTCGCAACTACATCTCAGAACCCCCTATCCTTTTAGACCCATGTGCGAGATCGAGGATTGCATCGTATAGGTATCCGGATGCGGACTTGAGGTCGAGCCCATGGGCCAGTCCGTTGTTTATTACGGTATGCTTAAACTTTACGAGCGCTGCAGCAGGATTTTGACGGTCTTCGCAGTATGATAACTAAAATGTGCCCTTGATGTTTGGATGGCCCGTCACAAACATCACTCAGTGACTCACTAACATTCTGACACCTTGGGTACCATTTCCATCGAATGTTGATTTACTCCATCGAAAATTTCCGATCGTGTCGCTCTCCCGTTTTCGCTGTTTCTATAGAACGATCTTGTAGCAGTATCCAGTGTTTGATCTGCACTTGAGGACGTCGGTCCACTAGATAGAACCCGAGAATACTTTTCGTATTTCGCCTGTGCAGACGTAGGGACCCCCAGTCGTCGATAGCTGTTCCATGTGCCGCAATAGCACAGTTTACAGAAGACTCACTCTCGTGCTAGAGTGAACGTACTCTGCCTACATTTGGTTCTTCGGAGAGAACATCCGTCGACATCTGTGGCCTGGTGCTTGACATGGAGAGCGGGAAGAAAGAACAACGAAATTTTCACCGGCTGCCTCCTGCAATCCGCAGATGCGGTTTCCCGGATAAACATCCGGACCCGGCCGTTGGTTCTCGTGATCACACATGGTGGCGATATGGTCACGGTGTAGATTAGACCACATATACCAGTCGCGATCGAAAACCCGCGTTGCACTATCAGAGGCACTCTCCCCTCTAGGGTCATCCTGGAGCTTCAGAACAGGTCTATCATCTCCGTTATCCACAGCCACGACCACTTTGGTGCTCTCACCTCATCTGGGAAGCTCCTGACGTGGGACAACAGTTATGAGGGAGGTCGAGGACAAGCCGAGCGGCCACCACGCGTCATGGTTCTCTCTGAAGCGAGGTTTGACCACGGTTTAAAAACCGAAGGAAGAGTTGAGAAGTACTGCTTCGCCGCAGCTGCAGGTTTAGAGTACACAGCAGCCCTCGTCATCGACCTTGCGGGGGATGATCGATGAGGTTCCGCTGGAGGATCTCGAACAACATTTCGAAACGACAGTGCCGCGCAAGGATAACAATCCAGACCGCTCGTGACCAAGAAAATTTTTGCCTCATGTAAAAAAGGGACAATATATATGTACCTACTCATGCCACGTCCCGTACAGTGTTGTAGATACGTTCCTTCGGTGTCAGCGTAGCAGCAGGCGGAGAACAGCTCGGCAGATAAAACGGTGGCGCGGGCCTAGGTCCACGAATATTCCTCCAAATGAACTAGGCGGGGTCCATCAAGAGTCCGGAGTGCACGGCTGGTATTGATTGAGAGCAGGCGGATTTCGAGAAGGAAGAGGTTGGGGTGAAGCACCAAAAATTTCGGACAAAAGTGGGTCGTCCGTTCAGGAAGTGGAATGGAGGACGAAAAGGTTAAAACAGACGCGGGCGCAGGCCGAGGAAGTGTCGTAGGTGGTACAGAGAAGTCAGGAGCTGACTCGAACCTAACGGGGATAGTTCACACGATTGACGAACAAAAAAGTGCGGCATAAATACACCCGGACACGAGTCAACCCAACAGACGTTTGCCCTGGAAGAGAATGGGCTCTGGACAGTGTCTGTCCTCTACGTGTTAATGGGTCGGAGTAGACCTGGATCGATGCTTGCTGAGGTGAAGCGGTTGCGGTTACACGACGGGCATCAAACGATTACGTTTGTTGGAATCTTGTTTGCGGTGCCGGACGGAGCAAGGTTTGGTTCGGTCGGACGAGCATGTTCACGAACGGAGGTGAGGTGTAGTTCTGGGGACTGTTTGATATTGTGAAGACCCGATCTCACTCACCATCGAGACATTCGATCACCAACGCCAAGATGTCCCCTGTCGATTGCAGGATCTCGCTCCGTTACAGTTTCGTTCAAGTGACAGTCCAGAGGGTGAGGGTGCAAGGGTGACCATGTCAGGTGGGAGCAGCGGTGCCTGGATGGGACTTATCGACATCCTTTTCGGATTCCGCAATCCTTGCCAATCTGGCCCGACGCATATGAGGTCTTGAGGGACGACCACGTGTCTTTCAGCGATAGCGATTTCGCCTCGTGGTGACGCTGGGCTATCTTTGCCTTCAACGACCTTCGTCCTACCTCCGGACTTCCCGAGGAGATCTCCCCCCGATGTCCACCCCCCGGATTTTACAACGTCTATACACCCTCGGCAATTCTTCTCCTGACCTCCTACGCAATTTTTACTGCCTCATTCAGTACGACGAAAAGGAGCAATATCTGACCGGCCTCCAGGGATCTGAGTTGACTCGGCTAGTGAACTTCCTCGATGAAGTACATGCCGTCCCTTCAGTCTTTCATTAATTTACGAAACAGACTCCATAGGCCCTCGGTTCCATCCCCACCACCGACGATGTCGCACGAGAATGTCTAAACAAGCTACAAGCAATCTGCGGTCACCACGCGATCCTACCATCCTCATACATCATATCCGGTCAAATCGCCAGGGTGGGTGACGGTCCAATCGCCCTCGGTGCCGTCGCCGATGTATGGGAAGGTACCTGTCGCGGCAAGAAAGTCTCGATCAGGTGCTTGAAGATCCGCACGGAAAATCACCAGACCGTTAACCAGGTCCGTAGTTGGTACGACACGTCTCTGTCGCGTCTGCTCAAGAACACCCGCGGGCGCTGTAGCCATTCTCCAAACAGGCTGTCATCTGGAAAAGGTTAAGACATCCAAACGTTGTCCCTTTCATCGGCGTTACGACGGACCCCTTGCAGGTCATCTCGGAGTGGATGCCGAACGGGACCCTGATCGAGTTCGTCAAGAGAAATTCAGTTGCGACTCGGATTGGCCTGGTGAGTCCCCTCCTGGAATCGCACTTCACTGATAACGTTATCCTCCCAAGTTGTTGGACGTATCTGAAGGTCTCTATTATCTTCACGTGAACCACGCCGTACACGGGAACTTGAATGGGGTAGGTGTTTTCTTTCGGTTGCCTCGGTCTCGCTGGATAACCTCTGGTTAGACCAGCATTCTCATCGGTCACGATGGCCACGCTCGTCTGGCGGATTTTGAGTTTGCCTCGGTTGTCCGCGGAATCAGCTCTGCAACGCAGGCAGACGAGCACACCGCGGCATGGACCGCGCCGGAGATCCTCGAGGGAGGTGGTACAATTACACGGGAAGCAGACGTGTTCGCTTTCGGTATGGTCGTGATAGAGGTTGGTCCACGCCCCCTACCACCTATAATGTTAGAAATGGAGGGATGAATTGTTCGCCTAATGTTTGCATCCCGCATAAGGTTTTTACAGGAATGCCTCCGTTCAGTGAATTCGCAACCCCGGTCGTTATTTCAAAGATTATGGACGGTGAACGCCCGGCTCGCCCGGAGGCGCAAGAACTGACGGACTCGATGTGGGACATGGTGATCCAATGTTGGGACCAGGACCCTGCTCGGCGGCCAACGATGACGGAAGTGATCGGACATCTACGCGAATTGCTCGTGTCATCTCTCTCCATAGAAGCAGACCTCAGGGATTTCTTCCGGGCCTGCGGGACTTTGAGGGAGAACGATCGGGGGGAGAAGGCACAAGACTTTGCTGATAGGTTCGATGAGGTGTGTCGTACCGAAAGGTATGGTATCAAGTCTTCTCACCACCCGTCTAGGTTCTTGACAATTGTGATCTTCACGAACGAAAACGCAAGCAATATCTGGGGTACCTGCGAAAGTTGTGCGGTGCATTTGGCGTTCTTCCATCCTCGTTTACGCTCCCGCCAGCACTCGTTGAACGCGATCCGGCTCCCTTTGCCTCAGGCGGCTACTCCAACGTATACAAGGCAACCTTTAGCGACCGCCCCATCGTAATAAAAGTTCTCAACGTCACCACCCAACCGGAACGAGAGAAGCTACACAAGGTAAGTAGCTTTTATCAAAATACATCAATGCGAACACCTACATTACACCTACAGCTCCTCGTTAAAGAAGTCGTCGGATGGAAGTGGCTTCGACACGAGAACGTCTTGCCGTTCGTGGGTGTCATTTTTGCGCCTTTACCCATTTCTATCGCTTCAGAACGAATGGAAAACGGGAATATCATGGAATTCATCCAGGCCAACCAGGATTACAATCGCCTTCGTCTCGTGAGTGAAGGGAGAGCGGTTTTCTTGTGTCGTGTTGATTGTTTGGGCAGCTCGTAGGTGCAGTGGCTGGGTTGGAGTATCTGCATGAGCGCGATGTTGTCCATGGAGACTTGAAGGGAGTGAGTTCTTGATTTACTGCACAGTTGGTGACGACGCTACATGATGCCGCAAGGTCAACATCCTGATAGATTCCGAGCGCCGCGCTCGCTTGGCGGACTTCGGGCTTGCCACGGTCGTTGATGAAACGACCAGTAAGGCTACCACTGCCGATAGCCGATTGAAAGGCACGACTCGGTGGATGGCGCCGGAGTTGCTTTTCCCTGATAGGTTCGGGTTTACTGGCAAGCTCGCGAAACAGCTTCCCTCTAAGGACACGGACATCTACGCGATTGGGATGACAATCCTCGAGGTGAGCGCGCACACACCCTTTCCTATTTTGGATATTGGATTCACCCCCCGGTAGGTTCTAACGGGATGCATCCCGTTCCCGGATGTCCCTCGTTATGAGACGGTTATGCTCAAAGTCATGAAGGGGGATCGGCCAGACAAACCACCCTCGGGGCTCTCCGACACGTTGTGGGAGCTGTTGGTGGCAACGTGGGTTGCCCAACGTGCGCAAGAATCTGGGGGACGGCCACCTGCATCCACCGTACTTGACCGATTGAAGGAACGTGTTGATGATTGGGGGGAATCGATTGTCCCTCTCGTCCCGAAATCCTGGCAGGAAGTTGGTGAGTGTCGCATGTCCCTGAACAAATCCCACTGTTTATTCATGTCCCTTTCACCGCGATAGATTCTGATGACGATGATGATGATGACGATGATGCAGTCGAGTGGGACACGACGGCAAGTGGCTCTTGCGACCGGAATCGATCATCCTGTCGTTGACACCCCTCAAACAGTCTTGGGGATCCTCTTCTAACTCAACCATTCGAGCGGGGGCTTAGTTGAAACGTTCAGGTGGCCCTGAGGTTTCTTGGTGAGTAAGGGGCTTCTATTTTGAACCCGCACCACACAATGCCCATCCATCCGGTAAGAAGTGATGCTAAACGTTTGGATCCCATGCAGTGCATCACAAAAGTACACACACTCGGATTGCTATCAGTTGTATGGTACGTTGGCTGTTCGGGAGTTGTTTCTGTAGGTACACGCATTCTGTCACCCTGTTCTCGGTATTAGTCCATTGTATGCTTGACTACCTGCGTCTCGCTTATTGGATTTAACTGCCCACGAATACATTGGTATATTCAGTAGACGTTAGAGATATCTGATTCTGTATAACGTTGCTCTCGACGAAAGGCGTTGTGGCACCGACCCTGATTTGAGCCGTGCGGGACCCTTTGCCTTGTTCACGCTGTCCGTAACGCCCATCTATGCTTCAAGCGTGATCTGTTGTTGCACGACGGTTATCGGTGGCGGAGCACGGGTCGTTTACGGTACTGAACAGAGCCGAGTTTGATTCGGTTGGATGTCGAGCCTTGAAGCTTGTTCACGAACGGAGGTGAGGTGCGATTCTGGGTGGAGAACGATTTCTGGAATGGCCTTGAAGGCGTCGGACGAGATAACCTTGAGAGTCTCCTGTAAATTATGCTCCGTTGCAGCTCGTCCGAGTATTTCGGAGCGGAGGGGGCTCAAGATCGGACGCAATACGCGGGATGGCTGCGGCCAGAGTCGCGCCGACGCGAGACAAATTGGCGCGCTCCTCATCATCCCTCATCTCTCCTCCCACGATCGGACGCGGCGCGAACCGATGGACATCCACACACTTTATTTTCCCCGAGAACGCCCTACTAGTGAGAGCGAGGTGTGTAGCTTTTTCTCGGAAAGCAGGGTTCATGCAAGGCAACGTTGAAAGAGATCCAGACCGGCGGAATTGACGTTACAACTTGGACATTCGGAGGGTGAGATTCAGTGGTTGCCAGTCCGTGATGCATTGATTAAAACTTGCACGCCCAGGTTCCGGACGGAAAGTTTAGCAACAAGCAGTTGGAAGACTTCCTGAAGGCACAACAAACCTTCTACTGTGATTCTTCGTTGGTGCAAGCCAAACCATCAATCTAGGACCCGGCACCCAGTATGTGCCTTTAGGGCGCGGGAAACCCCTTCTAACATGAGGTGGGTGGGAATCATGAGCATCGAGGCAACTAGGAACTGGGCTGCTGCTCCTTGAATAGCCTCAGGAAGGTGAGAACTCGCGACTCACCTCTCGGTTTCAGGGTTCTCACGTCTTTGTAACACTTCGGCTTGAAGACATACAAGACGTTCTCGGAATGGAACTCCAACGAAGAGCTTGCCGCCGTCACCGAGAAGTTCTATGGGACAATCGACCATCTTGAGCTTACGCTGGCCTCCGGGCCGAGGACACCAAGCCAATCGTCAAGGGTGTCGGTCACTGCCCTAACTATACCATCCCTTGTCCCATTCCTGCAGACACCGTTGCTCTTATCCGTGGACACCGTCCCTTCACCGCTGGTTACTTCTTACCCATCCCAGCTGGAACATAATGGATGAAAGCGTGAGTCGACCCCAACGTCCCTCGGCCTTCGGGTCGGAACCCAAACCCCCTCGCCCTCAAAGACCTTGACGGATCCTCTCGGTTCAGCGATCACGACGGAGCAGGGGGGGCGTTCCATCATCACCCAGACCCCAATCCAGCCCACGACTTCCGACTTCAAAGAGAGCGTTTTCGAGGAGGGACGTCCGCCGCCAATCAAAATCGATGCCTGAACCCGAAGGCGTGCGTCTGGGCCGGGACCTGCAGCTGCCCAACCGAGACCAGAACATACGCCTACTTAAGAGACAGAATCTCGCCCACCAACCACCAAACTCGTACCACCCCCGTATTCAAAGGGATTTGTATCATTTATCCCCACACATTCTTGCTCTCCTTGGCGTCCTCAAGGACTCCAATGCCATTGACTACGGGAAGATGCTCGTCAGTATCCTATTCTGTTTGGAGAGTGCAGGTCGTATCCTGACGTTTTATCTCAACTCGCGGTTGGGGCAGATTCTATTACACCATTCTTGTTTCCCCAAGGGGGAGCTCCAGACGAGGCTGGAGCGCGCCACCGTTGAAATGCGTACGACCTCTGGCTTCTACCCCGAATCACATATCACGGAATAGGACGGCTCGCCCCACCCACCGCTTACCATCGTCAGCGTCGAATACGCCCGGCGCTCTGCCGGCAGTTCCGGCACATATCACATTGTATAGATATCGGGATGCGGACAAGAATTTGAGCCCATGGGCCAGTCCGTTGGTTATTACGGTATGTTCGAACTTTGCAGATGCTGTAACGGCGGGAAGTTGATGGTCTTCACAGTATGATAACTACAACGTGCCCTTGATGTTTGGGTGACCAGTCACAAACCTCTCTCACCGACCTTCTGATACTTTGAACGATGGGAGACACTGTTTCCATCAAACGTTGATTTATTCCGTCGAAAATTTTCCCTTTGTTCGTAGCCCCAGTCCCACGTAGCAAGCATGAATATTATTCAGAGCGATAAACTAGGTAGTCCTTGATATGTAGCGAAGAGTGTTTGGGTAGAAACCCGAATGGTCTCCCAACACAAAGAACGGCACTGAAGGAAGATCAGCTGCGATGGGTGGGTAGGTTCTCATACGCATCGGTTCTTCTTCTACTGTGCAACTCTCTGGTCCAAATCCTATATATGACCCAACTGGTCGTTTGCGCATGGAGTGAAATGACGTCTCCGTCACTGACGCTGCTCGGTTGATCGGTTTTGATCTCGAGACTTGCTTTATGACCCTGTCGTGATTCCTCATGTGCAAACTGTTGTCGGGAGTGGTGCCAGGAGGGTGAGTTTAGACTGGAGGGCGGGAGGCGGAAGAATCGTGGCGGTAGCGGTGAGAGTCGAACGCGATCGATCCTTCCACCGGATACAAAGAGAGTGGGCCGCGAAATTCTCGCGAGCCTTTGCAGTAACCGGTGTCTGACCTGTATTTGAGGACTGGATAGAATCCGAGAATACTTTTCGTTTGTCGCCTGTGCAGAGGTGGGGACCCCCAGTCGTCGATAGCCGTCCAACACTCGGTACGAGAAGGGAGTGGAAAGTAGTAGAGAACAACGGGATTTCCACCGGTCGCCTCTTGCCATCCCGAGCATCCGACAGCAACCTCCGCTCAGATTTCCACTGCAGTCCAAGACCGCCGATGATGTTTGCTCTAGAGGTTGTG
>Ga0307515_10009349_pt1 | contig 18967 bp, 18 predicted proteins | sample 17_EM_MG_FD_194513 | JGI IMG/M metagenome (GOLD analysis project Ga0307515, IMG submission 194513) | Populus trichocarpa ectomycorrhiza microbial communities from riparian zone in the Pacific Northwest, United States - 17_EM | ecosystem: Host-associated > Plants > Roots > Unclassified | place...
AAAGTCTATACATAGATGCGTACGCACGCATTCACACTTGTACTCATATATATATGGCCTTGTGGCACTCTTAGATAATATACAATCAAGCTTCTCTAAGTATCACTATTTGAACACGTGGGGTACTCGCCGCATTCCCCTAATCTATGCCTTCTTCTTCACTAAGATCTCTGCAGCTGATGCTTACCCTAGGAGTCCGTATCTCTTTGAGTTCAGCGTAGCGGTAGTCACTTACTGTTCCTCTCTTGAGGCGCATGGAGGACTATATTGACTGCGCCACCTCCGGGGGTGGGTACTGCTAGTATGTTGAAGATGAAACCAGGAATTATTGGTAACTACTAGATCTCGAATCGGAAAGGGAGATATTATAGATATTGCAAGACTTCAGTTCCTGTATTCCGAGTGGCGACTCGACTGTAGGCTAAAATGCGGGAACATGGCACAAGATTGCGTTCATGGTTGTATGTGTTCCGTTCGATAGACGAACTACTTAGTATGCTCGTTCGTGAACTTAAGCGTCCCGTTCGCAAATTGGCACCAGTTCGTGAAATTAAAGGCATTTTTTCTGCAAATTTCTGAGTTTAAGCCAGTATTCAGGAAAACCGCACCACTAAGTGGGCAAATTTAAAGCTTAAGATAATTAATCAGCATGGCAACACCCTACTCCTCGCCGTGGTGAGATCATGGTGTTATACTTATATCATGACCGACTGTATGAGCATTCTACCACTATCATGTCCACCATCCATCTGAACTTCACTGGGAGCTAAGTGTGAAACTAGTTGGGAAACAAATAGATGATGCCATGCAATGGCAGGGTCACATATTGTTTCAAAGCATATCATTTCAGCATGTGTAGTGAGGTTCTTCGCGTTGAAAACTGTATTGAATTACAGAAGTTCGTTAGTTTGTCAGTTGGTTTCAATTCGCGAATTGGTCAAAAATATCGCAAACTGGAGGGTTCGCTCATAGGACGGAACACATGCGTTACTTGTCATACTCTAATTAGAGTGAATACAGTATGAATAAAACAAACAAACACATGCGTTACTCGTAACACTGATGTCTTCAGACAAAGTGTCAAGTGTCAGCCAATATAGTCGACTGTTTCTCTTGCAGAAGACCTTGGGTGGGTAGGTTGTAGGAACGGCACCGGCCGTGGGTGGTACGATGTAAGTGTACAGTATGTTGCGTGACGCTGACATTCCCCACAGAGTGAGAATACATGACACCGCTGACAGATATCATAAATTAATACCTCACTTGTAACCTACTCTCTTCAGACGACTACGCGGCCCACCATAGTCTTTCACATGATTTTTATCGCTAGAGCTAGTCAGCCCGCAAGATAGCCCATATATATATAGCATCCGGAGGTATTCCGGACTCCACCTCATCCCCCTGGCCACATCCCGCGTTCCTGCAGAGTACTTCACATGGGTATATACTGAGTAGGTACTCCTTATCGTACACACATACCCGCCTCCTCACTCCTCCTCGCTTCAAATCCATCTCCAGATTAAGAACAAAAACATTGGTAGTACACGGGGGGTTATCCAAAACCTACTAAAGAACACACAAACTCCTGGTCCATAAATATAATGTACGAAAGAATGATAATAGCCGTGTATAGAACACCAATGGAGCACCCGCATACAGAATTTCAAAGGAAGGATGCCGCAACTGCGACAACCAGCGCAGCTAAAAATGGTGACACTAGTGGTGATGACGAAGAATCGCTAGACCGCAGCACTTGCACAGTAGTATTGATAAAATTCGGGCCACAGCCTGTCTAGAGTTAGTGAGGGGGATTAGGATGAGGTGGAGGGAAACTCACCAAGGTTTATGAGCTCCGCCGCCGGTTTATAAGTGCCAGACAACGGCTGTGTACTGTTCCCTGCCGTTGCGCTAAAGACTGACATAGTTCTTTTCAGGCAATCGTTACAACTATTCGTCCGTCTGTCAGCCATGGGACAATAAGCCTGGGCAACGGGAGAGCGTACGTAAGCCTAGAACTGGCGGGAAGATGCGTCCCCAGCGGCAACGAGTATACATATAGGTCCTCAGGATTCTGAGTATCTGTGACTGCGTCCATAAAGCAATAATCGCCATTTTTAGCCTTTAAGCACCCCGCCGTGTACAATGGACGGTATGCAATTAGCGTTGTAAACATGTTCATCACAACCGGGTTCATGTTGTCATAGTCGGATTTGCAGAATCGATCCTGCCGGATCTGACCGCTGTAGTTATTCATAAAATTAGTGCAGTTGTCGACGTTTACGGCGCAGATCCGGTCCATTATCGCCGTGGTTTGGAATGCCCCCTCTGTCATGATGTTGAAGAATGAAGTGGAATCCTGTGTTGCGAGGTGGGGAGTTAGTATGGGATGTGAGACATGCATTGCAGATCGGAATCAATCAATTGTTGTGCTCACCCGAATAAATCCGGACAACGGCAGACAGCTTTTAAATTCATTATTTGTAGTAAGCACGGTGAGGAACTGTGAGCAGTCGGAGGTCAGGTTGTTTGTGAGCGATACGGAATCGTATGCAGTCGCTGTTATGTTGCTGATTCCGGTTTCGGCGCTGGCAGTACTAATGCTGGTTTGGGATGGGCTTCTCTTCGACGGGAGATCGGCCTTTACAGGCGTCGCTGACCTTCCAATCAACCACCTCTTGTCCAGCAAGATTTCGACGTCTTCCCCTAAATCCAACGCGTGTCTCCTGCCGCTATCCGCCGCAATGCCCAAAACAAAAGTCATCAAAACAAGAAGTATTAATGAGAGTCGAGAATTTAATGATAATGAGTGTGTGGTTGGTCCAAATGAGTGTGGGTGTTTTCTTTTCGTCCTTCTCAATGATTCATTTCGATTCCGAGTTCGCGTCGTCCCATTGTTATCGCTTTCGTCGTCGTCAATCGCCGCCGCGTGTGCGCATGTGCATCTTTGAGGCGTGTTGGGCTTTCCGGCTAACGTCGTCTTGTGCGATTGAGTGATGGACGCATACGGGTGGCGAGATGGTTCATGAGTTACTGGCAGGAGCATGGTCGTAAATTCGATATCCACGGCATGACCTTGGACGAAAAGGTTAAACAACTGTGCAGTGTGCGCGCACACAACGTCAACGTAGTGTTGAAGTTGGTTGAAGTTGACGGTGAAGATGGTGAAGCCACAATGGACGGGAAGTGGGAAGCCCTTGGCTAATATAACATCCAAATAATCACCCAACACTGGTCTAGTGGGAGACAACCACTATGCAGACAGGGAAGGTCTGTATTATGGAGCCGAGAATTTAAGAAGATGAGACAGGGATAATTGGCGACTAGATTATCCGAGTGCATGTTGTTAATGGGATTCTAATGAAACGCTATCGACATCCTGAGTGAATTACGGATTTCAATTCGCTCTCGCTCAATGTGCGAATCGGTGCTTGATATCTTCGATCTCACAAAAGAGAAAGGGATCGTCGCTTGATATTGCGTGTCAATGTCAATTCCAAATACAGTTTCGTCTGATACCCAGCCGTCTTCCAGAAACCTGATGGTAAATTCCCCGCAAGTTCCCGCCATCCAATCCAGAAGGCCAATACGCCACGCGACAATGTCAGGAGGTGAAGGAATTTCCGATGCGGGATAGCTGCGGCTTGGTGTTATCCCAAAGTATCCAGGTAATTTCTTTTGGCTCTTTCATTTATATAGGCAGTTTGCTTATCCAAGTCGGCCTGCGCGTCCTCAATTGCTCGATAGCTGCGATTACGAAGAAAGTTCTGGCGAGAACTTCAGCGTGTTTCCTTTGGTGGAGCATACTACAAAAGGGGTACCGAACACCGTTTGTGTTACGTGCCTAGACATATGGAACTTTAGTCAGATATTAAGCATTGCCTACTAAGGACAGTACACTATAGTTATCGGTTGTATCTAGCGAACCTGCAATTACTAAGCCAGCGCCACAGGCCTAGCATACTGCACTACCGATGAGCCCCGAGTAGAGTACCGACGAGTGCCTCCCGCCGTTTCCGCAACACAACGCACCAGCCTGCTAATGGCCTCAGCGGTGTGGATACCATGACTCAAAAGTACAGATCTATCTTTGTCATCAGAGGCGTCCGCTATGTGCTCGTTGTGCATATCGGTATCACGTCTGCTGATAGGTATTCGAGTAACGCTGGCCGTATTGCAAATTGCAATCTCCCGAGTTAACAAGACGGCAATGACGGCAGGCAGAATTCAATTAACGATAGCCACTCCTGTCGCAGCCAGCGCAAAAATGGGCACTTCTCATAGCATCGCACTCGCCATGGATAATAACCATCAATTGGGATCTCAAACTGCATGCAGAGATTAGAATAAAGCCTTTAGGGTTATTCCGATCTCCGGCCGATCGCCGATCTCGCATAGTAGTGGTATGTCCGAAGCGCCCGGCGCAACGTATCCAGGGACAGGGACAGGGCCGGAAATTGAACAACTCTTGGGTGAGGTGTTTGGTAGATATTGAGGTTCTAATTGTGGCAACGGGGAGAATCCCTTCATTAGCGAGACCTAGACTTGATTTCGAATGCTGATGGGTAAGAGGTAGTTGCTGTCGGAGCTCTGTCTGATGAGTCCGAGTTGAGGCTTCTGTTGCGGGAAATTCTAGATGTCGATAAGTGTGACTATGGTTGCTGTTCTGTGGTCGTGGGATGGAAGGAGAGATACCAGCCAATCGAATAACTAGGTAAGTACTAGAGAGGTCTTCATTTTTCATCACTCGGTCAGAAGTCACCGCGGGCACTTGTAGCTCCCGCACGAGGACCCGAGACCCTGTCACTTTGCAATTGTTTCGGTTTTTATTTGTTTTAATCATTCTGCATGCACTCTGACTAGAGTATGGCAGTACGTAAATTTCCCCTCCTCCTCCAGATAGCCGGCTAGGTGGGGGAGCTCCCCTCCTTCTACCCGCAATTGTTTCGGTTCCGTGCCTTATATTCGAGTGGATATATATATCTATGCAGTAGAGCTGCATCTATTGCCCTCAGCGCTATCAAACTCCCCTCGGAAGCCTCTAAACCGGAAGCTATTTCCACGATTGAGCAGGCAGCCTCCTGATGCAATGGTCATTTACAAGATTAACCGCTTCGGGTATCAGTTACCGTTTGTCCCCACCTTCTAGCAGTGTGTGTGTCTGATTGGCAGAGCTTGGCCCTGGTTATTGCCACAAAAAGTTGTATACATACACACTTGGAGTTACGGGGATAAAGCAGATTTTGTTTCAATACCTTTGTGCCGTAACCATGAATGTCACAGTGTCTTTCCATCTCCTCTGCCTAAGTCATCCCATCCATAACTTCACTCTGCTTTAGTTACTCAACATCGAGCAGAGCTTTTGACTCATCTGGGGCCTTGACCAATAGACAACGAAGAATCTTTGGGGGCTTCATTTTGCCGATTGAACTGGGCCCAGTGCCGGCAGACTGCTGATCATATAACTTAATCGCCGTGGAAGCTTGAATGTTTCTTGTAATACCAAAGGTGTAAATCGATATGACGTCTACGAATTCGGTGCCAACCAGATAGTCAGCCAAATCTTCGACATGCTACACCAGTCCGTTTTTAATAGCGGGGAAAGGAAGCCGCTCAAGATAGTACACATCCTATACACGCTCGTATTTGGGAATTGGTTGCAATGCTCAATTGGGCTTGTCGACCAGCTGAAGCGACCCATGAAAGAGCATTGGTTGGAACTTGAAGTCCGAGTTGGCCAATTAGCGATACTCTTATTTGCCACCTCAGTTTGCAACCAATCTCCAAATCCGGGGATGTGCGTGTTCGACGCGATAGTCAGCACAAACAGATGCACCTCCATAGCCTCGCACTCGTAGTGAGTTGAATGGTAATCATCAATCTAGAACCAAAGCCCCACACCGCAGAGGTTAATAAAGCTCTATAGGGACACCCTGATATCCGGTCGATCGTCGATGTGCTATATCTGAAGCGCCCAGCACACCCGAGCAACGCATTCCGGGACAAGCTGCAGGCCTAAGTCGGAATCCCTTGATTGGCGAGACTCCGACTCGAAGTCGAATGCTAATGCGAGAGAGAGCTTGGGTAGTTGTAACCGAAACTCTGATGGGTGGGGGGTTAAAGCTTCTGCCTTAGACGCTGATAAAGTGTAGCCTGCTCTTCTGTTTGGCCACAGAATGCAATTGGTGCAAGGAGGTTAGCCAGCCAATGCTCAGAGATGACTTCATGATTCGTCACTCGAGCCAGACTGCAGATGAAAATCTTTGAAGTCTGCAAATCTGCGTCTTCTAAGGCGAGCGAATTGAGCGTTCTAAATTTAGCCCCATTCAACTTCAGTATGGCGACTAGGACTGTTCACTTTTCGATGGAGGAGCAGAGCCTCACAGGTAAATATCAGTGCCTTCACGTGTCGCTTAGTAAATGCATGGTTTGAACAGCGCTGAGCCCCTCTGTCACACAGTAAGCAGCAACCGGGCAGTCACCGAACAATTTCTCTCCCTCTACCCTTCTCTCGACACAACACCTCTCCTCTCACCACCTCATCACCTCACGCTCCTCCTCGCGAACGAACGAAGTTTGCCGTCGGTCTTCGACACCTCTCCACTCAGTGCTACTATAGACTTTAACGACTTTTCGATTTTTTCGCCTTTTTGACGCTTTTAGATTTTCTTTTCCTTCCGTCGCATTCGCACCGGTTTTTTTTTGATTCTTTCATACCAAAGCAATAATGTCTCCAGGAGTCGTCGAAAACCCCACTCCCATCGTCACCTTGACCCTCGCGAACGGCGCACCCGCCTTTGATTACGAAGCCCTCTTTACTACCATACTTACAGCTAAAACTTCTCAAGAATCTCTTGATGCCTCAATAACTCTCGCCAACGGCATCGCCGCAGATCCTCCGACTGCCTATCATGTTCTTTCCGACTTGCTCCCGAAGATCGCGAAGGCTGCCGCCGATAAGAAGTCCGGAGCCAGCCGGGAAAGCGCTATGATAGTGTATGGTGCTCTCTACGAGACCCTCCCATCAAAGGCGCCTACAACTGAAGTATTACTGGTCGAGACTATTGGAATCGTTTTTGACGGCCTCGCCGATAAGGGTGCTGTGGTTCGGGAAAGCGCTCAGTATGCCGTGGATGCCTTATTCGCTGGTCTCAAGTTGCCTGCACTTGTTTCCGGTTTGTTGTCAGCCACCGAACGTTACCTACAGTCACCTGGATCTAAGTGGCAAGGTAAAGTTGCCGCTCTGGCGCTTATTGGAAAGATGGCGGAGAAGGCGGTCAAGGCGGAGAAAGATCAGGGCGATGTTTTCTTGAAGGACGTTATGGGCCGGGAGCTTGAGGGATTGATCCCCGTCGTCGAGAGCGGAATGCATGATCTGAAGGCTGAGGTTCGCACTATTCGCAGTTTATATTTCATTTGGGATTCTGACAAATAATTGGCGTAGGTTTCCAAGACGGCCGTTAAAACCACCACCAGCTTGACCAAGCTGCTGAGCAATGATGACGTGGCGAAGCATATACCCACCCTGATCAAGACCATGAATATGCCCAGCAGAGAGACCCAGGCCAAGGCAATCCATGCTCTCAGGTATGCCCTTTTTCGCAGTATCTTGCAACTTGTACTGACTTGCTTTAAAGTCAGACCACTTTTGTGCAGACCGTCACCTCCCCAGTGCTCTCACTCCTTACACCTCTCCTTGAGCGCGCCCTCACCTCCCCTCAAACCTCGCAGGAAGTTTTGCGGCAGGCAGTTGTTGTTACAGAGAACCTTACCAAGCTTGTCCACGACCCCGTCGAGGCCCGCGAGTTTTTACCTCGTTTGCAACCCGGTGTCAAACGTGTCCTTGAGACCGCTTCTATCCCTGCTGTCCGCGAATTAGCTAAGAGCGCAAACGATGTCATGGTCAAGGCTATGCGCGTTACTAGTGGGGACGAGGTCAACACGATTGGTGAGCGCATCTCCGTCGATGAGGTTAATGGAGAGCTGTCGCTTCGTGCCGCCCTTCTCCTCCGTAAGGAGGAAGTTGCTACATGGGAGAACAAGGTGAAGCCATACATTGCTGCCATGGCCAGAGAAGTCATTGTTATTCGCGAATGGTCCCGACTAACGGACTGTATTGCTCCCTATCTGAGGGACCTCGTGAGTTCCGGGGAGGAGGGTGCAAAGAGCATTGCTGCCGATGTCGAGAGGTGGGCGCGTGCGACAGATCACGCGAGATTCGGCAATGTTGGCATCGTCGATAGCGAGTATGAAAACGAAGTTGAGATTGTGAATGCTAACTTCTCGCTGGCGTATGGCGGTATGATGTTGCTCAACCACACCAACCTACGTTTGCACCGTGGGCACAGATACGGCCTTTGTGGTCGCAACGGTGCCGGAAAGTCAACTCTCATGCGCTCCATTGCTGAGGGCAAACTTGAGGGTTTCCCATCAAAGGACGAGCTTCGTACCTGCTTCGTTGAGCACAGATCACAAGGCGATGAGAACGAACTTCCCATTGTCGAGTACATCAGGCAGTCTTTGGTTGATGATAACCTTCAGGAAGGCTTTATGGGTGAAGACGGAACCGAAAAGATTAAGGTGGTGCTTCGCAACGTTGGTTTCGAAGGTGAGCGTGTCGATTTCAAGGTTGGCGAACTCTCTGGAGGATGGAAGATGAAGTTGGCTCTTGCCGAGGCCATGTTGAAGAAGGCCGAGGTCTTACTTCTGGACGAACCTACCAATCACTTGGACGTTGGCAACGTCAAATGGCTTCAAGATTACCTCAAGAAGCATACCGAAATTACCAGCTTGATTGTTTCTCACGACTCTGGATTTTTGGACGAGGTTTGCACGGATATCATTCATTACGAGAACAAGAAGCTTGTTTATTATAAGGGTAACCTCGCTGAGTACGTATTTCGCTTCTGATCGTCCTCCTAGTAAAACGGTGCTAATATCCGAGTAGTTTCGTGAAAGTACGTCCCGAAGGAAAGGCATACTATACCCTTTCTTCCTCTAAGGTTCAGTTCAAGTTCCCGCCCCCTGGAATCTTGAGTGGTGTTTCTTCCCGGACTCGCTCTATTTTGAAGATGACAAATTCAACCTTTACATACCCCGGAGCTGCTAAACCTTCGCTCTACAATGTCACCTGCTCTCTGTCTCTCTCATCGCGAGTCGCGCTCCTTGGAGCTAACGGAGCCGGTAAATCGACTCTCATCAAGGTGCTTACCGGAGAAGTCATTCCCCAGGAAGGAAAGGTGGAGAAGCACCCCAACTTGCGTGTTGGATACCTCTCTCAGCACTCCTTGGAGCCCCTTCAGTTCCACTTGGACAAAACTCCCAGCCAGTACCTCCAGTGGCGTTACGCTCACGGTGACGACCGAGAAGTGTTGATGAAAGCCACCCGTAAACTCACCCCTGAGGAAGAGGCGCAGATGGCCACCGCCGTCGACCTCGGTGACGGTAGCGGACCTCGTAGAATCAACAATATCGTCGGTCGTCAGAAGTACAAGAAGTCGTTCCAGTATGAGGTATCATGGGTCGGGTTGGGCCCGAAGAGCAACGTCATGATTTCCCGTGAGACCCTTATGAAGCTTGGTTTCTTCAAGCTTATCCAGGAATTTGATGACCACGAGGCTTCCCGTGAGGGTCTCGGTTTCCGAAAACTCGAGGCAGCCGATATCAGGAAACACTTCGAGGATGTGGGACTCGACGCCGACTTGGCAGAGCACAACGAGGTTGGTGGCATGTCCGGAGGACAGAAGGTTAAGATCGTCATTGCCGGTGCCATGTGGAACAACCCCCATCTCCTCGTTCTTGATGAGCCTACCAATTACTTGGACCGCGAATCACTTGGTGGCCTATCCCATGCTATCCGCGATTTTAAGGGCGGTGTCATCGTCATCTCTCATCACGAAGAGTTCGTCTCTGCCCTCTGCAACGAGCAGTGGGTCGTTGAGGCTGGCCGAGTTACTGCCGCAACAAAGAAAGATGCCGATATCTCCAGGTTTGAGGGTCTTTCTGCCAGTGGAACAAACACTCCTGCACTTAGCAGCGCCATGGCCAGTGCGGTTACTAGTGCTGCTGCGTCGGCCGCGAGTAGCGCCGTTAACTCTGATGCTGAGGATGGCGGCGAGAGCATGAAGTTCAAGGGACGCAAGTTCCCGAAGAAGAAGAAGTTGACGAGAGCTCAACAAAAGGAAAGAGAGGTTAGACGCAGGCTGAGACATATTGAGTGGTTGAATAGTCCTAAGGGGTACGCTTCCATCCATCCATCCATCCATTCTTGTGCACAGGTGCTAATTGAGTTGTGTGTGTGTAGAACCCCGAAGCCAGTCGACACGGATGACGAGGCTGAGTAAATATAATTTTTGGACGCAGTTAATGATAATGAAAGCATATTGTTGGCGAATCGGGTGGCGGGGCAATGGATTAATTGGATGGGAATAGAGAAAAGTTTCTTTTTTTGTTTTGTCTCAGTTTCTTTTGTGGTCGGATCGTGCGTTGGCTTTTAGACTGGTCGGGGAAGAGTATATCTTAGATTTTGCATGCGCTGCTGGTACTCATGATCTGAATACATTTTCTATCCTCTTTACATTGTAACTGAACGCACACTTCCTGACAGATGCACCGGAAGTGGGGTCTAAACCAGGATCTGTAACTTTGTTCTGACGTCACCTTAACATGCCTCCTCTCCTACCCCTAGGATAGTAGTTTTTCCCATCCGGTCTCTGTTGGCGGAAAAAAGGGCCCTCTACGAGTAGAGGGGACTATGAATAACGACAAAAGATTCGACTGACCGCGGCAGGGATCGAACCTGCAATCTCTTGATTTCGGATTGGACCATCGTAGTCAAGCGCCTTGCCATTGGGCCACGCGGCCGATTGATAACAGCAATGAGGTATTGCTTCATTCAATCCAGTCAGGTGAATGGACAAGCGGTACATACCGCATTTTGAACCATTCATCGTTCTAATTCCAATGACAACGCTATTGTGCTCTGCTTCATCACAATTCTGAATAACGCGTAGCAAACTGATTAACCGCGTATATGGATCCCCATTTCCATATAAATACATATCCAATAATACATACTATGAAGATGCGCTATCCTTCCTCTAAGTAACAACATATCCGTACCATTCACGGCGCAGCTCGTGCTGTCTAGTCCTTGTACAGAGCCAACAGTGCTTTCTTGACCACGTCGTTCCAGTGCCTCTTAACATTCTGCGGGTATCGGTTCTGCTCAAACTGCTCTTTCGTTGACCCCACCAGTTCCTTCCAGTTTGTGCCATCAATGAATGAACTGAGGATGAATTCACACTCAGCCTTTGTCGTAGTAGTGAGTTGACCACCCGCAAGCTTTGCCCCAGAGTCTTTGGTATATTCCCCTCGTCCTTCGACTTCTCTTTGGATGGTGTAAACCCTTCCGGACAATTCTGTACCCTTTTCTCAGCAACAATTTGCTGGGGAAGCTAGAACTGGGGGGATTACGCGGCGTTTCTTGGTGTTGGGTTCCTGCTCGTGCTTATCCGCATCCTTGGGTTTAACTTTGGGCTTCTTGTTCCCTTCGGTAGAGGATTCGGCGGGCTTCTTGGGGCAATTGCGTTTGGGGATGGTGTTTTCTCCAGCTCCTATTTGCCGCGTTTGCTTCAGAATGAGGTGGAAAGGGCTGTTGAGGGCTGTTGAGGGTACTTACATCCTACTCGCCTTCGCCACTCTTTTCGTCCTCAGAGGTCGTGGTTGAGGAATCCCCTTCGTACATCAAGCGCTTTCGCTTTGGTGAAGCCTCAGGATCCTAGGATGTAGTTTCAACGTCTATAGGGGTAGGGTTTGGATCGGCAGCAGGTGGCGGAAGACATTCTATGAGCTCGTTGTGGGGGTCCGTAGGGGATGATGCGATGAGTACTGGGGATGGAGGAATTTGGGAAGAAGGGACCGCAGGATGTGCTTATATCCGATGTTGCTGGCAGCGGTAGATGCTTCTGGTGCTGGGAATGTGGAAGTTTAATGAGGGGAAAGAATTGTAACGATCCTGGAGTTGGTGATAGTAGATGGAAGGTTTCCATTGGGAAGAAAGACTTGGTCAAACCAGTTGAAGCGTAAGATAAAGAGTGGACTCGAGCTGAGTACCAGCAACAAAGAATATGCACAAGATACTACCTAATTTGGCACAGGGATTATTCTGGAAGATGAGAAGAATACGCCAGTGGTATTGGCCGATTTATGGGTTATAGAAAGAAAAAAGAAGTGGTGTTATACGTTGGAATATCAAAATTCAGCCTTGGGAGTTATTCTGCCTCGGTTCGTTACCCAAAGTACGGATTTATGGAGTCGATTAGTGACCACCGGTATCATAATTGTTAGGGAGTTCTCTCCTAGCAAGTGTATAGGCCGTGAATAAAGTATCGTTATCCGTCCCTGTGTGGAGCGGGCTAGGAGTGTGCAATCGAGTGCACGCGGGAGCGTATTTGGCAGCGTATTTGGGAGCGTATTTGGGAGCGTATCTGGGAGCCTACATGGGGGCGTACAGTCAAGTGAGCTTGGGAGCGTGCAATGTAGCGTACTTTGTTTTTGTTTTAATTATACTGTATTCACTCTATTTAGAGTATGGCAGATGGAGCGTACTTTGGAGCGTACTTTGTGGTGAGTGTCCTTCGTATTCTGTAACCACTATGTCGCTGACACATTGCCATCACTGCTGGCCATATCTTCGGGGATGACGCCACACGCAACCCTACACGGTCGTCCCGCTGATGCAGTGCGGACCAGTCCAGTGCTAACAATTTAAGTAATTCCAGACCAACGGTATCAGAGTGGCTTCTCCTCGGAAATCAGACTCCTCGGATAGTATTCTCCATGTTAATTATTCTCCTCGGATACCATTCTCGTCAAATCATCACTGTTGGGCTGATTTGTGTAAAGTACAGATATCACGTAGCGTTGGACTAGAGTTTGATATGGCGCGCTAGCCTGTAAACTTTGCATGACTACGTGTTATCTTAGAAAGTTAAGAGACTCATCACGGATTTCGCTGCAGCACCCATCGGTTGACATACGCTTCCGGATAAACTTGGAAATGACCCAACAATCACGCAGCTGGATTAGGCAGTCCGCACTAGTCTAGACTCATTCCGGACCAGTGGGCAAAAATTGAGCACCGAACCGATCCCAGTGTGAAATTTGAGTAGACTAGACTAGACTAGTCCGCACCTAGACCGTTGGCAACACTGGAGGTCGATACCGGTGTTATTTTAGGATTTTGGGAAAGGAGAGGCCTAACGACTACAACAACAGCGACCTCGACAAACGTTCTGAATTAGCGATGGACCTTGACTCGTGGATCGAACCAGCGAGTGTAGATTTTAGGGTCACGAAGAATGCAGCAGCAGCTAGCAGCGTAACGACTGGAACATGGGTTGCTACGGCTGGCCGCCCCCCAGCAAAGGAACACAATAGCGCAATGGAACACATTATGGAGTTGTCAAGTGCAACAGTCTCGAAGAACTTTTCGCCATCAACGGTGATTCAGGTTCGCTCATAAAGGTACGAATCCTAGGAAAAACCGTACCGGTGGGTGTATACCGTGGCTCGGTGGATAGCTGGTGCTTTTTCGTGTTTTATTGGCGACGTTTGCGAGGCTCTTGAAGAGAATCCTGATGTTGACCTTGTGTTCTGTTAGGAAGGGAGGAAAGTCTTTGGTGCTAGATGGGAAGAGAATGTATTAGGCTTAATTCTTTGCTCTTTTTTTATAGTAGAAGATGACAATAGGGCGTGCTGTACCGAGCGAAATAAAAAACGCTCGCAACTCAAGTTTTCCTCTTGCACATTAAGTATTCGCTAGGTACATAATGCAGCTGCTTTACAAAAGGATCCAGAGTTAAGGATTTACAGTTGATAGTCGGCAACCCTATACAATTGAAACCCTTCGAACTCCTCCGGTTCCATCATTCGGACAGCAAGAATTATGCTGATATCTGCTTTATATAGCACCCTCAGTCTTTTTCGTGGGGATTTTCGCGGGGATTTTCGCGATTTTTTAGTTATTTCGCGTCCTGAACTCTGGCAAATTTTCACTAGATCCTCCAATAATGACATTCAGCTGGCCGATGGGGACCCAAAGATCGCAGCTGCTATACAACATCGCTCGGCTTCCAGACAATGCGGAGGAATCTCAAGCTTATATTCATTGTAGGAGGGTGGTGCCGGAGTTACGTTAAGGTGCGGCTCTGTGACTAGCGTACCATTAGCTTAGTTCTAGAGAGGCTTCGATCACTAAAAACATTCACTTCTAACTTCTAGCACACATACGGGGTTCATTTGCTCGCAGCGCAGTTAAGATTTTTCTAAGTTTGTATTATTGCCTTGCGTTGGATGAGCCCTGTTTCTGGTTTACTGTCATATCTAGAACAAACACTGTACCTCACCCACTCCTTATTGTCTGAAAGAGGGGGCAGTGGACTGCTGCGGTTGATGGCAGGCACTTTACGTTTATGGTACTCATAAAATTCTAGGATGCACTCAGCAGCTAATTTCCGAACTGAGTGAGTGGAATTGAGAGCAAACTTACTATAAACAAACAATCTGGTATCATAATTTGCATGTCCATGACTGCGACAACGACCGGCCCACTATCAACAACTTCAAAGCCTTCAATTGTTCCCACACTGTATATATGGCATTGTACATTATCGCAAGCTTTATATCTACTAACACTTATAGACTGACAAATACGTATCTACGGAAACACTATAATTGTGTACCTCCATTTTACACCACCATTTTTCGACCCTATTATTTCCTATCGCCTACAATCGAGAGCAGATATGGATAACAACTGACACCAGGTCCTGGGGAGGAGCCTCTGTGAATACTAATCGAGACTTCCCAATATGAAGCTACCTCTATGTTTTAGCGGAAGAAGCAGGAGAGTTTCTGGAGACAGCTTGGGAGGGCAGTCCTTTGTCACACTTTACATCCTCTCGGTTTATGGAATAGGAGTTGTCGAGCAGCACACAGTCTGAGACTACAGTTCAAGTGCTAAATCTGGTCTATGATCAAGCAGAGTTGGATGAGGAAATTGTATACCCGGGCCCAGTAATATGGTTGTATCAACAATATGTAGGCCATGTCGAAGGTTGTATGCGGTTTAGGATTTATTCTTGGCATGCGGCCGGTTGCCTGTAAAACACTTGCATATTTAGTACGCAACATCAATGTCAACAGCTCCGTCCTCACAGCTTCTTGTATCTGCAAGCTGGGCGCGGTGCCATAGGTATATAATTGTAGGTATTCATTTTCTTGACACTCATTCTGCCACTTGTCGGACGTACGTAGGACTTGACTGGCCGTAGGTAAATCTGTACCAATAGGTCAAAAATAGCAAAATAACGAGCTCTACCGGTTTGGAACATACCTGGCGTTTATAGCACCTGGTGTTATACCTCGAATCTGTGTTTAAGGCACCACAGGTTTCGAAACCACATCAGGCATTTGCAGCACCTGGTGTTAGAACACTAGCTAAGATAACCGAACTGATATTGTTTAGTGGGTAATATTCTGAGATATTAGCTGTCAGACGACCGGTCTTTGCCAGACCAGATATCTGCATATACCCTTGATTTTGCATACGTAGAGCTGCGACCCCACACAAGATCGTGATATACTATACAAGTTGCATAAGTCTCGATTATGACTTCTCACTAACCTAGATTATCCTCTCGAAGCTAATCAAGGCATAGTCGCCCTTCTCGCCCTCCTTGAGATGCCGCTCTTCCTCCCTTTCGTCTCACTCCCCTGCATATGCCACTGCAACGCCCTCACCCGCTTCTCTCTCAATCCCGCAATCTCAGCCTCCATTTCCTCCAACCTCTCCTCCAGCTCCACCAACCGCTCCAGCCGCTCCTTGACAGCAAGATGGCACCCCTCGCTGCGGAAGTACTCGCTTTGGTGGTAGATCCGCATCCACTTCGTGATGTACTCGTCCCGCTCATGTTGGAAGAGCCCGGATGTGCGTTCTTTTACGGCGGTGGAGAGCGCCTGGAGGTAGCTGGGTTGGGTTGGGTCAGAGAATGTGCGGGCACGCTGTCGAGGGATGTTGCGTGTGTTGGATGAATGCAGGTCTGGCCGGTTGTCGAGAGTCTGGGGAAAGGTGGTGGTATTGTGGTTGTGGCCTGAGGGGGAATTGTTGGATGTGTGCCACTCTGTTGCAGCAGGAAACGGTGCGGGGGAAGCGGTGTCTTGGGATAGGCTGTAGACGTAGGTAGGTCCGTAACTGGGGATCCTGCTTCCGGGCACAAACGGTGTGGCCATCGGGTCGAGGTTGGCGTGGTTGCCGGGTGCCATACGTGGGATGAGCACGGTCTGGAGGAGATGTGAAATGAATTAAGTGATTGAAGGAGAGGAAGGATAAACGGTGGATGGGGCTCGCCCTAAACATGAATGAAGGGAACAAATACCAAGTGGGGAGATGCATACCTTGCTAGATTTGTCGTTACTTTACCACCAAACAAAGGACCAAACAAAGGACCAAACATGTTTCTAATAGAAAAGCCCCCTTTCTGGCTACGGATGAATGAATCCCGCGCTTCGTACTAACCCACAACAAAGAATACTTAAGGACCTCAAAGGCAACCCCTAGCACACCCTCGGAACCAGAGCCTTCCTTCCAATTCATCAACATAAAGACATACGCACATCATAAAAAGGCTCTTCTACTGCTCTCTCCCATCCCGCACCCATCACAACATGTTAGCTCCCACGCCCACCATCTCACAACCATGCGGGGACTGTACTCCCCGTTCGGATTCTCCTGCCTACAAACCGTCACATCTGGGTAGATCAGGCTACGAGATCTTTTGCATCTTCTGCGACCGAACAGTTAGTTTCGATTACCGTTTGTTCCCGCTCGATCAGCAACGCATTTACGGATGGCCGCTGGAGGAGTATCCCCAACGGTCGCTCAATGGTGGGAATGGACTGGTTTATGGCGAGATAAAGGCGGCATAGGGAGGGGTGGAGTGGAGTTCAATGTACATATGTGACGCTGTGTTGCGAATGAACGCTTGGGTACTTTCTAAGTGATGTTTCCTCCAGGATTTAGACATTTGAACAAGGCTGCTTTTCCTACAGTTGACGTGCCTCGCAGTAACTAGGCCAGACTATCTAGTGATGTTTGCTGGAGCCTGCACTCGTATACCAGACGTTCTTTTTCGCTGTTTTTCACCTCACTCGCAAGCTCGCTCGGTGAAAAAGTCTGGGCACGAGAGCATGTATACTCTACAATTAGTCTGTCAGACGGCCTTTTTTCTCGCTAGCGCGGCTACGCAACGCTGTATCCAAGCCGTCTGACAGACTACTCTATAATACAAACTCTGTATGCCTAATAAGGATACAGGCGTTCCAGCCCTTGCGCTCTACTCGTATCAGTTCCAACTTCTATTACATCCTCCGAGTCAGCAAAATCCACCTCCTCATAGAATATGTATCCCGTTATCACACTTATAAGCAAGGCACCCTGATTCCCCACCACAGGCCATCGAGAGTTTGAAAGAGGTGTCACAGCTGTCTTGCCGATGCTTCACCTAGGCATTCAGGTCGTCACGTCTGAAACCCCGCGCTCGTCAGTGTAATGGGAGCATAACAGAAGACTCGTGAATAGAACTAGATGCTAATATTCGATAATTATACCATTCTCGACATCACAATAATCACTCGGCAGAGGTATGTCAGGCTGGGAAACAAATGCTGATTCCTCCTCGGGCTCTTCAGCGAGAAAGCACTCGATGGCAGCCATAGTGGGAGCAAACATGGGGGCCGGGGAGCAATAGCTTGCGTCGACGTTGCAAAGATAAGATGATTCAACCTGTTCTTGAATCCAATTTATACCCAGTCCCAGTACTTTTCAAGCAAATGCAATTCGACATATACAGTCAATTGTATATATATATCCTAATATGAAAGCATATGACTTCATACAAATAACTGCATTTGCACTTACGTACACTCTTTTGTGTATTATGCTCGGGTGGCCCCGAACGTAACACTTTTGACTTTTGACCACTTTTGCCTGGATAACCTACGTAATGATCTTCTCGGGCTTTACTTGCCGCTACACATCCTAACGACAACATTACACAGGTAGTTATTCCTGCGCTTCTTTTCTTCCTCCTCCCCCTCTGTTTTCTCGTTGTTTTGCCGTTCTTCGTTCCTATTTCCGTGTCGCTTTCTGACGTTGCTTACAGCAGCAAAACCAACTTAGGACCCTAGTCACTCGTCGTATCGCCGTCGAAATGATTCGCCTCGTCTGCTCTCTTCTCCGCGATGCTGTCACTTTGGCAAGACTTGCGTTATCAATTACGAGAGGACTCAACTCGTAAGCTACAAGGCTTTGCCTAGCGTCCGACACATGAGCGGATGCGATCTTACAAAGCCCACCGAACTTCTGTTTATGGACGGAACTGGCAATGATGGAGCTGCTAAACGTGCAGCCGACAAGATGAGAGGTAATTAGGATGAAGTGGGCAACTGCCCAGCTGCCATCTATCTACCCGATAATGATAATGTTGGTAGGGGCGGTGCCGGCAAAGATGGAGCCGGCACAGACGGGTTCGGCAAGCGTTCGACTTGGTATAATATTAACTGGAAAGCCCTCCTGGCCATTGGGAGTGCATCTGTTATTGCTGTTCATGTTGGTTTCCCTTATTTGTTTGTTTGTTTGTAATCATATTGCATTCGGCCGCTAGCGGCCATGGCATATCCCATACATATTTCCTCCCCGCTTCTTCCGTGACATAAAGAAACAAAAGCAAAGTCGCGAGTCCTCTTCCCCACTAACAAAAGAAACCGCCAAAAACAACACAAAACTTTTACACCCCCCCATCACTCGACTCCTCGTGATCTGAGTTCTCCGCCTCCTCCACCACTCCGCTAATTCTGCCGACATCTGTACAAGATAAGAAATCCATCAGAGCCTGCGAACATTTTTCTT
>Ga0307515_10009350_pt1 | contig 18966 bp, 8 predicted proteins | sample 17_EM_MG_FD_194513 | JGI IMG/M metagenome (GOLD analysis project Ga0307515, IMG submission 194513) | Populus trichocarpa ectomycorrhiza microbial communities from riparian zone in the Pacific Northwest, United States - 17_EM | ecosystem: Host-associated > Plants > Roots > Unclassified | place...
TATTGCTACAGTGTTTCTCCACATGGTTTTTTTTTTGTTTTTTTATAATTTTCTCCGAAATTATCTTTTTTATTTTATTTTTTAATATTGAACTGATTAAAAATTACAGTTATAATATGTGAGGAAAGTACTGTAACTTTCCTCACAAATTACTGTGGATTGCTACAGTGTTTTTTCTCATATGATTTTTTTCTTTTTTGTTATGTTTTTCCCTAAAATTGTCTTTGTCAGTTTTATTTTTTAAATATTAAGCTGGTTAAGAATTGCAATTACAAGTAAATACAAGTTTTTCCTTACAAAACACTATGGATTGATACAGTTTTTCATCACATGGTTTTTTTTCAGTTTCTTTTGTGTTTTTTTTTTTGTAATATTTTTTTCCAAAATTATCTTCGTCGATTTTATTTTTTTTTAATATTGAATTGGTTATAATTTAACTTTGTAATAAAACTTAATAATGTGAAGAAAGCATTGTAACTTTCCTCACAAAACATTGTTGAAAATTACAATTACAAGTCATTACAAATAATGTTAAATCATCTGGGGAAGTACTGTAACTTTCATCACAAAACACTATGAATTGCTACAGTGTTTCCGACATGATTTTTTCCCCTTTTTTTGTGTTTTTTTTCCCTAAAATTGTCTCTGTCGATTTGATTTTTTTAATATTGAGCTGATTAAGAATTTAGTTTTATAAATTTTTTTAAAAAAACACTGTGAATTATTGCAGTGTTTTTCCATGTGATTTTTTTTTTTTTTTTTTCCAAAATTATCTTTGTCTATTTTTTTTTAATATTAAGTTGGTTAAGAATTATAATTACAATAAAACTAAATCATATGTGGAAGGTGTTGTAGTTTTTATCACAAAACATTATGGATTGCTGCAGTATTTCTCTAAATGGTTTTTTATTTTATTTTATTTGGAAAAGCACTGTAGTTTTCCTCATAAAACATTGTCAATTGCTACAACGTTTTTCCTCATGGGTTTTTTTCCTTCCAAAATTATCTTTGTTGGTTTTTTTTTAATATTAAATTGGTAGAGAATTTAGCTTTGTAATTTTTTTTTGCTTTTTATTAACAGAAAAACTAAATCATGTGGCGGAAACACTGTATCTTTCCTCCCAAAACACTGTGGATTGCTACAAATCATTTTGTTCAGTCTTTAAGTTTTGATCACCAGCACAACTTTTTTTTCCGTCATGAAATATTGGCTCCATGATACCTTTAGTTTCTATTACTTATCTAGCGTTAATTCACAATTATAACACTATTAAATATATTTGTTTTACAAGCTCGTGGTAGTGCGCTGGCATGAATCTCGTGGGTGTTAAATCATGTCCACGTATACTAATCAATGAATCAAAACAGGAGTTATATGGATTAGTGAATCTATAATTGAATCACGGCACGGAAGTATGATTATTGAAATGGATAAATGAATACACAGTGATGGGATGTTAGTTCATCCATGGAGTAAGGAGAGGTCTATCACTTGCTATGAAAAGGATGTAGGAAATTAAGAACATGGTATAACGAGTGTAGTGTTGAAAGGGAGACTTAATAATTGATAAATAGTATATAATCAATGGATAATACAGCATGGTTTAAATATGATCGGAAAAGTGCAATGAATCCGTGTTTAAATTTTAATACGGTAGAATAATAAGAATAGTAATAATAAGTGTGATGATGATATTATTTATTAGTAATAGTATTAATAATAATAACTATAATTACAATGATAGTAATAATTATGACAATAATGATAATAATAATGATAACATTAATAGTGATGATTCATCATCGGGTGTTAGATTTATTGAGAATTAAATTTTGTTATTTTTATATATATGATATTTTTGATGTAGTAACCCGGGTTACGGGTTTAAAAAGTTGATGTAGCATAACATTCTCTTTAGTTTTCTCATTTTGTTATTGATTTTATCATCCAATATTATTTTTTTTAAAAATAAAAAAGCCCTTATGATTTTCTTAAACTTATTTTTTATTTAGTCAACTCAATCTCATGACTTGTGACACGAGTTTTACAAGTTAACATAAGTTGGCTAGCCCTTTATTACCCAACCTATATATTCATCATGCTATTTTGGATTAAGTTGATACTAGTTTTGTCATTTTTTTTATTCAATTGTATGCTTTTTAAGATTTTTTTTTTTGAGTTACTGTGATCTTTTTATTTTATTTATTATTATTATTATTATTTTATTAACTAATTAAAATAAAATCAGCTTATTAAGGATAATCATGACTATAACTTAAGTTGTTTGTTTATTTATTAATCTATTTAAAACATGCTTATATTGCGTTAGACGTCGTTTTTCTTCATCGAGAAATATGGACATACAGCGTGGCATGGGCCCATATGTAATTATACTTAAAATCTACTTCATCTTTGTGCGCGTATGCGTGCATTCGTGGAGTATTTTACGGTTAATTATACGCTTTGGTATAGGATTATTAAAGGGATAATAACAATCTCGAACCCAGTGTTTTTGGAGGGTCCTCTAAAATTGAAGGATCTTTTCAGCCTCTAAACTTTTCCTTTCTATTTAGTCAAACCTAAAAAAGAACTGAAATATTTTCTTACTTCTCCCTCTCTGTCACTCCTATTTTAATCATCTTCTATCTTTTTCACCGATAATCTGCTCTTTTTTTTTATATATAATACATATGATTATAGTAAACCTTATAAAAAAAATTAACTATGAAACCTTAGCTCGTAGACTGAAATTTATTCAATAAATAACAAAAATATTTTTTTAACAGAGAAATGCAAAATCAACATGTTGGTGTTCATCATGATATCTCCACGTCAAATATCACATGGTGTATGATATAAAGTTGATGTATTATTTCTAAAATACACTATATAATATTGTTTAACAGGTGATGGTGACCTGACATGTAGAACAAGAATAAATATTAGAATCATTAAAAACTTATATTGCCATTAATTTTAAAGTTTATAAAATTAATCAAGATGCGTGTAAGTTGATCCGGATATCTATATTAATAAAAAAATTAAAAGTGAGAATACTAAGGGATGTAGTTCAATTGATCAGACTTTAAGTTTATTTTTTAAAAATTATAAATTTTATGGTTATTTAAAGCTTAATTAATTGTTAATTTCAAGATTTTATAAAATTGATGGAAGTAAATGTAAGCGGGTCAAATATTTATTATTAAATAAATAAATAAATAAAAGTGGGGTATCTCGAGAAGGGGAGCTGACAGCTTTGACGCGGTTTCAGTCAGACCACTGTTTTGATTTCTGGCGGCAGTTTTGTTTTTCTAATCAAGCAAGCGTTATTTTTCTGCCACGTGTACGTTGCTCTTGACGCGGGGTTTGTAGCTGCTACAATCGTGCTAGTTTCTGGGCTGTGTGGGCCTCGTGGTGTAGAAAGAGTAGCCGCAGAGAACTTTTCAACAACCACCAGCTCTATAGTGGTGCCAAAATAAAGTACGTTTCTCCTTTCACGTGCTCTCTACTTCGAGTTAGATTTAACACCCCAGAAAACAAGCCGTAAGAGACGGTGGAAATAAATTAAAAGAATAAAGAAAAACGAAAAGAAAAAACGCTCGACACCAACTCTGCGCCTATTTAAGAGTTTCTTCATCAACTCAACTCGGTTCGACCACTTCGCATTAGCTTTTTCATATGTATGATATCTGACCCTTTTCAAAGCAATCTCGAGCAAGACGATGTCCGTTTTCCACCCTTTTGGGCTACCCCTGCAAGGAAAAAGTGAATAAAACATGCCACCGTTGTGATTCAAACAAATGTAAAGGCGTAGGCCTCCATTTGCTTTTCTGTGGGCCTCCGGAATCATAGGTCTAAAATCTACATGGACCCAGATTGTCGGGTCCATTAGCTAGGCCTGCACTGTTTAAAGAGACGCAAATATTCAGTGGTTCATCGCTTCAAGGGACGAACTATAATCCAGAGAGAGCCAGACGGTTCAAGTTCTGCTATGTTGATAAGGTGTTTTTTTATAGTCATTCTCATAGTTAGTTTAGGGTTTTTTCAGGAGGATATTGTGTAAGAGAAGTGGATAGAGAGATATATTTTTCATGTGTTGTTCGGATAAAAAAAAAACACTTTTTTTCCCCCTAAACCTGAGAATATATAGCTTACCTTAGAAAAATTTTGAAACTACTTACATAGTAATGTAACAATTCTACTGTATAATAGCTTACCCCTTCATAAGATAGCTACTCATGTCAACTATAGCTCACCCTGGAAGATGATAATTCTAGTTGAAGTATACACGAAGTTGTAGCTTGTACAACTTGACGCGGTAGTTTATAAATATAAGAGATGAATGATAAAAACAAAAGAAGAGAGAAAAAATAGTGGTTGAGCAAAAACCAGGCCTTATAAGGTTTGGTTAGGCCTTGACCCTGAGCTTGGCGAGGCTAGATTGAGCTTTGTCCTAACTAAGCCATAAAAACTTTTTTTTAGTATTTATATTATCATTTGCCTCCAAGTAAAATTTCAACAACTATATTTTTAAAAAATTACTTTATCATAAATTCAAATGCAGGGAGCATAAACATCAAACAAAGCATGACATATTTAAATATATTAATGGCAGGTGTGAATGTATTATTAGCATGTGAATGCTAGTTATATTATAGCATTGATGCCCGACAACTATAGGAGTAAAATCATGTGGTTATATCAAGAATTTTGGGACATCTTTCACATTATTTTGCACATGGCTATGATAGAAAATCTCGGTCCTCCATGATAATAATGGTTGTATTAGGAATCTTGATCCACCCCTTCACTATTTCATATGATTGTTTTAGAACCATTTCATCATGATAATGATTGTCGGCATAATCATTACTATAAGTAGCTAGTACCCCTCTCTTCTTTAACATCTTGTCCTTCTTTCTTTCAAATTATCTACAGGTGAACCTTTAATTTACGATCTATTGAATCAAACCGAGTTAATCCGTTAAATTTACGACCTGAGTCACGAGACTGTAATGACCATATAGAAAAACAATTAAAATAAATTATGAAGGCTAATTCCTAATTAACTCAAAATTAAAGGACAAAATTAAAATATATATATAAAAAAGGATTAAAAAAATTATGTGAGTCAACCCAGGTTAACTTACCAAACTCACAACTCAGGACATAGCCCCATAGAAAATAAATATATAAAAATTTGAATTTTATTTTTCAACCAACCTTAATGTTTAAGAAAGAAATTGAAAAAAAAAATTAAAAAAAATCCAACTCAACCTAGGCTAATTTTTTAAACCGGTGATTTAAATCATGAGACTAAAATAACTTTATAAAAAGCAAATAAAAAAAATACAAAAGCTCTATTTCCAATATATCCTATAATGAAGGTTGAAATCAAGAAAAAATAAATTAAATTCATAAAATTGAAATAACTTTAAAAAAAAATTGAAAAAAATAATAATTATAAAGTTTATTTTCCAAACAAATAATAAAAAATAAAAATCACAATGAAGGTTTTTTTAACATTTTCTGTTTTGAGGGGACGTGGAAGCATGTCAACCATATTTTTCTTTCTTTCTCAATCACCTCTCTTTTTTTTTTTAAACCTAACATCGATTCCTGGCAGATAGAATAAGAAACTGTTTGAAAACGCGGATCAATCATATTTTAAAAAATTCAATTATTTTTGTTAAAAGTTAATTTTTTATATATATTTTAGATTGTTTTGATACGCTAATCTCAAAAATAATTTTAAAAAAATAAAAAAATATCATTTTAATATATTTTAAAATAAAAAACATTTTAAAAAATAACTACAACCATGCTTTTAAATAATTATTAAAATAAGGTGCAAAATCATAAACCCGAGTTTAGTAATTTTACACAATTTTTCTAGATAAATATTAACTTTTGTACAATTTTATAAAAGATCCCACGATTTTGACAACCATGAATAAAGATACTCTTAAAAAATCGATGCTCTGATTTGACAGGAAATTCCGCAACCCCAAATAAACAAGGGCGTGAACTTCAAAGACAAACATGCTCACACACAAAATAACCTTAATATGTACAAAGGTGCGCACTAGAATATCGAGTCCAAATAAAAATTACAATGCCTCCTGTTGAACTCTAACAAGCTACCGTAAGTACGGTCAGCAATACCAACAAAAAGAGCTTCTGTATCGGGGCTGAAAGAAATGCCAGCAATCTCCCCAAATATATCTATCTCCTGGCATTTGACGTAATCAGATTGTGTATCAAAAACATGAACGAAGTCCGCAGGCTCAGCCATTGCCAAAAAGCGACCATCTGAGGAGAACTTTAGACCTCTTATTGCCCCCATATTCCCTTTTAATACTGCAAGGGACTGGGTCAGATTCCTTATATCCCACAGCCTGCACGTAGTGTCTTGGTTTCCAGTGGCCAAAACCTGTCCGTTAGAGTGCCAGGCAGATGCAAAGGAATAATCCAAATGCCCTTTGAGGCTGCCGGTCACTTTCCCTGAATTGGCATCGGCAATCAAGCATTCAGCACTGTCCCCAAGCACTGCAAGCAGCTTACCATCTGGGCTAACAGAGGTGTTCTGAGATGAACAATTTTAAGGAGTAGTGTGAGCATGTCATAAATATTTAAAACCAGAAAAGAAATAAGAACTCTCTGGCAGTTTCTGGTGGAAGGCACTCACATTTACAGACCAATTAAAGGAGAAAGTATTCAGCGAAGCAAACGTTTCAGCATCAAATACTCTGACTTGAGCATCGTTATTGGCAACCATAATCCTCATTGAGCCACTGCAAAAAACACGAGTCCAGCTATTAGCTGTCTCCTTGGGGAAAGAAAAAGGCTTTCAAACTTTTTGTATTGACTAGTTCCTCACTTGTGGTTATGATATACATCCACTGCATTGGTTATGGCATTTTCACCTGTTGTTATTTTTGTGCAGAATGCAACTCCAGGTTGATTCAAATACTGACCAAATGAAAGAACAGATCAGAGGACACGTGAGAAATCAAAAATGTCAAGTCAAAGGTTCAAAAGAAGCACATATACTCATCCAGCCACTTCGATACCATGCAAATAAGTTCTCCTTGGAAGCCGCCTGCCACCATCAAGTTCTCTTTAACAGCCATAGTGCTTATCTGCACTCTGGAGAGTGACTTAGACAACAATCCTGGGCGTTGCTGCAAAAAAGAACAGGAAATGCTTCAGACAAGAATTAAGTGCAAGACTAAATTATGGTAGTCATGTTCACCCTGGATCCCAAGGTCATACCCAGGTCGGAGCAATTGGTTTAGCCACATTGAGTACTTCTTTGCCATGCCGCAGTAGTGATGACCAATGCATAACTGAGTAATTTTGCATAAGATACACATCATGTTTCGATGTTGCCCAGAGCAGATTCCTCAGCTGCACAATGCAAAGACAAACAGAAGACCAGAACATTAATAACAAAATTCCTCCGATTAGAATATTCAAAACTCCTGTTGGAAATTTTTTTTTTAACAAAATCAAGAGCTAAAATCAGAGCAGGTCTTTCAAGCATGAAAATTTGAAGCAAATATTATGCTACATACATATAGTTGCTCAATCTGCACCATTAAAAACAATTAGGCCATTGACTGATGTTTATATTGTATAGTAATTGGAGGCAGTTCTAAAATGAGGCTTTTGTAGTGAAGTACATGTGGAAACAAAAATTTAGCAAACACAAGAAGAAATTGTAATATAGATGCATGAGCAGTAAATAACAGGAAAGGAGCATGGAGCTAATTAAACATGAGAGAAGTGTACAAGCTACAAAAAGCTTGGAATGCATTAATAGAATGCCACATGCAGAAATGCAAATTTTGCGATAATTTGGCCCCTTGAGCTTGATACAGGTAGATAAACTACAGGAATTTGTACAGAGGAGGCCTCTTAAATGCTCAGATATTTTCCTACCATACCATATAAAAAACGTACTTTAACTGCGCCAGCTGCTCAGATATAACTTCCACCCTGCTTAAACGGCTGAAATAAAGAGAGATAATCGTCCTAAATGTCACAGATTGGTTAAGCCATACGATATATTCAACAACTCAAAGAACATACAATCTATGAGATATTGCAATGAGTGCGCACATAAATCACAGGTCAACAGACCATGGAAGGCCAGACATGCATATCATGATAAGCACCAAGTAGCATGTGCTATGAAAGGCTCAACCAATAATATAAAGCAAGAACATCCAGCAGATAGGTGGTCTCCAGGAATCATGAATGGAAATAAAAAACACTATTCCACTACAATTAGAGCTAACTGCCATAGTTTCATACTCTACAAAAGTTTTCAGCTCTTGTAGAGTTGGCAAACATGCAACAGTAATTTATATTCATTTTACTCCTGTAATATCTAGCACAGGAATCATTATTGATACTAGCTTATGACTCTTAAGAGCATATGAGGGTTGATGGATCCATCAGTGGATGTACAAAGTAAGTATCCTTCAAAAATCTGCAGCAAAGAGTATTAGTAAACATGACCCCCAGCTTGGTGCTATTTAGTTGGGTGGGGGAGGGGGGGGGGCATTCAAATATTTCTGGAAGCTTATGTTAAAGAGCGAGGAAATTTTTCTCACATTAATTTCCAAAAAATATACTTTCAAATCCAGGAAAGATTTAATCACCATCCTGTAGGCCTGCAGAGGAATTGGTCGATGGCCTCACTGGATGATAATTTATGCTGGAAAACTAATGTCAGTTGTTCATAAGTTGATAGCATCCCAAATAATTAGAGAAATGCTAAACCTAGCATAAAGTTGATCAATTTTAAACTCCATACCTCTGACAAATTCAGGCACAGAGCTATAATCGCATATAAAGATATCCATAAAGGATATAATATAATCACAACACCTGCAAAACTATAATGATTTTGCAATAATCGATGTTTGAACCATCCGTTAGAGCAGATCAGTTTAAATATGGGGTGGTGAGTTGTGTTACTCTACTGAAGATGCATTAAGCATGGATCTCATGATGTGCAGCAGTTTTATAAACTTGCAATATATGAAATATGGAGGGCTTGGGCAATGAGAATGTGAAGTTCTTATGCATCAAGATTCTGACTATGAAAAAATGCACTTGTATGAAGTAGAAAAAAAACAAAGAACTCCACTTTAAATAAATTTTTAGAACAAAGAAATGAGAAACTCAACACTGAAACAATGCGATGAATTCGCCAAAAAAGATGAAACATGAAATCAATTAAATAGGCGAGTGTAAAGTACAACAGCCTCTACCTGAAAATGAACGATTGTGGATTTGACAAGCCTTGTGTTGTACTGAAAGTCATAAAAAGTCTGTCCCTTCTCTACTTCCAAGCATTCCTGTCAATTAAATATACTAATCAGCAATTCTCTTATTAAGTTTTTGCTCGAGAAAATAAAATAACATGTTCATCTTCCATTCAATTTTAATAATCTAATCACTTCCTCTTTTACCGAAAAAACCAGAACATAAAATAGCAGAGAACAGTCCCTGTTTAGATCAATACCGAGTAAACAATACAACCTAGATAAGAATTCTAGCAAACAGACCTTATCAAGCTCGAAGCGAGGAAGCGAGAGGTTCTCGTAATTCTTATACTGCTTTAAACGCGTCTCACGATACTTATCTCTAGTAAAATTAAGCCTCTCCCAGGGTATTCCCTGTATATCCTTGCCGTTTCTTGCCTCTAAAGCAGATGTATCAGTCTGTGGCTTACTCTGCAACACCATCCCTCACCATCAATCTCTTCTTTCATACACCAAAAACTATATAAAAACAAGAACAAACGTACCGATTCGAAGTCATCTTCAAATTCGGAGTCCACAGCGTCATCCAAATCGTCGTTTCTTTGAGGCTCATCTTCTCTGAATAAATCGTCTCCAAAAGGATCATCAACTACGTACTCGAGATCGTTGTTTTGGAAGTGATCCATTATCCTACAATACCAGAAAACCGTAATTCAATCAATCAGTAAATAAATAATTTGAAATTAAAAAAAAATTAAGGACCTAATTAAACTTAATGATTCTCCAGAACCTTTTAAGAAATACAAAGGTCGGTCTCCAGCAACTTTGCAATTTGGTATATAACTGATTATACGATGTTTGCATCAAGCGTGATTAACTAAACTAAGAGTTAAAAAAAATTATATATATATAATTTAAAGAAACAAAAAAAGAGAGTAAAAATAATGGTATATGAAAGAGGTTTTCATCGTTACATTAATCAAACGCGCAAACACAAGCAGCAAGATAATCCGAATTTTGGTAGACCTTAAAAGAGAGGAAAGGGTAGGAAGCGAAAGATAAAACGCAAATGAGAACGTAAATTTAAGAAATTATCTTAACTGTTTCCTGAGAAACGAGCAGAAAAATAACAGAGGTAAGGGATTTCTGGTTTGGAGACAGGAATCTTGGGGAAAAGAAGGCGTTGGATTTGGGATTCCAGAAGAGAGAGAGAGCTGAGTGTTTTCAGAGGGAAAAAAAGGGTTTCTGTTGCAGGAAAGAAGGAAGGAAGCATCTAGAGCGAGAGTTGCCAGAACAGCGGACCCTGACATGGTACTTATAATGGTGATTTCAGAGTGAGAGGGAGTGAGTTCGGACCCACTGGCGGACCTCATATGTTTAAAAATAAGGGGTGTGGTGCATGTTCGGTACACGGTGTATTTAGAAATATATTAAAATATACTTTTTAAAATAAAATTAATTTATTAAAAATATTAAAAAATTATAAATTTAATCTTTTTTTAAAAATAAATATATTTTTAAAATGCAACTTACAAACAGTCACTTGGAAGCCAACAAAGGTGTACTCGTTTGCAGGATGCACTCAAACCGTATCCTGAGTGACTTGGATTCAAACCACCAATAACTTAATAGATATGGTTGTAGGAAGATTCGTAGGAAGGAAGTTGGTGTTCATGGACTCGGCTTTGAGAAATAAACTTAATAAAGGTGGTTTCCCTTTGAATGGTGTCGGAAAAAGCATATCAAATATTGTAATTTTTTTATTTGATTTTATTTTAAATTTTTAGGAATGTGATTTATCGTTAAAAACGAGGTTATGAAGGTTTCTATGTTTTTTTATTCAAGTTGTTGGATAAAAAATGGTTGGGATCTGGGTTTTTAGGGTCCAAATTTTGGTCCTTAATTTTCTAGACATTTATTTTAAAAAAAATAAAATTGACAAAATTATCCTCCCTTTATGGAAAAAGAAATAGTCGCACTGGGTTTTTACGTGGACTGGACACGCGGGACCATTCATTTAACCCATGCTCGCCTAACCCTTCAATTTTTAATCTCTTTTTTTATATATAATTATATTTTTTAAAGATAAAATTATTTGAATGATGTTTAGATAATTATCATGTTATGCTATTACTTTCAAATAATTATAGCATCTTTTATGGTAACATTAACGATTATTTTTTGAATAATTATATATGAACATGATGTGTATAAATTTACAAGTACAGATGAAATATTTATTTTTTTAGATTTCATGTATTTTTTTATCAGGTTCATAATTGTTATATCCTTTAATAAATTCACATAAAAATTATGAGTTCAATATTTTTTATTAAGATTTTCTTTTAAAAATATTATATTTTTTTTAAAAAAAAATACTTGTGATTAAAGAAAATTTGGTGAAAATAATAAAATAACGTAGTAACAAGGGAAAGATGTTTTAATTAAAAAGATATCTTGCCTATAATCATTTCAAATCGTTAAATCTTTTTATATTGATTTTAACTGTATATAGCTTCCATGCAATAAACAATATAGTAAAAAAAAATCTGCTAAAAAATACATCAATAACAAAAAGAGAATTTATATTATCAATTATATTTTTCTATATAATTATATTATTATTCTTCTCATGAAAAATTCATTTTCATTATCAATCAATTAAATAAAAAAATTAAAAAGCATCCCACGTTATAAAATCAAATGTCTTCATATACTTCCAGTAAGCTTTTATTTTATTTTATTAAATACATGCATTAATTTTTAATTAGTTTTTTTCATGGAGTCTATAATACAATGTCTCTGAATTTTTTTTATATAAAAAATTAACCTGAAGTCTTTACATAAACATAGCCCGAGTAAATAGATGAAAGATTCCGGCGCTGCATCATGCATGATCATATGCTATCTCTGTAAAATTAGAAGAACAAAAAAATAACAATTTATCAAGCTTTTTTTTATTAAAATTAGGTAAGTGAAAAAACAATTCTGGTAATCCATTTAAGATGAGGTAAGTGAAAGAAGAAGAAGAAGAAGAAGAAGAAGAAGCAGGTTTATTAATACAATATCAAGCTTTTTATTATATAAAAAAAAAGGTAAAATGTTGAGCTGGCGCAAATCAACTCCCACATACGTGACCTAGCCTTAGGGTCGACGTCTGATAAAACTTTAAAAAATGGCCAACCTCGGAGAGGAGAAATTTTATCTTTCTTCCGTCTACTAAGCCGCTTCAAGCACATTATTCAGGACTTGTCATAATTAACTTGAAGCCTCGAATCTTTATAGAACACATTCAGAACAGACTGCATTGACCTCACTTGAAAATTCTTTGCCTTGACAAAAAGTAAAATGCCATCGGCAAGAAACAAGTGAGAAATCCCTGCCCCCCCTTTCGAAACATGAATCGGCTTCCAAGATTTATCTTGCACTTTTTTCCTACCAATTAAACAAGCAAGTTTTTCCATACAGAGAACAAAAGGGTAGGGATACATAGGATCTCCTTGCCGCAGGCCTCGAGTAGGGGTAAAGCCTGGCAACCTTGAACCATTCCACGGCATAGTAATATTCGAAGCTTGAACACAAAACATGATCAGCTGAGTAATCTTACCAAGCTTCTGTCATTCCCCATTTAGCATACATTTTCCATCCGAGACCGAATCCACAAAAACAGAGGAAAGAAGACGAGCACGAGAGCATCTATATCTCTTTCTTGCTTTGGAATTTCCTTTTCGTGAATTAGCTAGGTTTATCAGATAAAAACGACAGCAAACTCGTCCACTTTACCTATCGTTTTCCTGGTTGTATTTGTTATGTACAAATGAGATTCAGCCAGCGAACATCCTTCTATCACAGATATCAGAATCTTAAAACGCTTTCACCGTGATTCTCCCATGCGCGATAAATTTACTCCATAGGATATAGAAAAGGCAATGTTCTCTCCCCCAGGGCACCGACTCTTATCCAATGATCCAATTATTCTGTTCAACTCTTGTCAGATGAGTTTCAGGCCGTATTTGATTATGTGGTGGTGATATCGTGATTTTAAGAAAAAATTGATTTTTTTGTTTTAATATTTTTAGATGGTTTTAATATACTGATATTAAAAAATATTATAAAATAAAAAATATTATTTTAATATATTTTTAATTAATAAATATTTTTTAAAAAAATTAAAATATTGATGTAAATGAACCTATAGTATAAAGGACCCTTTCTATTGACGTGGAGGCAGTTACATCCTCGAACTTTCCACGTCCAATTTCATGACGACCCAGAAGCAAAGTGCCACACGAAAGCACATCTTTGGTCTTTGTTTTGTTCAGAAAATTTTTTTATTTAAAAATATATTAAAATAATAATATTTTTTTTATTTTTTTTAATTTATTTTTCATATTAACACATAAAATATTATAAATAAATAATTTTTTAACAAACACGTGGCGCCAAAAAAAAAAAAAAAAGGAGGACAGAGAGCTAGAGAGTCTGAAATGCTTGACATGCTGCAATAATTCTTCTTACTTTTCTTTTAACTTTTTCATCTACAATTATTTTTTTCTAGAAACGGCTACATGATTACTCGGATGCTCTTGCTGCCAAGCTTTCGCACCAGGGTCGTGATTTTACTTTGTTTTGACACGGACAATGCCTGGTGGGTTCTCTTTTTCTATTCAGGTACACGTTTTGCTCTTTTTTTTATATAGTTATTTAAAAATTATGTTATTTAAAGTGTATTTTGCTTGTAAATATATTAAAATAATATTTTTTATTTTTTAAAATTTATTTTTAACATTAATATATCAAAATAATCTGAAAATATAAAAAAAATAAATTTAAAATAAAAAAATAAAATTATTTTTTATTGGTCCTATGGAAGTAAGATAGTCCACCAGCCATAATTAAGATAATATCTATGCTCAAATAATACACGAGGTACGGTGACTAGATGCCAAGGAACATTATGGGACTAGAATCCCACCGATGAATGTGTACTCCATTTGATTGATGCTTTTGTTTTTTTTGGGTCGCGGCCAACTTTGGTTGAATTCTATTGGTCCTCCGTGAAAAAAAAAAATCTATTGATCCCTATATTCCCAGTCTCCGTCTATTTTGATGATCAACCTCATTGCCTATATGCGACCGATTGGATGACAGCATATTCCGTGAAAGAGGCCTGGACGGACGGACGGCCCCCTCTTTTGTTTTAACCTAAACCAATCTTCAAACTACTACTTGTTCCTATCACAACTCTAATTTCATACCTCAATCATCCTCAAAAAGCGAGAGATCTATCAATTGATTATTTGAGAGCTGGTCTTACGAAGGGAATAACATTACCTGTAATATCAACCATCTAGGTGGTGGTCCAGTGGTAAAAGCTTGGGACCAAGAGATTTGCTCTCTCTGTCGAGCCATGTGGTTGCTTATATGATGGTCACTGGAGGTTTACATGGTCGTTAACTTCAGGGCCCGTGGGATTAGTCGAGGTGCGCGCAAGCTGACCCGGACACCCACGATTAAACTAAACTAAAAAAAAAACACATGGCTGTTTTACTATATATATTTTTATTTTTCCCCTCTCACATTTCAAAATGTTGATTGTGTTCTGGATATTTTTGAATATTTTTAATCTGGTACTCAAACTTTGTTTTTTTTTTTTTGTGGATGAGGATTGAATTGAAAATCAAGGGACTAAAATACAAAACAAGAGTGACATGGGTGATGCGTTTAAATTTATTTGTAAAGTATATTTTTGTTCACCATGTTTTTTTTTTGTTATAAGGTGACTAGTCCTTTTTCATTTTTAACAATTGCATTTCGATACAAAACTTCATTTTCATCATCTTTCAATCCTTAGTAGGTTAGAAGAGAGAGAGAGGATGGGCAAAATCTAGCCTAAAAAGAGAAAAATATCAATTTTTTGATTCCATCCACTAAAATGTTAGATATTTGTTCCAAATGGTTTTATATGATGAGGGAAATCTAACTTAGGTGTTTTTTTACCTTGAAAATGTCAAATCCGAGGTCGGGATGAAATTCGTTTCCAGGTTGATTTTGGGTTTTTGACATGTTTTTTGTGTTTTTTGAGGTTAATGACTGGTTTAAAAAGGTTATTAGGGTGATTAAAAAAATGTTTTGAGTTGACATCTTTTAAAGTTCATTTATTTACAACATGTATAACCTACATCCACATAAATTATTTTTAAAATTTTTAATGTGAAAAATTAAAACCCTAATTTTTTAAAAAACATTTCTCGGGTTTATTGGGTTAACGCGTCGGGTCTAATAACTATGGTATTAGGTTGGTTTTTTATTTGTTAATTGTTTAATAGTTTTTTTTCAATTTTATCATTCAATATTAAATTGGCTGGAGAATAAACTGCATGATTTATTTTTTTGCTTTTTACATGTCTATCATTGTCTTAAATAAGTTTTTATTTTTAGGTTGGTGCTCAATTTTATTACTATATATTTTTATCATATAATTAAAAAAAATATTTTATAAAAAATAAATTAGTAAACTCAATGAAATTCATGGCACGGTTCGGTAAGGGATCGAGATTGATCTAATATGTCATTGTTTTAATAATTTTTGTTGAAAAAGTTATCATCTTAAAAATTTGTCAAAAGTTAGGTTATGTTTTTATCAATTATCATGATTGTATTTGGATCCATGAAATTAATCAATTTAATTTAGACTAACTCCTACGCGATTTAGTTGAAACTCGAGTTAAACAAATAGTTAGGTTGTGAGATTTGAAAATTGACTCTCAAGTTAAATAAAAAAATTAAAGAATTCTTCTTACTTTTAATATTTTTTTATATTTTAAAAAATTTATCCAACCAACAACATATCACATACTAATAAACTAGTATAAGAATTCCTCCCTCTCTGTATTATCTCCAGATCCATCATTTAAGAAAATAACTTTTCATAAAATGGTTTTGTAGAACATGGATGGTTTTACTTTAATTAATCATCATATTTTTAAAATTTTAAATTATTTTAATATATTAATATCAAAAATAATTTTTTAAAATAACACGAACGGTAACAAAAATATGTATTCTTCTAATTCTTTTGTCATGCAAGCTGTCTTCTCTAATTTAATGAGCTGCCCAGCTAATATTAAGTTGTCTTCACATATACGAACGAACCCACAATCAAATTACATACCCGTACTGGACAAGATTCAGCATAGTAGTGATTAAGTACCTAATATCTTCTTTTTTCCTCGAAAAATAATTTTGGGACACCCCTTTTTTTATGGGAAAATTCAATTCATTCTCTCTCTCTCTCTCTCTATATATATATATATATATATATATATATATATATATATCTCTATCAAAAAAAAATAAAAAAATATGCGATATTTTAACAAAAAGCAACCGGAACTAGCTATTCTTATCCTCCTCGATGCTGTTTAATGCAACCATTCTCTCGACGCAACACGTGTTCATTTTTTTAATGAGAGACCATGGACAATATATCATTTTCTGTAGCCTATAAAGTATTTTCTAACAAGACAGGTAAAAAGGGACATAAACTTGAAAAAAGAAAAGTATCGGTTAACGAAGAAAATATTTTATGAACTCAAAGACGAAGAAGTCATGCAGCAACAATAAGTGGCGGAGTCAAAAAATTTTAAATAAAAAAATAAATTATTAGTAAATATTTGATATTATATATTATATAATATGTAGATATGCATTATATAGAGAAATTAATTTGAAATATATGTACTAACTCATATCAAATAAAATTAATGTAAGAATATTTTCAAAATGAAAAAACTAACTTGGGTTAATTGATTTTTTTTTATAGTTTGGTTTTTCTAGTTATTTATTTTTTGATTTTTTTGATTTAATCAGTTTTTCAATTTTTTTCTCACCTCTAAAGTTAATAATAGCTATTTTAGATTAATTGATAACCAACAAAAAAAAAATTAAATCTACTAGATATTATTAATATTAATAGAAAAGAAATTAAAAAAAAATTAAAAAAGCAATTGCCCCCTCATTACCCGACGTAGCTCCACCCCTGGCGACAATGAAGACTATGGACAAAGAAATTCTCCATCTTCGCAGATTCATGGCACTTTCAATGGTATCCCTCCCGATAAAAATATAACAATTTTATTCAGTGATTTGGATTCTACTCTGGATAACATTTCTTTAAAGAGCATAAATTACAATCGTTATAAAATAGCGTCAATTAATTTATCAACATTTCTAAAAGATAATCGACAAATCGTCCAATTGAATTGGGACAAGTGGCTAAATTAAAATTAGTCCTTTCAAACCTTATGTAGAATTTCTCTTATTTTTTAAATAAAATATATGATTTGCATATCCACCACTTGTTAATTTTCACGAGACGTACTGTCCATACGTAACAGGAACTAGCATGTATCATTATTAAAATAACGATACAAAATGACCTCCGAAAGTTGTTTTAAAAGAGATAAAATGTTGGGTGACTTTTCAATAGAATTGAAATTATTTATATATTTGGTGTTTCAAACAAACAAAAATTATGTTTAAAAAACCAAAATTGCATTATAGATTTCACTATTTATGTTATTGTACTTCATTACAGGTCAGATAATTTTATTTTCTATAAAAAAATTGTACATATAAGTTTTTTTAATGTATTTTTGTAGTTTAAAAAATTTAAATTCAAATAATTTTTTTTACATCCATATAATTAAATAAATTATAAACTAAATAAATAAATAATCATTAATAATATTTAAAAATAAAAAGCTTGATTTTCTCGCCGGCCTTGTTCGGAGTATATGGATTTGAAAGCTGCCAGGGATTCGATATTCAAACATCAAAGGAGTTGCTTTCAACCAATTAACTGTACATGTCTATTGAATTTCCAATTAGCTATTTTTTACAGATTCAAAGAGAGAGACAGCCTATTTTATCTGATACAAACAAGAGATTACTTGCTCTAATTTATTTAATTTTTCCCATAGTAATCACCAACATCCCATGGTGTTGAAGTGCGATTTAGGTAAATCAAGATAAGATAATTTATTGCAAGGAATTGGGAAACAAGATAAGATACCGATTGGCATGGAATCGATGGAAAATTTATTTCAAAGAGATTGTGGATAAGATGGTTTGGTAAACTACACTTCTAACCTTTTAAATTATATTTTAATCTCTCTCTCTCTCTGTGTTTTGTTCTTAAAAAAACAAGTTTTTGATGTTATTTACCTGACAGCTTTAGCAGACATAAATATATCTTTTAGGTCCTTTGATTCAAATATAACTCACGCTAGATTATTGACATGAACAATCGATTAAACAGCAGTTCACGAGCATGACCATGGCAGAGCAAGTGTCCGGTGAGCAAAGCTAAGTATACTCGGGCGAATTTAATGAACCAGGTTTTGGCCTAAAACATTGGCGCACCATTAAATGAGTTTTGAACTCATTTTCTGAGAAGCGATTTCTACGAGCTTTTGCTATGTCTCTCCTCTGCTTTTTATTAAGCTATGTTTTATTATTGTTAAATTTACTACCCAAACCAAATTAACAAAAAAATAATGCTGGGTACTTTTCGTATGAGTTAAAAATTTGCCAAGATCCAAGCTTTTATATCTGTAAATTATATATATATATATATATATATATATATATATATATATATTCTCACTAATTATTTATATAATT
>Ga0307515_10009351_pt1 | contig 18965 bp, 13 predicted proteins | sample 17_EM_MG_FD_194513 | JGI IMG/M metagenome (GOLD analysis project Ga0307515, IMG submission 194513) | Populus trichocarpa ectomycorrhiza microbial communities from riparian zone in the Pacific Northwest, United States - 17_EM | ecosystem: Host-associated > Plants > Roots > Unclassified | place...
ACAAGAACATTATTTTTTTAATTCTTAGGGCTTTTTTTTTTAATTTGGGTACGTGATGATAATCACCCTCAGAATAAATGAATCAATTAATGACAAATTTAATTATCAGGATAATAATTAATTAATGTTTTTTAATTAACTTCGATCGAAGTGATGATACATCAGGGTTTAATATTCCTCCTCCACTTCATTAAAAATGAAGTTTTTATGTGGAAGAATATTTCACTATGCCTCTTTTTTTTTTTTTTTTCCTTTTCTTCGTGTACATATAGGAGGGGAACATATTTGTGCTGCTTTTGACAGCAATTAATTATTATAATATATGATTAGAGATCCCAATTAGACTAACAATTTCTTGAACTATGTCATGTATTGATTAGAGCCTCAGAAACTTGAATTTCAACACTATTGTATTGCTGATTGTGCAATGAGATAGACTTTGATTTGATGCAGCATAGTGTGGAATCTGAATCTAAGTTTATATGCCAATGCACTCATCAACTGACGGGGATAGGGACCCTGCTGTCTCCTATCCTTTGCTTCTTGCAATGAATAAAAAAATTTCCAGAAAATGAAGTGTAATTAACTATGCATGTAGCGTATGTTTTGTAGATGTTTTTAGATTAAATTAAGTTGAAAAATAAATTTTTGGATAAAAAACTTAGACTCTAATTTTCCATCCCAGTTATAAAAATAAATAAAAACAAGGATTTAATCGTGTTAATCTTGACAACATGGGTTAAATGAGTTGACCTAGATTATCAGGCCTAGCAATACCTAACTTTTTTTTTTCTTAAAAAGTAATGAAGAAAATGGGTATTGCAAGTATTTAATGTGTATTTTTATTATTTGTTTATTTTAAAATAATAATAATCATTTGATATATCTAATCCATGCGAATATTTAAATGTCCTATATCTAATCCGCTCAATGCACACCCCTACTTTTAAATAGGATAAGAATAGCATTGAAAGTTCTTAAGTTACTATTTAGAGGTGCCGAATATATAGATGTGAAAGTGCAATTCACCAAAACCCTAGTTCACCAAATTTAATATCATTAAACCTAATCCAAAATTAATCTAGTCAAGAATTCAGATTTTAGGTCACCTGCAAAAAAATAAAAAATAAATTCTACTACAAATTACTATAATATCCCCTATGTATAAGTCCAAAAAAATAAAGATGATGCAAATCCCTTTTACTCATCCACTTTGATAAAAAGTTTATAAAAAAAAAAAATAAAGATAGAAGAATATCATACTAACAAAAGCAATTAATTGACAAATACTTTAGCACAATTTGATAAAAAAAAAAACAATTAGACAAGCTACAGTTTCAAATTCTATATTTTAATAGATATTCCATCAATCACAAATAACATTCTTATTACTGAAAAGTTTAAGATTTCATAATATTATAATTCAAATTTGATGTAAAAACATATTAAAAACCAATGCAACATAAATAGATGTATTATTGTCAACATAAATGAACCGTATTGAGCTATTTTGTGTCCAAAGTATGGAAAACTACAATATGAAGATTTTATGATGCCCTCCCCATCCTCTTTTCGAAATTAGAAAATGATGCAGGAGGAACTTTGAGCTCACAAGGTAAGTGAATTTGTCAAAATAAAATCTACGTGGTGATTCATCATAGAAATTCAGATTCTAGTAGAAGTTTGAGGTTCTCTCTCTCTCTCTCTCTCTCTCTCTCTCTCTCTCTCTCTCTCGTGCTAGTGTGGTTGTGGGGAAGCTGGTGGGGGCAAAGTGCAAACCGTAGGTACTCTCTCTCTGGGGTGGGTGGGGGTGGGGGGGGTGGGGTGGGGGCAAAGTGCAAACCGGGGTGGGGACTGTATAAAACTAGGAAAATGATGTAAACGAAATTAACATGGTCATGATTTGTCACCGCATATTTTTTTTTTGAGTTTAACGTGGGTGTCTGGGCTAGCTTGCGCGCACCTCGACTAATCTCACGGGTCCTGAAGTTAACAACCATGTAAACCTCCAGTGGCCATCATATGAGCAACCACAGGGCTCGAACCTGAAACCACAGAGGGAGCAAACCTCTTGGTCCCAAGCTCTTACCACTGGGCCACCACCTAGATGGTTCTTAAGTTTTTTTTATTATTATTAACATGGGTGTCCGGATCAGTTTGCGTATACTTCAACTAATATCATGGGCTTTAAAATTAACAATCATGCAAGTCTCTAGTGATCATCATATTAATAACTACAATTATAGGGCTCGAACTTGAGATCATGGGGAAAACAAACTCCTTAACATCCTTGAAATAAAAAGTTATTAATTGATAAAATTAAAATGAAAAAAAAAAAAAAAGAACATGTAATGAAGAACAGAGGGAGCAAAATTGGACTAGTTTTTCAAAAAAAATTCTCACAAATATTAATGGCTTAAGAACTAAGGAAAGAACAAAGGAAGAACAGGAGAGGAAAAGGAAAGGTCGGGATTTCTATTCCTAAAAGAAAACAGCAGCACTTTATTAATTACGTCATGTCATTGAGTTCCAGATTGATTTGACGAATATAACTTCGATTTTTACTTATATAAAATTCGGTCAAGATCTTAAATCAACCTGCTGGATTTTATTTCTATATTTTAAATCACTCTTAACAATATTTTATTCCCTTCTTGATCTCTCGAGATCTATTAAGATGTCACGAGTTCATTCCTAGCTATATATGAAGATTGGTAAGAAAAAGTTTGGTCGATGGAAAATTTACAGCAGCAGCGTATAGCAGAAAGGTATCATAGAGAGCAAGAGTGGGCGGACGGGGCCTGTCAAGGTCAGTGGTTATGGATATATTTGCGGGTTTTGGACCGCCCTAGTTGACTTGGCGAGAAATGATTGGGCCATGACGGTAGTTATCACAACCGAATATGTTTGACTTTGACCTGCGCCTCCCACGTTGGATCATGTAGTAGTGATGATGATGATGAAATAGAAGGCCGACCTTTCTGATCATATGAATACATCATCTCTTCAAGAACTGCCAGCTTCGTAGGAAATCAACAGATACTGTACTTTCAAAGTTTAAAAGAATGACCTGCTCTCTAGCTTCCTGCTTTTGTTGCATGGTGATCATACACTAAGTCGGGGGAATAAAACCTGAACTCGATGCCAAAACCATGACAATAACAGCAGTTCATCCAGCTCACGCCTTATGCCCTAATGCTTGTATTCCTCGTTCACAATCAAGACAAATTGTGGCACTCCATAAAAGGATGCCAAACGTGAATTTGATGTTCTTCTAATACTTTTTTATTTTTATGTTTTAAATGTATTTTTGAAAGAATTTAAATTTTTTTTTTTGTTTTTAATTAATATTTTTTTAGTATTTTCATATCATTTTAATATGCTGTTCGAAAAACAACCACAAACACACTAATAGTTTTTAAAAACAACCACAAACACACTAATAGTTTTTAAGCATCTTTCACAGGTGCTTTAGCAAAGTTTCATTTTAGCAAAGTTTCATTTTATAGTAGTCAGATGAATACCACAGAAGTGTTAATGTCAGCCTATTCAGGTAGAGACCAAATAATCATACGTCTTGAAGATTGTGTTGCCGTGTTGGTATGTTAAAAGAAACCTTCTTTCCATGTCCTCTGATGGCTATGGCCAAAAGAAAGAATGGCTGGCTAATAGAAAAACAAGGCAAGAGAATCATGGAAAGGAACATGAACTTCAATTATTATGAACTCAATTTGTACATGTACAACTAACAAAACTATAGCCTGATTATCCTCTAAAACAATTAAATCCTCCCCCTGAACAATTAACTTACCAACTTAAATTCTCACATGCAAAAAAGAAATGACTTTTCACTCTTCATCTGCCTTCTGACATGAAATCTTCCCCGCCACAAACCAAGACACAATCCCCAACATGGTGAATTTGCATCTGATTGGACCTTTTCAATTTTCACAAGCACTGACCCTTGTCTCTGCATCCTGATCTTCATGATGATATACTACAAGCTTCGAATTGTGTCCACTCGATCAATAACATCCAAGGCCTTCATGCGGTCTATATCAAAGTCAATGACAGGAACAGACGATGGCCTTCTGATGGGAAACGGATCTTTTCTAGTTTCACCCATCGGCGAGTGGCTACTACTTTTACTAAGTCGATGATGCTTGCTTAACCTGTTTTTTGCAGTATCAAATTCCTGGCTCTTACTTATCCCAGGCGTCTTTTTCCTCTTACTCACATCCCGAAGCATCTCTTGGTCTTCAATTGTCAACATAGGGGATGGAGAGCTTGGCCTTTGTGTACACAACTGAATTGTCTTCTGATTTGGCGACCGAATCGGAGATTTAACTGGAGATCTGAGACCGCCATTGGCAGCTCTTACTTGGCTGACAAGATGGTGAAGCCAAACCACCAATTCAAGAATATAAATTTCAGTCTTCTCCTTGTCTGCATGGTGTAGTGTCTCTATTCTGAGCAAGTCAGTCTGTCCAGCAGGTTTACGATTCACCTCAGACCTGAAGAATTTGTCGTAAGAACTCAACACATATGAGATAAAAAGAAAGGGCACAAACAGATTTGGAACTCACCCTGTATTCGCCCATTCTCCAACCCAGCCAAATCCATGATGAGCTCTGGTTAAGTGCATGCAAAAAATGTCAGCACAAGGATAAATAATTGCAAACAAGCCACCAAGAGAAGAAACATTGTGAATATTAAAATCTCTAAATAACTTTTAGCTCCTGCTTTAAAACTGTTCACAAGGACCATACAGTTAGGGTGCTTTGATGAGCAGATGGGATGAGAATGGATAAGAAAAGGTGCAACACAGGAGGAGGTGGGACAGAAGTTTGGGTATGGTACAAGACAAAAGCTGTCTTTCATCCTGTCCTATGTGCACATCAAACACCAATACAAGTGAAGTTATCCTGCAATGTCTTGTCCAGTCCCATGTACAAAAAACTATCTAACTTCACCTAAAGTAATAATTTGTTAGATTGTTATTACTATTAGTGCTTGTGGATAACATGATTTGTGAACTTGAATGAAATTGAGCAGATGATAAGATGAGGTATCATGGCGTACAGACTAGCCGAGGTCAAGAAATCTAGACTGGGGGCTGGAATCTTACTTGTTTGTGTTAGTAGCAATAGGAACAAGCCAATGCAAAGTTTTCTCCATTTCAGCTTTGATTTGTGAAACTGTAAGCTGCAAGAACAGCATTTGAAAAACTAATTATAAACAATGCATTGACAAGAAAATGACTAGAAGTGTAATTTTAAGAGAAGATTGTTCAACTAGCAGCCCATTGAAAACAAACAAAGATAACATATCAATGAACAAGTCAGTCCCATGACAAGATCAAATGATACCTCTTCCTTAACTTGAAATGACAGTAATTTTGAGCGCAAAGCAGATTTTATATTTGGTGGCAATCCCTGGTACAAAGCATCCCTTGTATTTGGAGGCACAGAGCTTGATCGGGACACCTGGTCACATTCAGGTATTAGATCAGAAAACCTCAGAAGCTGTGGTTTGAGATACAGAAACGAAATCCTTAATAGGAAAGATAAAAGGATATCAAGTCTGGGTGAAATCATAAACTCACAAGAGTATCAATTTGGGTGATAATATTTGCATAATGCAATGCAAGACCAGCAGGCCCCAACTTTTTATGGTTCAAAGAACTTTTTACTGGTCTATCGCCATCTGCAAGTGAAAACATCAGTTAATGAACCCAGCAAATAGCGAGATCAATTTCATACTATTTCATTGTTCCAAGCAAGGAAACATAGAGAAGTGGGGGCGTGTGCGTGTGTGTCATGCATTAAACATTTTCATTAACAAGAAATTTAAAACTCTGTTTGGATTGCTCACCAGCACTACCAAAGGCTTCATGAATCTCCAAATGCAAGAAATGGACAATATCTACCAATTTCTCCATCACCTACACAAACATGTTAGATTTATGTTGCAATATCACTATGAATAGTTTAAAAAAAAAATAACAAAAGGATTTATTGTGTGGCTATCACTTGACAGATATGGAATATGCCTAGTCCATCCAACATTAGGAGTGCATCACTGCATCATTGTGGTAGGATCAGAAAACACAATGATCAATGACGGTTCATAAATATAAGAACCACCATAATAAGAGCGTATTTCTCTCCAATGACCCCGTAGAACAAGGCACCTAAATGCCTTACTACCTCATACCTCTTCCAAAATCTTCGACCAGAGTGATTTCTTCTTCAAACTTTTCACATGCTTCCTTTGACTCTTTAACTCGGCCCTTAAAATTGAAAGACTATCCCCTACAAGTGAATTAGACACAATGAAAAAAAATTACTTGCAGATGTTAATATTGATCAAGATGAGGAAAACATGGAATAGAAGCAAACATCTCTCAGATAGTCTAGCATATTTAGGACAGGATCTCAGATTCTCAGCAGTAAGTATTCAGCGGTATTGAAAATTATAAGTTCGAGTTTTTGAAGGCTAGGCTCGGGGCAGCCCAAGGAAAGGAACTAGAGATTACATGCAAACTAAACCCCAGCCATTAAAAATGAAAATTTGAGTTTGGAGGCTCCAGATCAAGTCAAGTGCAAAGATCACATAAAAGTTAGGTGGGCACTGTTAACTGCTCATGAATCACATCACTTGATTGCAACATGATGCATATAAAACAGATGCAGTCTACCATATATTAATGTCATTCTGTGCACAAACAAGGCCAAAAAGGACCATGAATAATTTTTCAAAAAAAGGGTCCAGACATTCAAACCAGTCCCATGCTATGAATTTAAGGATAATCTTTCAAGATAATGGAATTTGTCACACCAATACTATGTAGTTTAAATATATTTCAGCATCAACCAAGGAAGTACTGCACAGCATAAAGATTAGCAGATTTCAACTAGAACACCAAACTATGTTACTATGGTTTTGGGTTTTATTAGTTTCTGAGTAAAATACTTCTCCTGTTCCCATGTTTTTTGGCTTAACCGGCCCAGGAGGAAAGAGGAGCAAGATCAAGCATAGAATATTTGAACTCCTTTCCCTAAAATATTTTCCAGATCAATAGTATGGACCAATCAAACAAGAAACACAAGCAAAATGACACTTAAACTGCAATTCACCTCTTTGAGCAACATTTGTTTTGTCATCTTCCTGAAGCTTACGGCGGTAATCTTGTTCAAATCTGTCCAAGGCATGCATTTCATGATACAGTTCCTACAGCCCAAAGGAAATATTTCTTCTTTGAGGAAATCCAAAGGATAACATTGAGAGAATACTAAGCATGAAATTGTCAGGATGGATGTGACAACAGGCTGATATTAAACTATGTGGCATAACATTTTCAACAATGCTGGATAAAGATGGATGGACCACAGCTCATGCAAAATTAAAAAAAGGAAACATATTAATGAGAAAAAAAATAAATAGAATAAAACCAAATAAAGCATTAGCAGCACATAAAGCAGACTCTAGATGCCCATATATGACTTCAGTACAACATATCTGGATCATTGATACAATCAACTTAGTCATGTTCTAGTCATAGCATTTGAAAAGAGATTGTATTTTGGTCTGAAATGTATGTCATTAGGTGAACAAGGGGAAGAATTCTAAGATTAAGTTTATGACATTCTTCATTTTTCATGAGCATTTTGCTCAATGGCTATGTTAAGAGTGAAGAATTTGTTTGTCTATGAATCATAGCAGAAGAAAATAAAACAAGCACATAAATTTTATTTGAAGTCCAACATCCTGGAATGTAGGAGTTTCCTTCTTGGTGTTTCTCTTCCTCCCACATATTAAAGTCGATGCCAAAAGGAAAGGGAAAAACGCAATTGAGCTGAAAAAACTGAAAAGTCACACTCCCTTTCAAATTAGAATTTATCAAGACCTTTTTTTTTTTTTTTTTTTTGCAGATAAAAATTTCCACAGAACAAAGAAAAAAAGAACATTGTTAAATGCTTTTCAAATCACCACGCCTAGTTATGCAATGTATGATGCAACTTGGGGGTAGTTATATACTACAGTATTGTTAAATACTCACTGCTGTATACTGAACCAAATTCATCAATTGATGCATAACTGTCTCAGCTTCGTCCTTCAATTGCATTTCAGGTGTCAATTCAGTACCCAACCTAAAAATCATATGGAATGATGTAAGAAAATTTGAGAAGCTTACTTCAGATATTCTGAAGGACAATCAACAAGAAAATTACTTTTCAAGATATCGGTCCAAGTTGTGCCACTGAGGATCTTTACAACGATTTCCAAAACGCACCACTTCTCCGGAAAAAACTTTCAGTTCTTCTCTGTCACAATTGTATAGTGAATTGATTAATATTTTCTGTACATGTTCCCTAGACATTGCTATAAGATCACTGTAATAAAATGGATGAAAATTTGTTTTCGAATTAAAATCACAATTTATGCAATATTAACCTCTTATCAGTTGCTGCTAGCCTCAAGAGTTCATCCATGTCTCTTGATATTAAATTTTGCACCCCCTCTGAGGGAAGCACAACCTCTTTTAAATGTCTAATGTTCTCTTTTGAAAGAGATTGCATTAGATTGGCACCCTTAACAATTGTGTTTGCAACTTCAAAAGCCAAAATTGAAATCTTATTCCCTTTTGTTGTCACTCCAGAGGTAAAACCACCACTGCTAAGATTTAAATTGGTCATGCTACTACCGAGTGTGTCCAATACATCATATGCCTTTCCGAGCCCAACAGTACCAGCTCTTCCCAACAGTGAGCTCACTTCTGAGACCTGCAACACCAAAATAACCAGCTTTCTTATTGAGGAAAATCCTTATTCACACTTCCTCAGAGCAACTTCAACATCTATATCTATTATCAATGTGTGTGCATGAAAGAAGATCCTATATCAATGCATTGCATTGTGGACACAAGAATTCACTCCATGTGCATTGCCAAGTATATAATCATTCCACGCATGGATCTGATAATTATATTATAAGATGCAATGTATTTGGAGATGGAGGATTATTAAGCATTTGATTATAAATGACAAAAAAAGTAATCTTCTAGAACAAGATAATTCAACCAACTCTACTTACAAATAGCACAAATAGACTCTTGCAATAAAATAAATTGGTTTTACATTAGATGCACATCAAAAGTTTTGTTTTTTAAGGAATGATTTTTCAATGTTAAGAATGTATAATATCATTCGTGAAAATTAAATATTTTAGTTGGCATACTCCATTTGGTTAATAGGACCATGATTTCTTTTCTTTTCTTTTCTTTTGTTTTTTTTTTATTATTATTATTATTGCTTTGTACTCCAAAATGGCTTCAATGCATCCTGACTTTCACCTTCTTTTTTCACCTTCCAGAAGTATCAAACCACACACATGCTTTATTTTTATTTATTATTTTAACATTCATTTTTTTATCTCCTCTATGTTTATATAAGAGTGAAATGTTGAAACCATAACATTATGGAAACTTTTACTAAATTATTATTTTATTTACTAGCGTGAAAATATGTGGAAGGTTGTTATGTTATTCAATTAATCAAATAAGCAAAGATTTAATAATTGTTACTTGCTATGTATAGATAGATGTTACCTGTCAAGGTAACAAATATTTTCAATTAAAATTTAAAGTATTCACAGTTGTGCTTTACAGAATATTACACATCATAATATGGTAGAGATAATGTCTTCATTATTAACAGAAATGATCGACATCGAAGTTAAGAGGCATTTCGTGAAGTAGCATTTGTCTTGATTATTCAATCAAAACCAAGAAATATATGTGAAGAATCACTTTTGATAATTTTCACCACAATCCAAAAATGTACCGAGCAAATGCATGGGTAACCAAATAGAGCAAAATAAATTGCAAGCAACTACATGAAATGTGCACTTGCCTAACTAAAAAATTTAGTCTAGAGCACTAATAAGTCTTTTAGATGACATCAGCAAATCACTTTTTCTTTCTTCTCTTCCATTCTGTATCCTCCACCTGCTACTTGAGTTATTTAAACATGTCCAAGTTTAGTTGTGTGTACACGAAGTTCTCCAATCCAAGAAAACCTAAAGTCCAAATAATCACAATAATGTGATATAGAGGCAGTCAACTAATCAATTAAAAAACATGTCCTCTCCAACTTAAGAATGAATTGATGAAAACTTGAAATATTTAATAAAACTACAGATGATGAAGATGTCACTCTTTTTTTTCTTTAATTCTTGATCGAATAGACTTTAAGAACACAGCAAAGAAAACAGACTTTATGTGAGAATTGCATTTAAAAAAAAAAACATGTAAGGGGAAAGAAAAGAGCATTAGTGTTTAAGCAGACAGAATTGGATAACTAGAACTAGAGAAGTGAGATAAGAGACTCGATAATAAACTAGACATGATCCCAATAAGTATGTGTGCCACTAACAATTCATCTCCTCCTTCAAGCTCCAGATAGAAGCGATATTATAATCCTCTGAATACTACTTCTTCAGTGCTTAAAATTCCTCTCCAACTGCTCCACGAATCTGGCAGCATATTAGGAAGTTTTGCCACTATAAGAGAACAAAAATACATGCAAGTCAATACATGGAAATCTTGCCTTCGAATCAATGAGGCAAAGGATAGTCCATTATTCCATCTCTCTTGCACAAATGAAACCAGCTAAGAATCAATTTCTTCCACTTCCACTTCCACTTTGTCACAATTCTCTCGAGAAATATTGACTATTCTATAAGAATGCTCTATTCAGTCACCTCATACCTTGGAAACTTCTCATTATGATGCTTCTTCCTAGTAGATCTCTAACACACTATATCCACCCTCAACACATGCAGACAATTAAAAGCACCTTTGCCGACTCCAATTTCACATGTCAAGAAAAATTGAACTCTCATCGCAGTAAAGAAAAGGGATTATAGGTTACAACAACTCGTTAAAATTTTGGCCCTAAACAGAACACATCAATATAGACAAAGGATCCAAATAGCCAAAACTACTAATTTGAGGCAAAGCATTGGTATTCACCCATCCCTGACAAAATATAATAATTTCTACCACGTGCTCCATTGTAATACACCAAAAAACGATCCTGCCTTTAAAGGCTCCACCAGCATGATGCACCTAGGTCAAATAGAAGCTACTGTCCTTTTCCTTAAAAATGGCATGTTTAGCAAACTTATTTTACCCACTCCTGATGCTTCTACAGAAGTGAAACCCAACATTATTTCCAAAGCAGGAGACCCAACCCTGCCTGTCTCCTGGCTCAACACTGCATAGCTATCAATGACTTTCAATTGCTTTCCCTGCGCAACAATTTTGATAAGGTTCTGTCAAAAATGTGCAACCTTCTCAAACCCTACCAATCAGCTTGAGTCAAGAGATGTACCCTTTTCCCCAAGATACGATTGTCATCCATGACATTCCATTCTGCGCAAATCCACTCCACAATTTCTCAAGTCCTTTTCATAGACAAAGTTGGTAAACAGAGAGTTCTCTTAATCAAATAGCAATGCCCTTTTCATAGACAAAGTTGGTAAACAGAGAGTACTTTAAACTAATCATGATAAAGGAGATTAATGGCCACGGAAAAAAAGTGAAATGCTTGTTCAATTTGCTGCCAGACCATTGCGTTCAAAATTTTAGACCAGAAGTAGTTATGAGAATTGACAGACAATTTTCAGCATTTCATGAATACTAGTTTTACATATTATGTGATGTGGTTGTAGCTTTCATTTATCTTTATTCTAATGAATCCAATCTTCAGAGACATGGCAATGGCCTCATTTCAGCAGTATAATCTGCTCTCCAAATGTCATAGGTAACAAGTTTAACTTCCAGGAACGCATGTCAAGTATACACTTTATATTGCGACTTTAATTACATGCTACAATCAAAGTTTCATCTGAAAATATAACATAGGAAACAGCAAGCTGAAGAGAAGGAATTGGCAATAATTAGACAAGTAAACAACACACAAATTAGGCTAACCTTTGCAACAGCTACTGGCGTGGACTTGGTTGATCTGGATTTATTGGACAGAGCCCTTGACAAGCGAGGAATCCCATCATCGATGTCATCTGGATTCATCCCATATTGAACCACATCCACCTCCGGAAATGAAAAGGGTTCTCTTAGCTGCTTATTATCCACGTTGTTCTCCCCAACTAGAGATGGATTTGTATTGCTATCTATTTTCAATTCACGAGTCTGAAAAACCAAACCAGACCCATGACTAAAATGACCATTCAACTGCAGAAAGCCTCCACTGGGAGCATTATCTACAGTCGAGCTCCTCGAGCAAAGCCCCCCCATTGTGATGATCGCCAAATTTATTCAATTATCGTTCCAAAGTTCCATACAAAGGGTAAAAGCTTGTTGTTAACAAGAATTAGGAAAACCCTTTTATCAAATTACACTAAGGAGGTCAAAAATGAAGTGATTGGTAGCAAATCAAGAGCCCCCTTTATAGTTCACCACAGAATTGATCTAAATGACTTTGAAGCTGAAAATGTAGTCCCTTGTTACATCAAAATCACCACAATACCAGTTACTATCACCGCTGAAGTTCCAATCCATCAACACCAACCCCACCAAAACTGTAAATCAAGAAAACAACACGCTCATGAAGTCCAACTTACAAATCCGGAAGAAAAAAAAAGCAACCTGATCAACATCAAATCAAAAGGGCTAATACTATCAAAATAAAAAAGAACAAAACAACCCAGTTCAAAAAAACTTAAAAAAAGATTAGTAAAAACTCAAGAACACCAAAAAAAATGATAACACAGTCAAATTAATTATGTACTGATGAAAACAAAAGCAACCCGAAACCACAATCAAGAAAAAGCATCAATCTTTACTCGAGAAACACACAGACCAAAAAAGACAAATTAAATTTGCATCTAATTCAAAGCAAAACAAGAAGACAAACTTACCAGTTAGATAGGTAGAGATCTGTTAGAGACAATATAGAAAAAAAGTTATGACTTGTGCTTTGTTTCTTCAAGTAAATACAGATACAACAAGAAAGAGCCAAGGAGAAAGAAATGATGGTGAAATAAAGAGATCAGTAAGTCAAAGTGCATAAACAAAGGGTCCAAAGCCTGCTGTCTGCGGCTATGGAACTGTTGATAACCAAATCATAACAAAACTAGGACAACAACTAGCAAATAGCTGGGTAGAGAGAGGGAGGGCATAGTCAAAACCCAAACAAGACTCCACTGGCTGCTAGCAAGCACACACACATAAATAGTTTAACCATGGTTTTATTATTACCTTTTTTGGTTTTTTCCAACACTCATTGCCCACTCTCCTTTTAGGCATGTTCTACTCACACACTTCGGGTTTTTTTTTTATGTTTTGATGTGGGTTTAATAACAGGACTGAGGCAAAAATATTAAATAGCCTTAAGAAATATTTCTAGATTATTATAAAATCTCAAGAGCAATAAGAAAAAAAAAATTTAAGGTGTTTTCACAAGTATAATTTTTAGAGGAACTATCACAGTTAAATTGTGTAAAAAAGTCTTTTTTTATTGGATTAATTATAGATATTTAGTTATTTGGGGTGGATGCTGAGTTTATAATATATTTCATTAAATTTCTTATTTCTTTTGACATATAATTTGGAAATTTTTTTTTTGTTAAAATACATTGTGGATTAACTAGAATCTTAACTTATTTTTAGATTTCATGCTGTGATATTTAGTATATTACTATTGGTAAATTATTTTTTTTGTTTTTTTTATTTATTAACGTGGGTGTCTGGGTCAGCTTGTGCATACCTCGACTAATCTCACATGTCCTTAAATTAACGACCATATAAGCCGTCAGTGGCCATCATATTAGCAACTATTAGGCTCGTAAATTATCAATAGCTAATGAAATAGATATAAAGGCTAATTCTAGCTTAATTTGTTATAATTCTATACCAAGTCAGGATTACGTTTGAATTGTATCTTCAAATAGAGTTTTTACTTGGTATTTATAAAAATCATATATGAAAAAAAAAATGTTTCCCAATATGATTTTTCTATTAACTTTCATTTCATGTATAATGATAATAGATTGTGAGAAAATTATGTATTTTTACATACCACTCTAGTATTATATGTGTATGATAGCCATTAGTGATATTTGCTAGAATAGCCAAGTAAAAAATTAGAAATTAAAAGAAAAATAATTAAATTAAAAATATTAAATATGACAAATTAGAATTGAGGGTTAAATTGAAAATAAATAAAAACTTAATGAAAGGGTCAAGGATAAAAACTAAAATTAAAAGAATAAAAACTAAAGTTGAAATATCAAGAACAAAAAGAATCAGCCTGTACTTTTTAGGTAGAAGAGAGAAAAGAAGAAGAAAAAAATATTGACCAGCGAAACTAATATCCGTTGACATGCATTGTATCGGGAGAAAAAGGACGCAACAAAGCATCCAGCAACACATCACAATGGCATTTTATGCCACCAAAAAACACCGCATACGTTGCTCAAAGTACATAGATGCCTCCTATGTTCCGGTACATACAAAGCAATCAAAATATCTAAATCTATTATCCATTCCTTGTCTCTAATCCGGCTGGATAAGACTAGTTTTATGATTATATTCACTTTACAAATAACTACTAACTCATTTATTGTCTTAATTAATTAAAAAATATCTAAACTTAAAAAAGTTGTTTAAAAAATTAAAATTAAGTTGAGCGATAGATCAAGTGAACCATTACCTGTATATTTATTTGATAAGTAATATTATTATTCCTAATTCTTAGCAATACTTATTGAATCAGATATTATTATTGTTATTCGTAAGAAATATACATATGAATTAATATGTCTAGCAAAGCTAAAAGCTCCAAACCAGGAATTTAATTAAGTAGAAAAGAATTATAACATGGAAGAAGAACGAAAAAGGTTCATTAATGGGAGAAAAACAAAAACAAAAGTCGAGAGTGTATCCACGCGCCGTGGTGAGAAACTGGGCAATAACTTCCCCTTTAACAATGTAACCCCGTGAAACACCTTCAAACGTTTTCACACCTCCTAATCAATCCCGTAACCGGCTGTGATCGATTTAACTAATTGACAAATAATCACACAACAAAATACTTAAATTGACAAAAAATATATATTTAATAATGAGTTTTAATATTTTTATAATTTCTTTTAACTTAGTTTTTGTTTTCATAACAATTTATTTTTTCCCCAAAATATCCTCCATTTCAATTAAAAAAAAGGGGTAATTTGAAAACTCAAAAAAAATTAAAAAAATTAATAGTCAACTTTGATCAAGGGATTAATATACAATTTTTAGAACTAGTGGGACTAGTTTACAAAATCATAAAAAAGGACTAAAGTTTTATAATTTACTCTTCTTTGACTACACATTTCAAATCACTCAATCTAGGTTTTTTTTAATGGATTTTTTGCAATAAAATTAAATTTATTTATCCAATTTACTTGAAGGTAGATCATGAAATTTAGCTGAAGTTATAAATCTCAATTTGTTGATAGAGTTTAAGCTCCTTGTCATTGTCACTTTGCAGGAGCTTGGTCATTTAAAGTGTTTGATATTATTACAATTATTATTTTTTTTAAATATTTTTTATTTTAAAATATATTAAAATAATATATTTAAAAAAAATTATTTTGATATTAGTATATTAAAATAATTTAAAAATATTTAAAAAATAATTTTTAACAAAAAAAATCAAAATTTTAAAAAACACGCAACTTGTAAAGGGGTTGATGCAATTTTATGAGGACACCTGTTAATAATATGTTTGGTATGAAATCATATAATAATTTAGAGGGTGTTTGTTTACGCGACAGCTTTGGCTTTTAAAGCAAACCACACAAACATGTTTGATAATGTTAAAACTTAATTTACTGATTGTGTGGGACCCATATAATTTATGTTAAAACCATATGTTTGCCAAAAGCAGCTGAGAGCCGCTTCTCCCCTTCTCCTGCGTCTTGGAAAAGTAAATTAATTCACTATCTACTATTCACTTAAATTAACAGTGGAGAGTGACTTCACTGTTCACGTGAATAGTAGAGAGTGTTTACACTGTTCCGCCCGAAGACCCGATCCAAAGCTAAATGCATTGAACCGGGTCCGACCTAGTAAAAAAAATTCAATTTTTATTTTTATTTTTAATTATGTTTTATTCAAAAAACTAGTGTTTAACATTATTCAATGACACTACATAAATTAGAAGGATATCGCTTGATGACGCAGCATTTGCAGAATTTGATCGCAATCCCAATTTTGTTCCTGGTGATATTTTACCTGATGTTGTTGTGCGCTTAAGAAACCAAGGAAACTATAGTCGTTGTCGGATGAATTTCATACGTAATGGAATTGTAGATAGTTTAATGGAACAATAAAAAGTATTTTATATAAGTATTATTTATTTCATGATATAATAACAGTAGTTAAATCTACAATGTTTAAATTAAAAATCATCGATATTAATATATATCTTTTTTAATTATTTTATAACCTCAATTTAAAAAGCATTCTTAACCAAATATATTAAATTACTTTTTGTTTAACCTCAATTTCAATGATACTTATATAAATATCAAACCAACCTCAACCAAAAATACTTTTTTCAAATCACAACTATAAAAACTCCACAATACTAAACACACATCTCAACAATAAAAGCTGATCTAAGAATCCCAAATGCCTTGATAATTAAAGCATGGTAAAGTTGGGATTACTTTCTTTTCTTTTTCTTTTTTATGCATAACCTTTCATTGCCAATTTCAAAAACATACAGCAATAAAACATTATCTTGAATTTTGGATCAAACTGAATTTGACCCATGGATTTTAATTTTTTTTATTTGAGTATTTCAAACTATTTTAAGTAAAAAAATAGAGTTTTTTTTTAATTAATTTTAATTGCAAATAACAATTTAGAAACAACAACAACAACAACAACAACATAATAATAATAATAATAATAATAATAATAATAATAATAGGAGGATAGAAACCTAAATGAAATGGCCTATTTTTTTTATAAAAAAAATATTATAGTGCTCAAATAAAAAAAAAATAAAGTTAAAGAGTTAAAGATCAATTTAACCCAAAATTCAGGATAATTTCAAGTAATCAAGCCTCCTAGAGAGTGCTTTAGACATAATCCTAGTGTTATACTAAATCATAGATAAAGGACGCAATCCACCATAATGAAACTGCCCAAAATTTCACTTTAGGAATGATTTCTAAACTTTAGTCATAACCTTCTTATGTTTGATGCCATCGTAATTACATTTAATGCGGATATGCATACAGCAATCTTAATCATATGCAGACATGCTACAAGTAAAAATTACTTAGCAGCCATCTCAAAGATATCAGGAACTGAACTTGCAAGTTGCAATGGCTACGTTTATCTTCATGCACAGAGACAACCGCAGGTGCATGCTAGAACGTGGAAAGGATTCAGAGCTTCCTGGCAGCTTTTTACTTGCATGAAAACTGGCTGCTCAACAGTATTCAGAGCAAAATTAGTATCATAAGAAGTCAGAGTTAAACTATCTGTTATAGGGCACAAACATACCAAGAGCGGTGTATCTCATTACTTTCTGAGAAATGATTAGCAGTCGCAGCTCCCTTGGTTCAACTAAGTTATTTTTAATCATGAGCAAAGATCACTGATGTAGCTGCATGATGAAATAAGAAACGTTCACTGGATCAAACAAATGGTTTTTTCCATATAATATCGAACAATGGAATGATTATACTGTGATTATATCAAGGAAAGAATTTTACCCAACAATTGAAATGCAAAAACAAGGTGGTAAGAAGGATAATCCTAGGGAAAAAGTAAATTGGAACGAAGTTTCGAGGTATGCTAACTGTTCATCTCCGAGATGAGATCTTCTAGTTCATCAATGATAGCTTCATAGCAGAAAATGTTTTGTTCCCAGTGAACAAAGTTGAAGAGAGTCAGCAAAGATAATTGGGATGAATACATAACTAGAAAAATTACTTCAAAACACATCCCATTGCAAAACTCAAAGCTCTTTCTTCTCTATGCAATGAAACACAAAGAATAGACTAAATCTCACCCCTAACGAGGAAAAGAAAAAAGGAGACAAAGAACCATGAAGAGAAATTATGACAGTAAGGCCATATGATATAAATAACCAGGTACATGCTTCATGTTCAGTAAATAAAGTCTGTACCAATTCCTGCACTGAACAAGAGAGAGAGGCTGTCTCAGATGTTATGGAGATCTAGCAAATTACCAGGGCCAAGACTGGGTGGCATATGATATGCTCTTCTGAGAATTTCACGGACAGCATTTGTGTTCGTGGAAACTCCATGGTCAGGCCATTCGGGATACTGAATATGCAAAACACACATAGGCGATTCCTCTGCCTGGAAGAAAAACAATCAGGAGAAGGGAATAACATGTTAATCCTTTTCCATCATAAAACAGGGCTGTCATCAAAAACACTCCAAGCAATAAAATTCTTAGAGCCAAACGTTATTACTGTTCCAAGAACATTAATTCAGTCAGCAAGTTGTTTGAAAGTGGTAGTGGACCTAGGTACTAAACTAAAGCATACCTCTGGGGAAAAAAACTTGGTTGTTATTTGGATGCCAGTTCTGGCCTTTTTGAGTTTTTCTATTTTTCAGAAAAATGGTGAATAGTATAGTTAAAATACCGAGTTGTAAAAAGGAAGTCTATGAACATACAAAAGTGCTTCCTGACCATTTATCCGAACACAAAAACAAAGGCTTTTGTCACCATCCTAACACTCTTCTATGTGAACACTGCAGAGCCATTACCATTCATTCCTTGAAACATATAGCAACCAAACATGAGTATATATGAGAAACACAATTTAGAAATAGGATAAACTATTTCAACAAATGGCCAGCCACCAGAACAAGGTCCGACTCCAAACTGAGAAACACATCAGCTATGA
>Ga0307515_10009352_pt1 | contig 18961 bp, 15 predicted proteins | sample 17_EM_MG_FD_194513 | JGI IMG/M metagenome (GOLD analysis project Ga0307515, IMG submission 194513) | Populus trichocarpa ectomycorrhiza microbial communities from riparian zone in the Pacific Northwest, United States - 17_EM | ecosystem: Host-associated > Plants > Roots > Unclassified | place...
AATAATCAGGGCGCGCTTCATACTTGTGGTACTTTTATTATGGTTGTAAATATATTATCATTTGCGTAAGTTTCCATCAGGTCGTTACGGGCAAATAACAAATATAAACGGCGCTGCACCCCGCGCAGGCCAAAACCGGTACCTTTTTTGGGGCGGCTGGTTTGCGGATCGTAAGGGTTTTGCACCATCACCACCAAATAATGGTCTTCCATTTCGCCGCGGATGCTTACGGTAACCTCGCCGGTGGTATCGTACAAGCCAAATTTTATGGCATTCTCCACCAATGGCTGCAGCAGCATAGATGGCAGCAGGGCGGCACCGCAGCGCGGGTCGCAACTAATCTCGGTTTGCAGGCGGTGGCCAAAGCGTACCTTTTCAATATCCAGGTATAAATTCAGGTGGGCCAGCTCATCACTGAGGGGTACCTGTTGCTGGTCGTCCTTTTTTAGGGTGCCGCGCAAAAAGTCGGATAGCTGGTGAATCATGGTACGGGCCAGGTCGGGTTTAAAGCCGATAAGCGCGTTAATGGAGTTAAGGCTGTTGAACAAAAAGTGCGGCTGCAGTTGCTGGCGCAGGTTGTACAGCTCGGCATCGCGGGCCAGTTGCTCGGCCTCGGTTTTGCGTTTCAGGGTTTCGCGCTGATCAAGCTGCGAGTACCACAACAGGCTGATCATGGCCATCCAGCCCACGGCCAAAAAGTTGATAAAAAAGCGGATGGTTAAGGATTGGATAACAAAGTTAACAAAGATGGTATCGGTATTAAGCAGCGGCAACAGGTACCGGCAGCCCGCGGCGCAAATGCCCGCCAGCGCCACCACCCATATAAACAGGTTAATATAGCTGCCCTTGCCGGGCTGGTAGTAGCGCAGGTTATTGTTAATAAGCCAGCAGGCGCCCGATAGCAGCACGGCGCTAAGCAAACCATCAATAGTTGAGGTGAACCACAAAAAACCAAAACTATGGATAATATACGTTTGCAGCGCCGCCCAGCCGAAGCCGCATGCCACAAAGGCACCGTATAACCTTGAAGCTTTTAAATTTGGTATGGCCAATTTTATTGTATTTGCCCCCTCAAAATCTCGCCGGTTGAGGAGACTTTTTGGGAGTGTTTTTTAATTAGTTATTTGTCATTTTGTTACATTATGCTAAACCTGCATCGGTTTTGAACGCCGGCTAATACTCACCCGGCGAGGCTACGCCCGCCACCCTCTCTCTTCACCTGCGGTGGAAAGAGGGGCTTGAACGGTGGATGTTTCAATCGGTGAAACCCCGTTCCAGGTTTTTAAATCTTCGCTATACACTATCGTATCGGCATTTATTTTCAAGTCTTGTCTCTTGATTCTTGACTCTTAATTCGTTTCAGCTTTTCAAGCCCCTCTTTCCGCGCAGCGAAGAGAGGGTGGCCAGCGAAGCGTAGCCGGGTGAGTCTTCGCCGCCATGCATTTGCTTCATAGTATCGACATTTTTTATTTTCAAGTCTTGACTCTTGATTCTTAACTCTTGATTCTTCTCCTCAATAGCTCCTTATATCCACCCCTGCAAAAATAGACACCCCTTTAAGTACCAGTATTTTCCCGTTAACGTTTGATGCGGTGCTGCGGATGCGTTTATCATCTACGCTGGCAAATACGGCGGCCAGGTCAGATACCACCTGCCAGTTGGATGGCACAATTATTTTGGTGCCGCCAAAAATCTGGGTAATATCCAGGTATATACGGCCATCAATATCGGCCTGGGTAAAGTCGAGCTCGGCCCCGCCGAAGATGTTCACGATGTCGCCGCCCTTGAAATTTTTGCTCAGGATGGTTTTATTTACCCCGCCGAAGATGGATACGGTATCCAGGTAATCGTCGCCGTTATGATGACCGAAAGGTGGTGTATCCTGTGGTGGCGTGTTGGCATCGGCCGCAGCTGGTTCGCCCGACGGTGGTATTTCGCCGCCATCTTTTACGGTGTAGTCGACAATCGGGTCTTCCATTTTACCAAAGTCGAACTTAGGTTTTTCGGTTTTTTTGCCCCAGTTGGCAGGGTCGGCGTAATCTTTTTCCCATTTGGTTTTGTATTTACCGGTAACAGGGTCATGGCTTTTGCCGCGTTTAACTATCAGCCACATGCCAAAGGCGATAATGGCGATAGGCCATACAATGCGGTCGGCATTATGAATGTTGTTATTAAATAAAAATATAACACCCAACGATACCATAATAACCCATGATGAATTATTTTTAAAGTTGTGTTTGCCGCCTACGTACAGGCCCCAGGCGATAAGCCACATTGGCCAGCTTAAAAGCCAGCCTGGGATAAGGAAAAAGGAAAGCTGCTTCAGGAGCAGTATGGCCCCAATGGCGAGCATGATCATGCCTGCAATCGCTTTCCCCTTGTTAGGGCCTTTTGGAGAATTTATATCGTTGTTCATTTGTTCAGTTGCATTTTAAATCATATCCCAAAACTAAGGTAACATTATACATGTGCCAAACAAATACTGGCGATATATTTAAAGTAATCGGTAAGGGGGCAAGTTTTGTCGGTGAAAAAGTTTGACGTGTTTAAATGACGCAATGACAAAGGATTTTGAGTTTTTCGTTTAGGGAAATATTTTCTTTTTGAGAAAATTGCCGGTAGGCAAACACCGTCGCGAAAATTGGGGGTTCAGCAGGTGGGTGGAGGGTGCCGGGGAGGGGCGGCGGGTATGTTTAGAGGTTACGGCAGGTAGTTGGCGGGTAACTTATAAGGTGTTAAAAAAGATGGTATAAAACAGTATTTTTCTTGCATAAAACCTGAAATTTTTTGGTTGGTTTTTGCCTTCCCGTAAAATGGAGAAGGGCGATGAGGGTGTTTCGGGGGCCGCCGGTAGAAGCGGCCCCCGCCGGGCTATGCACTCATACGCCTGCAGGCCTTACGCGCAAAAGGCCGGTACCCGTTTCTATCCCTAACACATCGAACCCCGGGGGCACCAACACTATTCCCTCTCCCAATACCCAACACCCACAAAAAAGGGGAGCAACCTGTACAGGCGCTCCCCAATCAAAACTATTAAATCAAAATATGTTATACTTCGGGCCCGGCAGGCTTATCAAAATGGAAAGGCTGTTTGGGCTCGTTAAAAATTTGTTCCTCAGCGTGTTTGCGTGGTTTAACTACCATCCAGGCGCCAAAGGCCATGATAGCCAGCGGCCATACTATGCGGTCGGCATCGGGGATGTTTTCGTTAAGCAGGAAGGCTACGCCAACCAGGGTAACAATTATCCAGGCAGGTTTCCTGAAATTATATTTTGCACCCATGTAGGTACCCCAGGCAATCATCCACATTGGCCAGCTAAACAGCCAGTCGGGTATAAAAAACAAGTCGAATTGGTTTATCAGTAAAAGGCTACCAGCTACTAATAAAATTGCCCCTGCGGCTGCTCTGCTGTTGTTTGGGGTGTTTAGGGTGTTTATATCGTTGTTCATCGTCGTAAGTTTTAAATTATACCCTAAAAGTACTGCGCTATATAAGGCGCAGCAAGCCAATATTGGCGAACAGGGTATAACAACCCGGTAAGCAAGTGGATTTTGTCGGTGAATGCGGTTACCGTTTTCGCCGCAAATTTGACAAACAAATGCCGCTTTGTATCATTACAATAATTACATTGGCCTACCATAATATTACGATGGAAGATACTGATATATTGATCATAGGCGCCGGCGCGGCTGGTTTAATGGCTGCCCGCACACTGGCAAAAGCCGGTAAAAAAGTTGCCGTACTGGAGGCCCGCGACAGGGTAGGCGGTCGCATTCACACGCTCGAAAATGCATCGGGCCAGCAACCGCTCGAACTGGGTGCCGAGTTTATACACGGCGATTTACCGCTCACAAAATCTTTGTTGGACGAGGCAGGTATCGCCTATAACCATGCCGGTGCATCTATGTGGCGGTACGAGGATGGGGAGTTTAAAGAGAACGAAACCTTTGTAGAACATTGGGACGATTTCCTGGATGAACTTGATGATTTAGAGCAGGATATGAGCATCAACTGCTTTTTGCTCCGGGAGTTTAAGGGCGAGAAATACCGTCGTTTAAGGGAATCGGTACGCCAATATGTTTCCGGCTATGATAACGCCGATCCTAAGAAAGCAAGCGCGTTTTCCCTGCGCCGCGAATGGCAGTCTGAAGATATGGGAGCACAATATCGTGTAGCAGGCGGCTACGGTAAATTAACCGGTTTTTTAGCAGATGAGATAACTGCAGCCGGTGGCCACATCTACCTGAATTCGGCAGTAAAAAAGATTTTTTGGCAGCAAAAGCAGGTAAAAGTGATTACCAGCGTTGGCTGTACCCATACGGCAAAGCAATTGATAGTGGCCTTGCCTCTTGGCGTGCTGCAGGTTAATGCAGGTGATTCGGAAGCAATCAGCTTTAACCCCGAAATTCCGGATCATGCTAAAGCCATTAATGCTTTAGGCTTTGGGGCGGTAATAAAAATCCTGCTGGAGTTTGATGAAGCCTTTTGGGGCGATAAACAAACCGAAAAACTGGCCGGTAAAAGCCTCAGTAACATGGGTTATTTATTTAGCACCGAGGAAATCCCCACCTGGTGGACGCAGGTGCCCCAGCATACCAACATCCTAACCGGCTGGATTGGCGGCCCCGAAGCTGCCGAAAAAGCCAATACCCCGGATACCGAAATATTAAACCAGGGCCTGCAATCATTGGCCGTTATTTTTAACCGCGATGAGCAGCAACTCAAACAAAAACTCCTGAATTGGCACGTTGTGAACTGGACAGCGGATGAATTTACCCGCGGCTCTTATGCCTATGACACGGTGGAAGCCGACCAGGCACGGTCGGTTTTAAGCGAGCCGGTAGAAAATACCATTTTCTTGGCGGGGGAATATTTGTACAATGGGACAGCTATGGGCACGGTAGAAGCTGCGCTGGATAGTGGACTACGGGCTGCAGAGCGGATCATGTCGCTATAAAACAGCGAGTTTCTAAAGCTTAAACCGATGGCTTTTGAATATTTTTAGTTTGGGATACTTTATTAACTAAATCTTTCGTTATAGGCGGATAAGTACCTTATCCAATGTCTAAATTCTTCATAACCCTGCTGTTTTCACATTTAATTATTGTCAACCCGCGACCCAAATTGCCGGATAGTAAGCGGGCAAGTGATGTGCGTACTACGGTGTGGCCCCGGTTACAAAGGGAATTGAACGATAAGGGTTTTAAAGAGGACGCACTCATTTACATCCGCATTTTTAAAGACCAGGATGCGTTGGAAGTTTGGAAAAAGGCAGGCAATAAATACAAGCTTTTTAAAACTTACCAGATTTGTTATTACTCGGGTAACCTGGGTACTAAAACCAAATTCGGTGATAATAAAAGCCCTGAAGGTTTTTACTCCATCCAACCAAAACAATTAAACCCGGTAAGCAACTATTACCTGGCCATTAATGTGGGTTATCCCAACAGGGTTGAGCAGTTAAAGGGCTATACCGGCAATGCTATTATGATACACGGGCACTGCGCATCTATTGGTTGCTATGCCATGACGGATGCCCGCATCGAAGAGATTTATACCCTGGTTTATAAAGCTTTTGAAGCCGGCCAGCAAAAAATTAACCTGGATATCTTTCCCTTCAGGATGGATAACGCGCACATGGATTTTTACAGCCATCAACCATATATGGCTTTCTGGAAAACGCTTAAACCCGGATATGAAAAGTTTGAAAAAACGCATTTGCCGGTTACCTACCACATCAAAGGGAGGGATTACGCGTTTTGAGTTTTAATGGAGATCAAGAAAAAAGTCCCCTTGCAATACGCAAAAGGACTTTCTCTTTAAAGTCTCCCCTACAGGGGGAGATTTAGAGGGGGCTCGGCCTTACGCCTCGCCGTTATATTTTATTTCGCCAACATGTTTGTCAATTTGCCAGCGGCCGGTACCTTCTTCGCCTATAACTTCAAATAGTTCAAGGGCGCGGCGTGCTTTGTATTCTTCTTCGCGCTGCTCTTTCAGGAACCAGTTTAAAAACTCCATCGTAACAAAATCCTGCTCTTTCATGCAGCGGGCATAAATGTTTTTGATAGAATTGGTAACGCCAATCTCCTGGTCCAAAGCCTCTTCAAACACCTCGCGGAACGAGTTGTATTCCTGTTTAATACCGGTAACTTCCGGCGATACAGAATTACCACCCATATCAAGGATGTATTTAAAGAATTTTAACTGGTGCATTCTTTCCTCTTCGGCTTGTTTAAAAAAGTAATCGGCCGAAAAATCATAACCATTATGGTTACACCAGGATGCCATTGATAAATATACAGAAGAAGAGTATGCTTCTTTTTTTACTTGCTGATTTAAAAGCGCTTCAATCTCGGTAGAAATGAGGCTTTTTATGCGGAGTAGATCTTTCATGATGGATTAAATTGAATCGGTTATTATTGCTGATCGAGATGTTATACAATAATAACGCTATAAATCTATATTGTTCAATATAAAATTAATATGAATTTAATCTAAATAGTGAGTGGTGAGTGGTGAGTGGTGAGTGGTGAGTGGTGAGTGGTGAGTGGGATTATGTTAAATAGTTAAAACAATCGTCATCAATCTCAACTTGCCACTAATGAACTAATGAACTAATGAACTAATGAACTAATGAACTAATGAACTAATGAACTAACTTATCGTGCAGTATTTTGTTCAACTCCAGCATCACAAAGGTGCCTTCCAACAGTTCTTTCAGGGCTATAATTTGTACAAGGGTTAAAACGTAGCAGTGGTCGCAGGCGCAAATAAAGATGATCTCCACATCGGGATCTTTGGTGGTATTGAGCAGGGCATGCTCAATATCTATATGATAAACTGCCTTACGGAGTTTTAATAAACAACGGTAATCAAATTTGGCAACCTTACCGGCAAAATCAACATACCAGCAGCGCTCTTCGTCGCATTGATAAATGGCTCCTTTTGTTGTTTTAAAAACATCGGTCCAGTGAGTTGTTTGAGTAAGTGTCGCAATCATATAACATTACAAAGATTGTGTTTATTTATAATTAATCCAAATAGTATTAAGCTTTTTTTGCATTCATTTTTCCACATTAACAATTATTAAAATTTTAGCACAACAAATCAATTTTATTATAAATTTGAAACGCGGTTAAGCCTAAAAAGCCGGCCGTAGCCAATTATACTTTTTTACCTGTTTTATTATATGAAAAAAACTTTACTCTTTGCCTTATGCAACTTTGTGCTTGCGTTGGGCGCTTCGGCACAAATGCCTGCTTTAGAGCGTGTTGAGCCTATGTCGTGGTGGGTAGGCATGAGCAACCCCAACCTGCAGCTGATAGTGCATGGTAACAATATTGCGGGCCGTAATGTGGTACTTAATTACCCTGGTGTAAAGGTCAAAGCCGTGCACAAAGTAGAAAACTCAAATTATTTATTCATCGATCTGCAACTTTTTTCATCAGCACGTCCGGGAACGTTCCCGATAAAATTTACAAAGGCCGGTGAAAAGGACCTGGTTTACCAATATACCCTGAATAAACGCGACAAATCTGTCGGCCGCATCCAGGGCGTAACCAGCAAAGATCTCATCTACCTCATCATGCCCGATCGCTTTAGCAACGGCGATGAAAGCAACGATTCGTTTGATAACCTGCGCGAGAAAGGCGTTCACCGCGATTCGATGTACAGCCGTCACGGCGGCGATATCCAGGGCGTGATGAACCACCTTGATTATTTAAAAGCGTTGGGTGTAACTGCCATATGGATGACCCCCGAAATTGAGAACGACGAGCCGCATGCATCATACCATGGCTACGCCGTTACCGATTATTATAAAATAGACCCTCGCTATGGCACCAACGAGTTGTATAAAAAGTTTGTGGCAAAATGCCACAGCATGGGTTTAAAAGTGATTAAAGACCTTGTACATAATCACGCCGGTACCGAGGGCTATACCATTTTGGATATGCCTATGAAAAGCTGGGTACATCAATGGCCAAAATATACCAAATCAAACTTTAGGGACGCTGCGGTGATGGACCCGCATGCTTCACCAATGGACAGGAAACTGATGGCCGATGGATGGTTTGACCACCGTATGGCCGATATGAACCAGAATAATATTTACGTGCAAAACTATCTTACCCAAAACCACATCTGGTGGGTAGAGTATGCCGGTATTGATGGTTTCCGTTTAGATACTTATCCGTATAACGATCCGGCATACATGGCAAAATGGGCGCAGGATGTCAAAGCCGAGTTTCCAAAGCTTTCCATTTTTGGCGAAACGCTGGTATGGTCGGCTGCCAACCAGGCATTTTTTACGCAGGGCAATACCGTTAACCGTGGTATGGATACCCACCTGCCTGGCGTAACCGATGCCGTATTGAAAGACGCTATTTATGAGGCCTTGAATGGCAACGACGGCTGGACAGATGGCGTTGGCCGCCTGTACTCGGTTATAGCGCAGGACTTTTTGTACCAGGATGCTACCCGCAACACCATATTTATGGATAACCACGATATGAGCCGCCTGTTATCTGTAGTGAAAGAAGATTTTACCAAATATAAATCGGCCATGGCAATGCTGCTTACCATGCGTGGCGTACCACAATTATATTATGGCGATGAGATCCTGATGAAAAACTACAGCGATCCGGATGGATTGGTTCGCGAGGATTTTCCCGGGGGATGGAAAGGTGATAAAGAAAATAAATTTACTGCCGATGGCCGCAGCAAAAAAGAAAACGAAGCATTTAATTACGTAAGCAAGCTGGCCAATTACCGCAAAGGTACAACCGCCCTGCAAACGGGTAAAATGATGCAGTTTGTACCCGAAAAAGGTATTTATGTGTACTTCAGGTATGATGCTGCCAAAACAGTAATGATCCTGTTTAACAGCAGCGATAAAGATCAAACTACAACAACCGACCGGTATTTTGAACGAATTGGCGATGCAAAAAAGGCCCGCAACGTGATAACTGAAGAGCCTGTTGACCTGGCACAAGTGAATATACTCGGCAAAACAGCTCTGGTGCTCGAAATATTACCCGGCGGTACTCATTAAAAATTATATCTTAGTGGCTTTGAGCCGCGTATCTAAAAAGTTACAATGAACAATATTAAAGCATGCATTTTCGACCTGGATGGTGTAATTGTTGATACAGCCGTTTATCACTACAAAGCCTGGAAAAGATTAGCCAACTCCCTGGGCTTCGATTTTACCGAGCACCAGAACGAACAACTGAAAGGCGTTAGCCGTGTACGCTCGCTCGAACTTATTTTAGGCTGGGGGGGCGTAACTAAAACTGCCGAGGAGCAAGAGGTTTTGGCCACCCAGAAAAACACCTGGTACATGGAGATGGTTAACCAGATGAAACCCGATGAAATACTGCCCGGAGCAAAGGAGTTTGTAGAAATATGCCGCAAAGCTGGTATTAAAATAGCCTTAGGTTCGGCCAGTAAAAACTCCATGACCATCCTCAACAAAATTGGTATCACCAACCTTTTTGATGCGGTTATTGATGGCAACAAGGTAAGCAAGGCCAAACCAGATCCTGAAGTTTTTTTAGAAGGTGCGAAAGCCCTAAGTGTTGAACCCGAAGGATGCGTAGTGTTTGAAGATGCCATTGCCGGGGTAGAGGCGGCTAAAGCTGGCGGTATGAAAGTAGTTGGCATAGGCCAGCCCGGTGTACTGGATGCCGATTTGGTAATCAGTGGGTTAGATAAAATGACGTTAGATAAATTATTTAAATTATAAGAAGCCCCACCCAAACCCTCCCCTAAAGGGTAGGGCTTTTAAAAGTCTCCCCTTTAGGGGAGATTTAGAGGGGCTTAATGAATTGTTATGAAAAACTATATTAAAGTTGATGAGTGGAAGATAATTGAAGAAGGCTTTGACGCACATCATCACCAGGTATCTGAAAGCATATTTAGCCTGGGCAACGGCAGGATGGGGCAGCGGGCCAACTTTGAGGAGGCATATAGCGGCGAAACCTTATTGGGTAATTACGTTGCCGGGGTGTATTATCCCGATAAAACCCGTGTAGGCTGGTGGAAAAATGGCTACCCTGAGTACTTTGCCAAAGTGCTGAACGCTGCTAACTGGACAATTATTGATATAGTTTTAGACGGCGAACAATTGGATTTGGCCAAATGTGGGGTTACCGGCTTCCGCCGTGAATTGAACATGCAGGAGGGGTATCTGAAACGTACCTTTACCGCCAAAACCGCATCCGGCAAAGCAGTATCGGTTGAGGCTTGCCGCTTTTGCAGTATGGTTGATGACGAAACCGCGGCTATTAATTATACCATTACCCCACTAAATTTTAGCGGAACAATCGTCATTACCCCGGCTATTGATGGCGATGTAATGAACAAAGATTCCAACTACGACGAAAAGTTTTGGGACGAATTGGACAAAGCCAATCAGCCCGATGGGGGATACGTTGTAATGCGTACCAAAAAAACCGGTTTTGAAGTGGCAACCGGTATGAAATTCAGCGTTTTGCAAAACGGCGAAGCTATCCACCCAAAAACAACAGCTATATCGAAGGAAAAGTACGTAGCATCAAGAATTGAATTGCAGGCACAACCGGGCCAAAGCATCAGCATTATCAAATACGTTGCTAACCTGTCGTCGCAAAATCATAAACCCGAAGACTTGGTTGCCGCGCTGGCAGCTACTTTAGATCGCATCAGCCTTAAAGGTTTTGATACCATGCTGGCCGAACAAGCCGCTGCCTGGGCCGAAAAATGGAAACACAACGATATTATTATTGAAGGTGATGAATCGGCACAGCAGGCCATCCGCTTCAATATTTTTCAGCTTAATCAGACTTATACCGGCGAGGACGACCGCTTGAACATAGGCCCCAAGGGCTTTACCGGCGAAAAATACGGAGGCTCAACCTATTGGGATACCGAGGCTTATTGTGTGCCCTTTTACCTGGCCACAGCGCCGCAAAAAGTTACCCGCAACCTGTTGCTTTACCGTTATAAACAACTGGGTAAGGCTATCGAGAATGCGGCTTTATTGGGCTTTAAAAATGGGGCGGCATTATATCCCATGGTTACTATGGATGGTACTGAATGCCATAACGAGTGGGAGATCACTTTTGAAGAAATTCATCGGAACGGCGCTATCGCCTACGCTATTTTTAACTATGTGCGCTATACTAAAGATGAAGCATACCTGGCCGATTATGGTTTCGAAGTATTGATAGCGATAGCCAGGTTCTGGTCGCAACGGGTAAGCTGGTCGCGGGATAAGCAACAGTATGTAATGCTGGGTGTAACCGGGCCAAACGAGTACGAGAATAACGTAAATAATAACTGGTATACCAGCATGCTGGCCGTTTGGTGTATGAAATATACAATGGAAGTTGCTGAAAAAGTGAAGGCTGCCGATAAGGCTAAATATGATGCCCTTGCGGCTAAGATCGATCTGGATGAAGCTGCAGAGTTTAGCCGCTTTGGCCACATCGTCGAAAATATGTACCTGGGCCATGATGAAAAGCAAGGCATATTTTTACAGCAGGACGGTTACCTGGATAAAGAACAGATATTAGTAAAAGACCTGCCGGCTACAGATCGCCCGCTGAACCAAAAATGGAGCTGGGACAGGATCCTGCGTTCCTGCTATATTAAGCAGGCCGATGTATTACAGGGGATTTACTTTTTTGAAGATGATTACGATATTGATACCATCCGCAGAAACTTTGACTATTATGAGCCACGTACGGTGCATGAGTCGTCATTATCGCCATGTGTGCACGCTATTCTGGCCGCAAAACTGGGTGATGAGGCCCGTGCCTACGAATTTTACCTGCGTACCGCCCGCTTAGATCTGGACGATTATAACAATGATACCGAAGATGGCTGCCACATCACTTCGATGGCCGGAACCTGGATGGCCGTTGTAGAAGGCTTTGGCGGAATGCGTGTTAGGGATGGCAAATTGCTGTTCCAGCCGTTTATCCCCGAAAAATGGGCGTCGTTTTCGTTCCACATTGGTTTCCGCGGCGCGTTGCTGAATATCAAAGTAAGCAAAGATGGTGTAAACATTAAAAACCTGTCGGATGTGGAAACTACGGTATCTGTTTACGGTAAAGATCAGTTGGTAAAGGCCAACGACGAATTATTGGTTGAAGCATAATGAAAAACTTAGCGTTGATAATTATCATGATTGGTTTTTTAACAGGAGGATGTTTCCTGTTAAGCCAGTTTTTGCAATTATCAATCGAAAATATCATCGCTATAATTTTGCTTGTGCCGTTATCAATTGCGATACCATCTGCAATAGGCTTCCTGGTTATGTATTTAATCGAGCGTAAGAAAATATGTAATACGCACAAGGCTATACTATTCCCCTGGATTTTTTTGCCAATCCCCGTTGTTATACTGGCCATTTTAAGACTAAATATTTTTAGTAACCCAATAGTTGAAGTACCTTTAATATTGGTGTTTTTAAGTGCAGGCGGCCTTTTAGAACGCCGCTGGAGGCTAAACAAAATATCTGTATGAAAATAAAGTTTATCCCTGTTTTAGCTGTCTTATTTATCTTTAACGCAGGTTACGCGCAAAAGCACCCCAAAAAAAGAAAAATGGAACAACCCACAGCCGATCATAAGCTGATCATATACCAATTATTGCCCCGCTTGTTTGGCAATACTAAAACGCTCAATAAAACAAATGGCTCCATTGAAGAGAATGGCGTTGGTAAGCTGAACGACATTAACACTAAAGCCTTGCAGGAAATTAAAAAAATGGGCTTTACCTATGTTTGGTATACCGGCGTAATAGAACATGCCACCATGACCGATTATTCGGCTTATGGTATTAAGGCTGATGACCCGGATATTGTGAAGGGTAGGGCAGGCTCGCCTTATGCCATCAAGGACTATTACGATATTGACCCCGACCTTGCTGTTGATGTGAAAAACCGCATTGGCGAATACGAGGAGCTCATAAAGCGTACCCATGCTAACGGGTTAAAGGTATTGATGGACCTGGTACCCAACCACGTGGCCCGTACTTATGCATCTGATGTAAAACCGGCCGGCGTGCGCGATTTTGGTCAGGATGATGATAAAAGCAAAGGCTTTAGTCCGCAAAATGACTTTTACTACATACCGGGGCAACCATTTACTGTTCCCGCGGGGTATAATCCGGGAGGAGATGAATTTAAAAGTCCGCTGAAGGACGGCAAGTTCGACGAAAATCCGGCTAAGGCAACCGGTAATGACGTTTTCAGCGCATCACCATCTATCAATGATTGGTTCGAGACGATGAAGTTGAACTATGGGGTTGATTATATGGATCATCGCCGTGGGCATTTCGACCCTATTCCGCCACTTTGGAATAAGGTTTACGATATTTTAAAATACTGGACTGCTAAAGGTGTCGACGGTTTTCGCTGCGATATGGTAGAGATGGTGCCTCTTGAATTCTGGGCCTGGGTAATCCCGAAAATGAAAGCGCAGCACCCAGGTATTGTTTTCATCGGCGAAGCTTACGATAAAGGCAAATACAGCGACTATATATTTAAAGGGCATTTTGATTACTTGTACGATAAAGTTGGCTTGTACGATACTATCCGCAACCTAACCCGTAATGATTACCATACCAATACCTGGGGCATCAACGCGGTTTGGAACCATGATAGCAAGGGCATCGACCAGCACATGCTCCGCTTTATGGAAAACCATGATGAGCAACGCATTGCATCGCCTGATTTTGCCGGCAACCCATGGCTGGCCGTGCCGGGTATGATTATAACAGCAACGCTAAACACGGGGCCGGTAATGATCTATTTTGGCCAGGAGGTTGGCGAACCAGGTGCAGGTAGTGAGGGCTTTAGCGGTAACGATGGCCGCAGCTCGATATTTGATTACTGGGGCGTACCCGAACACCAGAAATGGCTTAACGGCGGTGCATACGATGGTGGTAAACTATTTGATGATCAAAAAAAGCTGCGGGGTTTCTATAGCACCCTGTTTAACGCCGTGCACAACAGCCCGGCCATTAAAACCGGCGATTTTTATGAACTGATGATGGCCAACGAACATCAGCCGGGCTTTGATGCAAAAATGTACGTATACCTGCGTTATACCAATAATCAGCGTATATTAGTGATAACCAATTTTAACCGGGAAGCTCGCAAATTAAGCGTAAAACTTCCGGACGACCTGTTACATAAATTAAATATAAACGGCAAACAGCAATTTACCGATCTGCTCAGCGGCAGCAAATTCAATACCGATGATATAAAAAATGGTGTTGAAGTAACTGTAGGGGCAAGTAGCGGGTTGATGCTGGAGTTTTAAATTGTCTGAATCAGGATTTACAGGATTTTAGAATTAGCAGAATAGGAAGAACTAAAAGGAATCATCAGGGAGCATAGCAAAATAACACTTCCCCCACTGTCATGCTGAGGAACGAAGCATCTATTCGCCAACTTTACACAGCGGTAATGTAAGACGTAGAATAGATCCTTCGTACCTCAGGATGACAGGAAGTAAATCGTAGTGGTTATAAATCATCCTGAATATATTCTGAAAATTCTTTAATTCTGAAAATTCTGATTCTGAATATTGACCAATGAACCAAAAAAGATGAATAAAATATTACAAAAGCCAAGATTAAGTTTCTGGCAAATCTGGAACATGAGCTTTGGCTTTTTGGGTATCCAGTTTGGGTGGGCTTTGCAAATGGCAAATATGGGTGCCATATATGAGTACCTGGGCGCCAAACCCGATAAGATACCTATGCTATTTTTAGCGGCTCCGTTAACCGGTTTAATAGTACAACCAATTGTTGGTTATATGAGCGATCATACCTGGCATTCAAGGTTGGGTAGGCGCAGGCCATATTTTTTAGTTGGCGCTATTATCAGTACAATAACGCTCGTTTTTATGCCTAATTCATCAGCCCTGTGGATGGCTGCAGGATTGTTATGGATTATGGATACATCCATAAATGTAAGTATGGAGCCTTTCAGAGCGTTTATTACCGATAAACTGCCCGACGATCAGCGTACCCGTGGGTTTGCTATGCAAAGTGTTTTTATAGGTTTAGGTTCGATTATCGCATCGGCATTGCCCTGGATGATGAGCCACTGGTTTAATGTACATAACTCCCTTATTGGCGGCAGTATACCGGCTACCGTACGCTATTCGTTTTATATTGGGGCGGTAGCATTTATTACGGCGGTTGTTTATACTGTTTGTACCAGTACCGAATACCCCCCGGCAGATATTAATGAGCTGCAAAAGAAAAAAGAAGAAAAACGCGGCTTTGGGGCAGGCGCATCCGAAATTTTTCATGCCATAGTAAATATGCCCAAACGGATGCGTAAGCTGGCATTGGTACAGTTTTTTACGTGGCCCGGCTTGTTTTTAATGTGGTTTTATTATTCGCCGGCTGTAGCAAGAAACGTATTTGGCGCTGTTAGCGAAAAGGATGCGCTTTATACCAAAGGAGTAGAATTTGCCGGACTTACGCTGTCATATTATAACCTTGTTACCTTTGTTTTTGCTTTTTTTATCCCACTCATTGCAGCTAAATTAGGTAGAAAGTATACCCATATGCTTTGTTTGCTGGCTGGTGCTGCGGGCTTAATATCGGTATCATTTATTCATAGTCCCAATATGTTATATGTATCTATGACTGGTGTAGGTATTGCCTGGGCAAGTATATTATCAATGCCTTATGCTATGCTTGGTGGTTGTTTGCCCGAAAATAAGGTGGGCATTTATATGGGGATATTTAATTTCTTTATTGTGTTGCCGGAAATATTGGCTTCATTGCTTTTTGGATGGATCATGTCGCACTGGTTAAATAATGACAGGTTACTGGCAGTTGAAATAGGTGGTTGCCTTATGATACTGGCAGCTTTGCTAACACTTCGTATAAAAGAAGAAGAATAACTGTGCGGTTTACGGTTTTTTAACAGGCCGTATTTACAATTATGGCAGCGTTATTGTCGTTTTTTGTGCAAGATGGTAAGAGAATTCAAATAATAGAGGCTTCAAATTGAAGAAAACGTTAAAAACTACCTCGGTTAATGATTTTTCCTCAAATCAAATGTTGTATATTGCGTAGTAAGTACACATTATACATATTTGCACAAACCCCGTTAAATAATTTGAATGGAAAGTAACACACCCAATCCGGAAGAGCTAACCAGTAAGATAGTTGAAATTAAAAATTTACTGGAAGAAGAAGAGGAAGAGGAGTTTCATCACCTTAATAACCCCGCCGATGGCATAAAACCCATCATTAAAAAATACCTTGGCATACCAAACCATGCCGACCAGATAGGCAATAAGTTTTACTTTACCGATGGCGATGCCAAAGTAGAAGTTGTTGTTGTTACCGACGAGATTATTCGTGTAAGATTGGCGCCGCATAGCGTTTTCCTTGAAGAATTCTCTTACGCTGTGCCCACGCTGGAGCATAAAGCAGCCGCGTTCACTTTGTACGAGGATGACAACGAGTTTCGTGTGGCAACCAAATCGATAAATTGCCATATCCGCAAAAAGGATTTCTTTATATCGTTTTCTGATAGCAATAACCATGTAACCAGCTCTGATGCTGTGCCTATGCACTGGGAAGAGAATGTTCAATTTGGTGGCTATTACGTGTTTTGTACCAAAACCTGCGCTAAAGACGAAAGCTTTTTTGGCCTGGGCGATAAGCCTACCGAGCTTAACCTGCGCGGCAAAAGGCTCAAGAACTGGAACACCGACGCCTACTCATTTGCCTGGAACCAGGACCCGCTTTACCGCAGTATCCCTTTTTACATTAGTGTAAATGAGGGCATAGCACACGGTATCTTTTTTGATAACACCTTTAAAGCGCATTTTGATTTTGGCGCAGAAGACAAAACCAAAACCAGTTTTTGGGCTGATGGCGGCGAACTGCAATATTATTATATCCACGGCCCGCACATGATGGATGTGGTAAAAAGCTACCATCTTTTAACCGGAACACACCCCATGCCGCCGCTTTGGGCGCTGGGTTACCACCAATGCCGTTGGAGCTATTACCCCGAGGCTAAGGTGCGGAAGATTGCCAGAGGCTTTCGCGAAAATAAAATCCCCTGCGATGGTATCTATTTGGATATCGACTATATGGATGGATACCGCTGCTTTACCTGGAATAAGAAATACTTCCCCGACCCGAAGAAAATGATCAGCGAATTGGCTGCGGATGGGTTTAAAACCGTTGTAATTATTGATCCGGGTATCCGTGTTGATGATAACTATTGGGTATTTAAAGAAGGTAAGGAAAATAGATATTTTTGCCGCCGTAGCGATGATTACTTTATGGAAGGCCACGTTTGGCCGGGCCGCTGTCAGTTTCCTGATTTTACCAACCCCGAAGTGCGGGAATGGTGGGGAGGCTTGTTTGAGGAGTTGGTAGAGATGGGGGTGGCCGGCGTTTGGAATGATATGAACGAACCTGCCGTGTTTGGAGCAGGCACCTTCCCCGATGATGTCCGTCATCAATACGATGGGCACCGTGGGTCGCACCGCAAGGCGCATAATGTTTACGGAATGCAAATGGTACGCTCAACCTACGAAGGTTTGCGCAAGATCATGAAAAATAAACGCCCTTTTACTATTACCAGGGCGGGATACTCGGGCGTACAACGTTACTCATCCGCGTGGACGGGCGATAACGTAGCCTCATGGGAACACCTCAAATTAGGTAATATTCAATGCCAGCGCATGTCAGTATCGGGCATCCCTTTTTGCGGTACAGATATAGGTGGTTTTAGCGGTGAGCCCGATGGCGAACTGTTTACCCGCTGGATACAGTTAGGTACTTTCTCGCCTTTTATGCGTGCGCACTCGGCAGGTGATACCAAAGAGCGTGAACCCTGGAGCTTTGGTGAGCCGTTTACCGAAATCAACCGTAAGTTTATAGAGTTGCGTTACAGGCTTATACCTTATTTATATTCTACTTTTTGGGAGCATCACCGTTACGGCTTCCCTATTTTGAGGCCGGTGGTAATGCATGAGCAGGATGTGTTGTTAAACCATTTCCGCCAGGATGAATTTACTTATGGCGATAAAATTTTGGTTTGCCCGGTAATGGAGCCAGGCCAGATAAAACGCAACGTTTACCTGCCAAAAGGCAAATGGTTCAATTACTGGACGTTTGAAGTGCTTGAAGGCGGTAAAGAAGTAACCGTTGACACACCGTTGCAAACCATGCCGCTGTTTGTAAAAGCCGGATCAGTAATACCCGAATACCCGGTGATGCAATACACCGGCGAAAAAGAAATTGAAGAAGTTAAACTGAACGTTTACTATACCGACTACGAAGTAAACTCCTTCCTGTTTGAAGATTACGGCGAAACTTTTGCCTATGAGCAGGATATTTACCTGGAGAAGAAATTTGTGGTAAATGGCAACTCAAGAAAACTGACAATAGGCCAAAGCATGGAAGGATTGTATACCCCGCGCTACGAGGGGTATCACTTCAACATCATCGGATTGCCGTTTAAGCCACACAAAATAGTGGTAGACGGCAAAACCGTAACCGCTTTTACCACCAACGCCGATGGCACCATGGAGTTTAAATACAGTAAAAAGTTTAAGCAGATAGAGATCGGCAAATAATATAAAAACCCCGGCATGCCGGGGTTTTTTGTTGGGCTTTTTAAAAATAGAATATGTAATTCTGGCAATTATGTTAGCCAGCTATTATTCGCCGAAATGATATTTTTCTTCTTCGACCTCTTTAGATAGTTTTTTTAATGCCCGAAGGGCTGATGTAAGCGTTTTAGAATGAGATGAAAACGACGGATTGGTATTTGCAAAGCTAACCATCATGTGATTAATAACATGGATATAACTGGTATAACCCGAGGCTGCGGTAGATAAGCTAACAGCAGTTACCAATTGTTCTGACATATGTTCGCCAAGATAAGTGTCATAATCTGCCTGGAGAACGCCATAAGCT
>Ga0307515_10009353_pt1 | contig 18961 bp, 17 predicted proteins | sample 17_EM_MG_FD_194513 | JGI IMG/M metagenome (GOLD analysis project Ga0307515, IMG submission 194513) | Populus trichocarpa ectomycorrhiza microbial communities from riparian zone in the Pacific Northwest, United States - 17_EM | ecosystem: Host-associated > Plants > Roots > Unclassified | place...
TCCATACGATGCCGCCTGGAGCGCGCTTCTGTAGTATTCGCCTTGCGCGATAATATCGGCGCCCTTACTTAGCAGCAGCTCAACAATCTTGTCATGGCCTTTATCCGATGCCGCCTGGAGCGCGCTTTTATAGGCTTCGCCTTGTGCGTTAACGTCGGCGCCCTTGCTTAGTAGTAGCTCGACAATCTTGTTGTGGCCTCCATCCGATGCCGCCTGGAGCGCGCTGCCATAGCGTCCGCCTTGCGCGTTAACGTCGGCGCCCTTGCTCAGCAGCAGCTCGACAATCTTGTCGTAGCCTCTATTCGATGCCGCCTGGAGCGCGCTGCCTTCGAATCCGCCTTGTGCGTTAACGTCGGCGCCCTTGCTTAGCAGTAGCTCGACGGTCTTGTTGTGGCCTTCACACGATGCTGCCTGGAGCGCGCTGCCGTAGTGTTCGCCTTGCGCGTTAACGTCGGCGCCCTTGTTCAGCAGCAGCTCGATAATCTTGTCATGGCCTTTAAACGATGCTGCCTGGAGCGCGCTGCTGTAGGTTCCGCCTTGCGCGTTAACGTCGGCACCCTTGCTCAGCAGCAGCTCGACAATCTTGTCGTGGCCTCCATGCGATGCCGCCTGGAGCGCGCCGCCGGAATGTCCTCCGCCTTGCGCGTTAACGTCGGCGCCCTTGCTTAGCAGCAGCTCGACGGTCTTATCATAGCCTCCAGACGATGCCGCCTGGAGCGCGCTGCCGTAATGTCCGCCTTGCGCGTTAACGTCAGCGCCCTTGCTCAGCAGCAGCTCGACAATCTTGTCGTGGCCTCCATCCGATGCCGCCTGGAGCGCGCTGCCGTAGTATTCGCCCCAGCGTTCGCCTTGCGCGTTAACGTCGGCGCCTTTGCTCAGCAGCAGCTCGACTGCCGACTCGTGCCCGTTCTCTGCTGCCCTCAACAGCGGTATCTTGCCGTCCGAGTCTTGCATATCTATATGCAAACGATAATCATTTCCATCTCCATTTATTAAGTCTTGAAGCAAACACGCGAGTCCGAAGGAGGCCGCAAGGTGCATGCCTGTGACATGTATTGGGAAATTTTGACTATAGCCACCAAACTTGCCTGGCGAAGCCGACATGACCTGGGTGGAGCATGAAACCAGAGTCTTGTCGCAGAGAAACGGTAGTGCCACCGATTTGATCGCCTTTTGGACTGTGAGAGCATGTTGTCCCCAATGTCGAGCGGCATAATCGAGGAAAGGGTTCCGAGTAAGTCTGTGCTCGAAGTCCTCGTCGCTGGGACAGTTATCAGTGCGAAATGTTTCGAAGGACAAGTATGTCAGACACACCGAAGCGATCTCCTGCTGAGCATAAGGATTCCAATCTTCCCGGATACGCTCAAAGTACTCTTGTGTGGTGTAGTGGACTAAACGAATAATATTGCTCTCCTCATCGACAGTAACAAGGCCCGCGCAAAAGGACACCATATCTGCAACATCCGGAATATTATCTTCGTCCAGTTCTGACTCCCCTGCCTCGACAGCTAGGGCATAAGAAAGCTCTTTGGTAGTAAGCGGCCTCTGAGCGTAGGTAATCCAGGAGAGCACATTTTTTGCTAGCTCAAACTCCTCAAGTAATTGCCCTTTGATTCTTTGAATCGCCTCATCGTATGCTTCTTTCAGCGCCTCTGAACCTTTAGGAAGTTTCGCAAGCGCAGACTGGATAGCCTTCTTCGTTAGTTTACCCCGTAATGAGTCTAAATAGAGGCGAGCAAGAAGAAACCTTTAAAAAGGTAAGCTGCAGTGTATACTCGTATGGGATAAAACACTTACATGCCGTCTACCGCTTGAACAATCCTATCCTGTATCTCCACCTGTAAATCAATATTGCGCTGGACACAGTTGCGTAGCCGATTCATCTGTCCTGCCACGAATTGCTTTACATCGGCATCGGTTGCTCGGATCTCCAACATTGGGAATCCTTCAAAAAATTGCACAACCTTAGGCACGAAGCGTGATGTTGCCATAAGGCCTATGTCAGTCTTGGTTTGCAAGCTACGGAGTTTGGCTAGAAGTTCGCTGCGGGTACTATCGCTGTCCGAGCATTCATCTAGACCATCTAGAACAATGTATACTTTGGAGTAGCAGCTGCTAACAGAGCCGAGTGCAGTGAGCAATTCATCAAGTGATGGTCGTGTTCTGCGGTCAGCATGTCGTTTGTGTAGAGCTGCAACAGGCTCTCCAAACAATGGCCGCTCTTGGACCAACTGTTTGAGGATGGCAGCTACTAGGTCTGTAGTAGTTTGGGATTCCTGTGCTTTGTAGTTGCAGTATACGGAAGCAATGCCTATGTTATCTTCCTGAAAGGTCTTCCACAAATGGTCAACCGCAATCGCTGCGATCATCGTCTTTCCAGCGCCAGGAATTCCAGGACAAAATAGGGTCTGCTTTGTTCCTTGAAGCCAGCTGGTGAACTCAGGCGAATTGATAAACCATAGGCCAGTCCCTTCCTGTCTCCTGCTAATAAAGTCCGATTGCTGAGCTGGAAAATCCGTAGATGACAGCCAGTCTGCGATAACGCGATATCGTTGGTTGTCTTGGCTTTCTCGTACGCACTTTACTTCAGCAGTAAGAACAGGTATAGCGGTTTTTATGAACGTGGTGTCGTCCCTAATTGCTTGGGATAATTTTCTTCCGGAATCAGCCGTTTTGTTGTCAAGGTAATACACATGCACTTACGAGTGATCCATCTCAAGTGCAATCTGAATAAGTGATTTCAACCGCTCGATTCTCGATAGTATGCCAGCCACCTCATCTTTGGTAAATTTCCATACGAGTGCTCTACCAGCTTTGTGCAGTCGACTAGCCGATGCTGTTGTCACTTTAGATTGTAACTGCTCAAGTGCAGACTTATATTGATCAAGAGGTCCGTTAGTAGCAGCAAGCGACCGCACCGCTGTATGCCAGGGGGCATTTTCTGACTTTGCTTCCTCAAGGCGGTATTTCAGATTTGTGAGAAGATAGTAGACGTTTGATGCTTCAATCGCGCACCGCGCCTGATCTTTGGAAGCATCATTTACGTCGTTCAAGTAATCGATGACAGTGCTAGTGAGCTGTAAGACGGCGATGACGCTTGCGGTGACACTAAGCGGATCCATGCCAAGATAGCCGAGTGCTTGACTAAAAATATTGATCTGTAAACGCTTGCAGGAGACTTGTATCTGAGCTGCGAAGTAACTCTAGGAAATTGGTCCTTTATCGCAAAGGATATTCTGCCGTGGAAAAGCCGCGTGATTGAACTTCAGCCCGGCAGTTGCAGGCTTCGTGTCGCTGAATAGTGATGTGGAGGCTGAGCCGGGCGAAGTGCCTGGGGCTCGCCAACAGCTTGAACCTTTCGACTTGGGGTTGTATTTGCTAGATAATGTCATGGACGTAGTTCTTTCGTTAAAGCTGAAGCGCGTTGCAGCGTGCTCTAAGCCCGTGAGTTTTCGTGGACATAGGGCGGGGCCAAAGTCGTGCTGGCAGCTTGGCTGATGTTCTACAGTAGTTGGTCACACGACGCTTCACTGGCATTCCGGCTGCGCTGGGTGGCTACATAGCCGAAGATGCCCAACGATTTTGTTACAGAGCTTGGCATTAAGATCAGTATGCCTCCGCCACCAGTCGCAACCCCAGTCGCAACCCCAGTCGCAACCCATGACGCAGAACACCAATAATAGAGCCGATATACTTCGCTCAGCCGCGAAATCCCTGAGCATCGCAGACCAGTATGCCTCTCGCTTATGAGGATCAGTATGCCTCCCTGGCCTTGGCCGTCATATATCACGGCCATTGTCCAGCATCAACGTCTGAACATTCATTCATATTTTACCACAGAACCAATTTCTTGCCCGATTCTTCTTCCCATTTTGCCGCTGAAGTACAAATCTACGAGCCGCGCCTCCTGGCGCGCGTGAGTGAGGGAGTTTAACATCGTTCACAACTCTCTTATCTAGTATCGCCTTTGCGCGGAGACAGACTGTCTTCGCGCGTCCCCAATCCCGGGAAAATATCAGCACCATAGTTTAGACTGCAGTCGAGGCAATCTATCCGCAGAGTATGTCAATCCGTACGAGCCTCCTCGACATCATCGCCTCCTCTCTAGCGCTCGGCCCCGAGTTGAGCAGCAATGCTGATCATTTGAGCGACAGGAAATTCTACTAATAACTCTCCGCTCCGCCTGATTGCTTTTATGGCATCTCAAGTCCGAATAAATCTAGAATGTCTTCTCGATGGGCATTCTCGTCTTATCTTCACGCTTGCTCCAGTTACTCTTGTTCGTATCGGCCCCGATCTCGACACAGCGCTCAACGGCCTTATTTCCAGTCTGACCGCTACACTCAATGAGAAAGGGAACAAGCCTCGCCATTTTGCTACAACGTATAGTCTTGCAAATATTACGATACTACTCGATTGCTTCGAGCCCGGCGAGGACATACACCTCCAACTTCTACAATTGCGCCTCCGAAGTGGCACACTTACGGCACACACTCTTAAAGATACGAAACTCTTAGGGCGTATTGACGACCAACTAAAAGCAATCCACAAATACCAACCAAAGCTAGAGGTTCCTTTCGGATGTGTTGAAGACTGGCGCGGATATGGACCTAGAGATCACCCTATTTATACACAAATGGTAAACGCTAGTACCTCCCGGGATGTCTGGCAAGAATTTAAAGCCGCTGTAAGTACTCTTAATCAAAGGCTTCTCTGATGGACATTTGGCTGACGATACCAAGTTAAGGAAGAACCGTTTAAAGCCTGAGAAGGAGAAATGTCCATTAGAGGCAGGAGACATTAGCCGGAATGACACAATGAAGCGTTGATCGTAGACACATAGTAATTTGAGAGATGGGGTTGAGAAATAATGTTCTCGAGTTTTTCTGTCCAAGGCTGGAGGAATTTGGAAAGAGACTAAGGTTTTATTCAACTTGGCTACATTTATAACTATGAATAAAGAGTGCTACGTCGGGCACTTCTGACTTCAAAAGGCTTATTCCATCGATTCCGGCGTCCCATACTCTAAATCACAGCCATATGTACCCTGCAATGTCCTCGTATTCCAGACATTATTTGGATTGTTTTCCGCACACTGTACGCCGTTTTGTCTAGCCGTATTACACTTGCGCGTGCACTTATTAGAGTGAAAGTGACCGCAACTGTACGAGAGTGTTTCCCAAACACACATAGTATGCCTTTAGAGACGAGTTAGCTGCTTTCTGTGGATAGTAAGGAACGATCTCACAAATTTGAGGCAGAATGCTGGCTCTTTGTAGGAATTTATAGTTTCATAGCCTTTTACGGAGTGATATTTCTTGAAGCTGTTGGTATGGAACAGAGCTAAGGAAAGTGGACCTTGGTAGGTACATGAACTATTAATACTTGTCTCTACTTGAATGAGACTGGATTTATGCATATTAGTGCAGATGTGTTGGCAGCAAAGATGCATGAAAACAGCTGCATGCAGCAAGAAAATGCACTCAGATATTCAAACTATTCCATTTCAAGGTGCCTGCGGTAAGGCTCTAAGATATTGAGTAGTAGCCTTGCAGGTGTCACCAACCGGTGAACATGGATCCTTTCACATCTCAGACATCAACATCTAGTAATGCTACCTATAAGTCAATGTCCAAAACGCAGCGAAAGTGACAGTATCCTGTAAATAAAATGAAGCAGGGGCGCCAAGCAGGCCATTCCACTATAGGCTTAGTGGGGGCATCCCAAGAGGATATTTTCCTGTAGATGCCTCCGCCAAGAGGATGGTGCCTGGAATATGTCTCCGAGCGAGCTCGCAGGGCATGAACTGCCAATTTGGCAGCGAGATAATGAATATATACGCTCCGGATACCGCCCTTCATCCGGCTCTTTTACCTATCGCTACAAAGCCTTTATTTATACAGAAGCTCAAAAGCGCTCTACTTTGGTGCAGCTAAGTAGGCATGCGAACAACAAGTTGATTCCTCCTGCCATCATAGTCATATCTGTCCGACTGGCATCATCAGCTGGTGCCTCTTCCCCGCCGGAGGCTACGTACCGTATCTTGTCCTTAACAAACCCAAATAGCGACTCGCCTTGCCTAAGCCGACGCTCTGTCTCATCGTATTCCCCTCATGCAAGCTGAAAGGATGTCCACGGATTTTGATTGCTGTGTCTCTGGGAAGCGCGATAACTCGGGGAGCTTGGGTGAAGGCTTTCTCGTCGGTTGGCGGAGGCGTCAAAGGCGCGCCTACGAAGCTTGAAGGCAGTGTGATATGCTGAGATTCTTTCAGAGGAGGCTGCGATGTAAACATGGCCGTATGTCATGGCATGAGATGGGCTGCATCCCGAAGTTGAACGGTGGTCATCTGGTTGGGATTTCGGCATGGTTCAGTTGACTCAGCAACCGCGCCAAGCTAAACGCCGAGCAGCGGAGGCAGTGCATCACCGCCACAACGCCACACTTAAAACAACACCAACCATAGTTCCCCAGGAAGTAGACCCTTAACGTATGTATGTATGTATGTATGTTCTATTATGGCCATGCACCGTCTAAATTGGGTATGGGCCGTTACTGAGCGCTAACTAGAGTAAACTGACACGAATTATACCGGCTCCAATTCAGTAGCCAACTATGAGAGCTATTTCTCCTTCCTTTGATGCTGTGATCAACATAGGAAATAAAGGAAAGTAATACAATACCGTTGAAATATAGCAAGTCAGAGTACCATTTTGCTCTATCTTAGTTTGATAGTGGTTCTTTCAGATCTCAACGTAATCTCCTATAAGCCTAAATAAACGAAAACTGCGTATACGGTTCGTGCTTCGCTAATCCCACGTAGGAGGATAATGATCGTGTTTAACGATGTAGCTCGTGTTGTAAGATCCGATAAGGTCTACAATAGCGTGCAAAAGTCGTGTAAGACTAGTGTTGGGGGAATTTCGTGTAGAGTGATATAGGTGCTGGTTGTAAAGGGGGCTCGACTTGTTTTGGAATCGGCGTTCTAGGTCGTGTATGGAGAGAACAGGCGACGATGTATGTGGTGAGCGGCGCCGTGATGGAGTAGTCGCTGGTGCCGGCGGGGAGGCTCTAGAAGTACGCAGTGTAGTTGTTGGTGCTGGCGGTGTGGAGGCTAAAGATTGACGAGGCTTCGATGGTGGTGGTGACGTTGGGTAAGGGCGAGACGCAACGGCGGCGTACGAGGGACGGACAGGAGAAACTAGGCGAGGAGAGGAGGGCGACGGCTGGGTAGGTGTATCGGTTGAGGTAAGAGGGGGAGGAGTGGCAGCAGCGTATTCTGATGGGCGTTCTTGGAGCGGGCTCGTGGAGGGTGGTAGTAATGGTGGCGACAACATCTCTGGGGTTCGGGAACGAGGGTGGCTATTCGGTGTATAGATTTCAGGAACGTTATTGATCATATCGAATATCGTATCTGCTAGGAGGCAATCCTCCTCGTGAAAGTCGAGGAGGTCATCGTTGCTCCATTCTCCTAAAGTGACCATCCATTGTACGCTCATTACTTTATCACAGACATGACAAAAGCAAGTGTCTTTCTCAGATTTCGTGGAGTAGGAAAAGCCGCATATCGCTAGCTGCTGTGGAGGTAGATCTGTATATGTCCATGTTGACGGATAGTTTTCCAGACGTCTTGCGAGGTTTCGAGATGATGCAGAGGTGTTCGACGGTGGTCGTGACGCGCTTCGCGATCGTTGGGACGCGTCAGAACGCGACAGTGAGTTGCTTCGGCTTGCTGCTGGTGATGACCTAGGCGATGATAACGGTGCGAAGCGGTTTGATGCTGCTGCTGCTGCCATTTCTCCCCCCAGTCCTCGCCACCTCACAAGGGTGTGGCCGGTGCGGGTCGGCCATCCTCCCTGCTAGCGTACCTGCTTGCTGCGCCACTAGCCACAACACACGCTTCCATAAGCCACCTTCTTCTTTGCGTTGTTTTATTTTGTTCCAGTTCGATGGACCAATTAAAGTGCAAAAGTTGACGTGGCAGTTGTGGCTTTGGCTGTGCTGCAGCTGTGCCCCTCAAGATTTCAGCCCTCCAGGCTGAATTAGTCGCAATATCTCCGCTTTATTCCATTCCCCTTTTCCTTCTCATGGCACTCGCATTTCATTTCTTTCAACGGTATCTAAATCTCCCGCTCCTTGCGAGATGTCGAGCGCTTGATTTCGTTTTGAGCAGGTTGAGGCTACTGAACTTTACTAGGAAACACCTGCGACCGACTAAAATACGATTGAACACCCGAATCCGAATTCGTCCTCTTAAAGACCTCATCTCTTGACCTGCCTCCATAGTACCCCACCAGTGAGTATGTCTAATCCTAAGGACTACACTGTCGGCTGGATCTGCGCCATAACTACGGAATACGTTGCCGCTCAAGCTTTCCTCGACGAAAAGCACGAAGGACCAGAATGTGTGTCCCCCAATGACAACAACGATTACACACTGGGCAAAGTTGGGAAACACAATGTCGTCATCGCCGTCTTGCCCAACGGGGAATACGGCCTCTCCTCTGCAGCAAGCGTCGCAAGTGACATGCGACACAGCTTTCCTAATGTCAGAATCGGTCTGATGGTCGGCATCGGCGGCGGCGCGCCAAGTCGAAAGCATGATATCCGTCTGGGTGATATCGTTGTTAGTGCTCCTCGCGATGGGAAAGGCGGTGTGTTCCAGTATGACTTCGGCAAAACAGTCCAAGATCAGAGTTTCCGACCAACAAGGTTCTTGAACCAGCCACCAATGGTCCTGCGGACGGCGGTGAATGGACTCAAGGCGCAGTATGAGAGCGAAGGGCATCAGCTTGAAGAGGCCATCAATAGTATTCTTGAGAAGAAATCAAGACTGCGGAAGAAGTACCAGCGACCGGGCCCAAGTAGCGACAGGCTGTATCAAACCAGAGCCACACATCCTCCAAACGACGAAGCAAGCTGTGCGGCAGTCTGTGGTGATAATCCGTCAAACTTGATACCGCGACACGAACGGGCCGAAGACGAGGATAATCCGGCAATTTACTACGGTCTAATTGCTTCGGCGAACCGGTTGATGAAGGATGCTTCACTTCGGGATAAATTTGCAAAGGAAAAGGACGTTCTGTGTTTTGAGATGGAAGCGGCAGGGTTGATGAACCAATTTCCCTGCCTAGTCATTCGTGGTATATGCGACTACTCGGACACCCATAAGAACAAGGAGTGGCAAGGGTATGCAGCAATGGCGGCGGCTGCATACGCGAAAGATCTTCTCTGTCGAATTCCTCCAAACAAGGTCGAGGCTGAGAATAGGATCAGCGATCTTCTCTCTGATGGTTAGTCATTCTCAAGCCTCTGTGTCGAGGTGGTAACAAGTGTCTAATAATAGATGCAGTTCTTGACACTGTATCCAGAACTAGAGCAAATGTTGAAACAATGAGGTCCAGGTTGGATAGAAATGAAGAGCTTGAGATCCTCAACTGGCTCACGCCAATCGACTACGGCCCTCAGCAAAGTGACTTCATCAATAGACGACGGGAAGGAACAGGGCAATGGCTGCTAGACTCAGATGACTTCCAGAGGTGGCTTAACCAAAGCAAACAGACTTTATTCTGTCAAGGCATGCCTGGAGCAGGGAAGACGATAATGGCGTCCATTGTCATCAACCACCTCCACACAGAATATCAAAATGATGTTAACATCGGTACCACTTACCTATACTGCAACTTTCGGCGGCAGCATGAGCAGAGACCGGCTGATCTACTTGCGAATCTACTGAAGCAGTTGGTTCAGAGACGACCTGAATGCATGAAGAGCCTTTATGACGACCACAAGGATAAACAAACCCGGCCCTCTTTTAATGAGATCTCGAAAATATTGCAGTCTATCATCGCCGATTACCGAAGGGTTTTCATCATCATTGATGCGCTCGACGAATGTCAAGTCTCCGACGGAGGTCGCGTGAAGTTCCTTTCGGAGATGTTAAATATTCAGGCTAAGACCGGAGCAAATATCTTTGCCACTTCACGGTTCATCCCAGAGATTGGGAAACAGTTTGAAGGAAGTATATCGTTGGAGATCCGTGCCAGTGATGAAGATGTGAAGAGATATATAGATAGTCATACGTTACAGTTACCATCATTTGCCTCAAATAATCCTGATCTTGTAGATGAAATAAAAACCGAAATCGTTAAAGCGGTTAATGGAATGTAAGTGCCTTCTGGCCCTTTTAAGTCTACTAAGATAGTTAATATTTACTTAGGTTTCTTCTCGCAAAGCTTCACCTCGATTCTTTAGAGGATAAAATATCGCATACAGATATCAAGTGTGCATTGAGGAGACTCCCAAAAGGATCGGATGCATATGATCAGGCGTATAAGGAAGCCATGGAGAGAATTCAAGACCAGAAGAGAGGCTTCCAGGATCTTGCTATGCGGGTTCTTTCATGGATTATCTACGCTAGGAGGCCTCTATCAACCCTAGAACTGCAACATGCCCTAGCCGTGAAAATTGGTATATCAGCACCCGATAAGAATAATCTCACAGAGATTGGATTAATAGCCTCTGTGTGCGCTGGCTTGGTCACTGTTGACGAAGAGAGCGATATTATCCGGTTGGTCCACTACACAACACAGGAATACTTTGAGCGGACCCAGACTTCTTGGTTTCCCAATGCTCAGGTAGATATCGCAAAGGCTTGCGTTACTTATCTGTCATTCGATACTTTTGAATCCGGCTTCTGTCCAACAAATGAAGAGTTCAGGGCACGACTACGGCAATATCCACTATATGACTACGCTGCGGGAAATTGGGTGCATCATGCTCCTACGGATTTAGCAGAGGTGGAACAGTTGATTTTAGGTTTTCTTGAGAGTAAACCAAAAGTGTCCGCCTCTAGCCAGGTGATGATGGCTCCAGTAAGGCACTCTGGCTACGGTCGAAGAGCGGCAAGGCAAATGACAGGAGTACACCTCACTGCATATTGCGGGCTGGTGGAAGCGATGGTAGCCTTACTTGAGAATGGACATGACCCAGATGCCAATGATATTAATGGCTGGACGCCGCTATTGTGGGCTATAGAGAGTGGGAGCGCAGAGATTATACAGCTTCTGCTTGCAAAGAATGTTACAGTAAATTACTGCTATACCTATGTAAGTGAATTAAAACGAATTTAAGCTAATGTGTATTAAAATAATAGCTAACACTCCTTCCTTTGCCGGTATAGGAAGTAAATGAACCCCAATGAATCTGAGCTGATGTGTATTAAAATAATAGCTAACACTCCCTCCTTTGCCAGTGTAGAGAGTAAGTGAACCCTAATGAATTTAAGCTAATATTTGTTGAAATAATAACTAACATTCCCTCCTTTGCTAATATAGAGAGTAAGTAAACCCTAACAAATTTAAGCTGATATTTGTTAAAATAATAGCTGACACTCCCTCCTTTGCTAGTATAGACAGTAAGTGAACCCTAATAAATATAAGCTGATGTATGTTGAAATAATAGCTGACATTTCCTCCTTTGCTAGTATAGGAAGTAAGCGAACCCCGACGAATCTGAGCTGATGTGTGTTGAAATAATAGCTAACACTCCCTCCTTTGCTGGTGTAGAGCGTAAGTAAACCCCGACGAATCTGAGCTGATATTTGTTAAAATAATAGCTAATACTTCCTCCTTTACCGGTGTAGAGAGTAAGTGAACCCTAATGAATTTAAGCTGATATTTGTTGAAATAATAACTAACATTCCCTCCTTTGCTGATATAGAGAGTAAGTAAACCCTAACAAATTTAAGCTGATATTTGTTAAAATAATAGCTGACACTCCCTCCTTTGCTGGTATAGATAGTAAGTGAACCCTAATAAATATAAGCTGATGTATGTTGAAATAATAGCTGACATTTCCTCCTTTGCTGGTATAGGAAGTAAGTGAACCCTAACGAATCTGAGCTGATGTATGTTGAAATAATAGCTGACACTCCCTTTTTTGCCGGTGTAGTTTGTAAGTGAACCCCGACAAATCTGAGCTAATGTTTGTTGAAATAATAGCTGACACTCCCTCCTTTGCCGGTATAGAGAGTAAGTGAACCCCGATAAATCTGAGCTGATATTTATTGAAATAATAGCTGATACTTCCTCTTTTACTGATGTAGGAAGTAAGTAAACCTTGACGAATTTGAGCTGATGTGTGTTGAAATAACAGCTGACACTCCCTCCTTTGCTGGTGTAGAGAGTAAGTGAACCCCGACAAATCTGAGTTAATGTTTGTTGAAATAATGGCTGACACTTTCTCCTTTGCTGGTGTAGAGCGTAAGTGAACCCCAACGAATTTAAGCTGATGTATGTTGAAATAATGGCTAACACTTCCTCCTTTGCTGGTGTAGGTTGTAAGTAAACCCCGACGAATCTGAGCTGATGTGTGTTGAAATAATGGCTGACACTCCCTCTTTTGCCGGTATAGAGAGTAAGTGAACCCTAACGAATTTAAGCTAATGTTTGTTGAAATAATAACTAACATTCCCTCCTTTGCTAATATAGAGAGTAAGTAAACCTTGACGAATTTGAGCTGATGTGTGTTGAAATAACAGCTGACACTCCCTCCTTTGCCGGTGTAGGCTGTAAGTAAACCCCGACGAATCTAAGCTAATGTTTGTTAAAATAATAACTGACACTTTCTCCTTTGCCGGTGTAGAGAGTAAGTGAACCCTAACGAATCTAAGCTAAAATGTTAAAATAATGGCTAATACTCCTTCCTTTACTGGTATAGAGAGTAAGTGGACCTAAGCGAAGCCGAACTGACTTGGGTTTATTAAAAGATTGTTTAGACTCCGCTCTTACGGGCTGCAGAAAAAGGAGATATGACGGCTGTTGAGTTGCTTCTTAAGAAGGGCGCTCATCCGGACTTTAAGACTATGGATGGACTGACGCCGCTGTCGTGTGCTGTAGAGAGTGGGAGCGTAGGGATTATACAGCTGCTGCTTGCAAAGAATGTTGCGGTTGATTACTGCTATACCTATGTAAGTGAATTAAAACGAATCTGAACTGATGTATATTAAAATAATAGCTAATACTCCCTCTTTTGCCGGTGTAGTTTGTAAGTGAACCCTAACGAATCTAAGCTAATATTTATTAAAATAATGGTTAACACTCCCTTCTTTGCCGGTATAGGGAGTAAGTGAACCCTGATAAATCTGAGCTGATATATGTTGAAATAATTGCTAACACTCCCTCCTTTACTGGTATAGACAGTAAGTGAACCCTAATAAATCTGAGCTGATGTATGTTGAAATAATAGCTAACACTTCCCCCTTTGCTTATATAGGAAGTAAGTAAACCCTAACGAATCTGAGCTGATATATATTGAAATAATAGCTAATACTCCCTCCTTTGCCGGTGTAGGGAGTAAGTGAACCCCGACAAATCTGAGCTGATGTTTATTGAAATAATAGCTAACACTTCCTCCTTTGCCGGTATAGAGAGTAAGTGAACCCTAACGAATTTAAGCTAATGTTTATTGAAATAATAACTAACATTCCCTCGTTTGCTAATATAGAGAGTAAGTAAACCCTAACAAATTTAAGCTGATGTTTGTTAAAATAATAGCTGATACTCCCTTCTTTGCCGGTGTAGAGAGTAAGTGAACCCCAACGAATTTAAGCTAAAATGTTAAAATAATGGCTAATAGTCCTTCCTTTGCTGGTATAGAGAGTAAGTGGACCTAAGCGAAGCTGAGCTGACTTGGGTTTATTAAAAGATTGTTTAGACTCCACTCTCACGGGCTGCGGAAAGAGGAGATATGACGGCTGTTGAATTGCTTCTTAAGAAGGGCGCTTATCCGGACTTTAAGACTAGGGATGGACTGACGCCGCTATCGTGTGCTGTAAAGAGTGGTAATGCAGTAGTTACCGAGCTACTGGAATCGTCTCTACGATTTCAATCTACGGGGAAGGAGTGGGAGGTCGGGGATCACGAGAAAAAATAGGGAGACGCTTTGCCCAGCTATGCGAAAAAGCGCAAGTGGAAAACTAGCAGTGATAACAATATAGCTTCTCAATAAAGTATTATCTAGGTACAGTTAGGTAGAATACGCGGTAATTAACGTGCTGATGTTTCGGGGGAAATGCGCTTGGTACTTCTCTTACACTTAGGATATTAAATATTCACGTCTTGTTTCGTTGTTGCGCTATTAAGGCTTCTATTACGTTAACGGCACTTTAGAGATCTTAAATAACGGGCCAAAGGACTTAGTTTACGGTTATCTAGGGCATTTAAACGGCTTAGGCGGTAGCACTAGCGATTCATATAAAGGTCCTATACAAGTAAGCTTCTACTAGGGGTGTATTCGCGCTCTCTTATTAATGGAGTTATATTTTTTATTTATCTATAATTATTCTCTTTAAATCTCTATTTCATAGAGGGGCCCGGGGGTAAGCGCAAATATATAGTGGAGTAATTTGCCACTCTACAGAGAGAAGCTTTTAGAAACTTCTAGATCCGTAGTAAAATGTCTATTAACAGAACTACCTACCTCGCCCCCGCTAGCAGGGAGGGCGGGCGACCCGCACCGGCCACACCCTTGTTTTTGTGGCGTTTCCCAGACATTAGCGCGGTCAAAGCTACGATCCATTTTGCAAAGGAGACAGGACGTTTACGCCCAAGCGAACAACAAGCCCCCCCGGTCTTTAATCTGCCAAGCCAAAGGTTACCCCCTCACCTTCGCCTCCGCCATTTACCCCCCAACCAGCCGCGGTTCCACCACATCGAAGACGACGTAACACCCGGCCTAGCCGAGGCGACACAGTTCTGATGAATTTTGTTGGCCCTGACCACCCAGATATCGCCACAAACGCAGGCCAAAGCCCGTTAAACTCCACGTCTGAGTCAAAGGTGAGCAACCTAGAGTATGACAGGGCGTTTAAGGAAACAGAGGGTTTAAATACAATAGATGGTGTTTCTGATTCCAACCAAGAAGAAAGCAACCGCACCGCTGTGAATATGGAGCCAAAACCCAATACAGCCCAAGCCATGGAGTGCTCATACGCAGGCCAGGTGCTCCCGGTGAACACCCGATCAGAGGTGAAAACAGAAGAAGTTGAGGCAAAAGGCTTACCAGGCTAAGAAGCGAGCCAAGCAGCATACGGAACAAGGGCATTTGGGGGAATTTTAGGTGCTGTCTCCGAGCAAAGCAATGGGCACTGCAGTAGCAAAAGAGCTATTGTGCAAGACTTTGACGGAAGTAGCTAAAGAGATAACAATATCGCATCATGGCTTGGACACCGTGCGCTTATGTAGTAAATATCCTTGATCCTGCATTATACCATACGTAACGTATACAAATAGCCTCGTCGTTGTGACCTTGAGCCTTGAACGTAAATGCGAGATTATAGGGGAATGAACCCCCAGGGGAATGAACCCCTAGGGGAATGGAGCCCTAGGGGAATGGAGCCCTAAGGGAAAGAAGGCAATCAGTCAGTTTTGGACTAGTTTTGTCGCAATTGTGCCTTACTGCTATACCTTATATACTTCTCTACATCTAATTATTACCAAAATACTACAAGCTAAAAGCTCTTTATTTTCTCTATCGCCTCTATATTGCGGCAATATTGTAAATTTATTTTATATAAAGTTGGATATGGGCAATTGGTTAGTTTTGTTTCAAAATCTAACAAAATGCATTTCAAAATCTAACTTACATTCTGCGACGATGTATCTCGCCCCTTAGTATTCTTAATAGGGGATTATAATCTATAAATATATAGATATGATTACCTAAAAGAATATATTGCATCAATAAAATATATAATAACTCTTGTGGTCAGGACATCGCTCGTAGAAATATACAAATTTTGATTTTCAAAACATTCAGTTTGTACCAAAACGACGCCCACAAGCTCTCAGACGCTTCGTAGAAAATTTGCTGGTGACAGGGGTGCGCATGGGGCTGACACTAGTTCACGGTTCTGATTGGTCTAGGAGTTTGCAGGAGTTAGTATGCAGCCCGTGCGTTGCCCCCGAGTCACCTGAATCTTCTGCGAAGCGTCGGATTTATGAGATTAATTGGTGCACCGCTGCTGTGCCAAGTCTCGTGCTCAAACTAACCGGTGCGTGTTGAGTAGCTCCAGGCCTCAACCCTGATTCCATCTTCTCTTAATTCTAGGGAAGCTCTCGCATGCAAGCTTGATACGCTCCGTTATTCGTAGCCTTTCAGGGCGTCACCCCCATGTCTGTTCTGCTAGCAAATATTTCACGGCTGAAGCCCGAAATTCGCCTGGCGCAAGCTGTTTCGCAGTTCGAAGCGGACCTCTCGAGCGAGCAGAAAACTACCTTCCGCGCCTATAGATCCCAATCGTGCGGTTCCCCTCCAGATCCCAAAGATGTCATGCGACTCACAGCCGAGATTGACCGCCAGGCATCTGGAAAGGTCGGCGGCCGGCGTTGTTTTGGACCTCGCTTGATCAATTTCCTACAAGCTGTCCAGCAGTACGCTGCGCTTGGGGACATTGTAGTAGGCGGCGCCCAGAACATAATTGCATGTGGCGTCTGGTCGCTGGTGCGAATGTCATTGCTCGTTAGTGTGTTTAACCTCAGCTATGTTCTCTACTGATATCTTCGTAGTCAATCGTAAACTTCTGTTCCTACCTTGAAAAGATGTCGACGCTCCTCATGACCGTCGGTCGCTCGGCTCCCCGTTACCAAACGATGGCCTTGCTGTATCCCCGATCCAAGAATCTACAATCACACCTGTCTGAATATTTCATTGTGGCGGTTCGCCTTTGTCATCAGTTGTTAAGGTTCACTCAGAAGTCAACCTTTGGGCAATTTGCATCTACTCTAAGCGACTCTGACATGAAGACTTACCAATCGGAGCTTGACCTCTGGGCGAATACGATTAAAGAGGAGGTGGTCCTGCAGATGGCCAAAAAGATTGAGGAGGAAGCCCAAGAGAACTCCCGATTCAGAACTCTCTCGAGTAGGTTTTTCGAATCTAGGTCGTTCCAACAAAAGATAAAGACAAATCTACAAGTGCTCGATCTTTGCTCCGTTTACGATTATGAGACGACGTGGAAGCAGACTCGAAAAGTCGGAAACGCAACGCTATTCAGTTGGACTGCCGAATACCATGCCTGGAAAGGCCGAGCAAATTCCTGTACGCTTATGTATACAGGAAAGCTTGGATCTGGAAAGTCCGTTTTACTAGCCAATATTGTCGATGATCTAAATCTTTATATTCAAAGTAAGAATATTACAGTGGCATACTTCTTTTGCAGGCACGACATTCCCGAAAGTTTAAAAGCCCGGACAGTTATTGGTTCTTTGGCCCGACAATTGCTGCGCCCAATTTCAGACCTTTCAATAGTGGCGGAATTGCTTGATCAGACTACTTCAGCCCCGGATTTTAAAAGAATATTTAATTTAATCAAACGCGCCCTTCCACCTGACTGCAAAGCGTACTTCATCCTTGACGGGCTGGATGAATGTGACTATGCAGAGGGGGAAATATTGATTCAAGAACTCCGGAAGCTCCAGAACACATTCGTGCTGCTTCTTTGTGTTTCACTGAGACTGGAGCCCAACAATGCTTTGAAATTGAGCCCAGAACAGTTCAATAACGCTACAATCTTTTCAATTCCTGATGATAATCCCGATATTGAGGCATTTATTGGGGCAGAGTTAGAGAGTTGCATAGAGTCCAGAAAGCTGGTGATAGGGAATCCCGCCCTTATACTGGAAATACAAGATGCTCTCTTAGGAGGATCTCAAGGAATGTTCCTCTGGGTGGCTCTCCAAATTGAATCGTTGTGCGCCATGAAAACAGATGACGACATTCGGGGTGCTCTAGTAGATCTTCCTAAGGATATTTCAGAAACGTTTTCTCGTATTCTACGGAGATCGGAAGGATTGGGAGGGCCTTATCAGAGGCGGATACTAGAGCTCGTCACTGTAGCTCGCCGTCTGTTAACAACAGAGGAGCTCCGAGAAGCATTAAGCGTAGTGCCTGGAGATACTGTCTGGAACCCGGCAAGGCTTCTGAATGACGTATATTCGACATTGACTTACTGCGGATGCCTCCTCACTGTTGATGAAGAGGAGTTGACCATACGACTTGTGCACCACAGCGTCAAGCAATTCCTCCTTAGTGGTTTTAAAGATTCAACCAATATAGCATTTACAATTGATAATGCAGAGAGGAAAATGGCAGACATTATTATTACCTACCTCAGTTACGGCGTTTTCGACACCCAGATCTCTACTATAGTAGTTCCGCAAATAATGACCGGGTCAGCGCCGTCCACGATCATTCGTTCAACCCTAGACTCTTCAAACAGTGTTCAAAATCTTACATTAAGGCTCTTAAAGTCCAGGAAACGGCCTAACTATGACATTGGCAAAACTCTTGCCGAAACGAGCAAGCTTTTTAAACCTCGTTCGGTGGATGAGTTTCACTTTTTCTCTTATGCGAAATCATATTGGCTGCAGCACATCTTGTGCACTTCAGAGCAAGAGCCAGTTATGTACGACCTGCTGCTCAGACTATTCAAAGGGAAGGCAGTGAATACGAATGCAACAGATGAAGACGGCCGGACGCCGCTGTGGTGGGCCGCCGGGAACGGGTACGAGGCCGTCGCCAAGCTGCTGCTGGATTCCGGCAAAGTCGATGCCGACTCAAAGGACAGTGGTGGACGAACGCCGCTGTGGCGGGCCGCCGGGAACGGGCACGAGGCCGTGGTCAAGCTGCTGCTTGAGACGGGCAAAGTGGACGTCGATTCGAAGAGCTACGGCAACGGTCGGACGCCGCTCTCGTGGGCAGCGGAGAATGGGCACGAGGCCGTGGTCAAGCTGCTGCTCGAGACGGGCAAAGTGGACGTTGATTCAAAGGACAACAGCTACGGTCGGACGCCGCTCTCGTGGGCGGCGGGGAATGGGCACGAGGCTGCGGTCAAGCTGCTGCTCGAGATGGGCAAGGTAGACGTCGATTCAAAGAAGAGCAGCTACGACGGTCTGACACAGA
>Ga0307515_10009354_pt1 | contig 18961 bp, 5 predicted proteins | sample 17_EM_MG_FD_194513 | JGI IMG/M metagenome (GOLD analysis project Ga0307515, IMG submission 194513) | Populus trichocarpa ectomycorrhiza microbial communities from riparian zone in the Pacific Northwest, United States - 17_EM | ecosystem: Host-associated > Plants > Roots > Unclassified | place...
TATTAATAACCTAAATAAGGGCTTTATTAAGCCTAGCTAAGCCCCTTTTACCTTACCTATTCTCTTTATTAAAAAGCTAAATAGAGGACTCCGCTTCTGCATTAACTTTTATAAGCTAAAGAATATAACCCGCAAGGACCACTATCCGCTACCCTTACTTAATAAGACTTTGGCCTAAATAAGTAAAGCTAAGGTCTTTATAAAGCTTAATATCCGCTAGGCCTTCTACCGAATTAGGATAAACCCTAGGTCTAAAGATCTTACTATATTTTAAACCCGTTACAGAACGTATAAATATAAGGTACTTCCTTTTAGATTAACTAACTAACTAGCTACGTACTAGCGGTATATAAACGATATACTCTTTAACTACCTTAACAACTTCTATACGGCCTATTTAGATAATATTATAATTTACTTTAAGAACAAGTTAGAATATAAGGAGTACGTCTATAAAGTCCTATAACGGCTCCGTAAGGCTAGCCTTTAAGTTAATATTAAGAAGTTGAAGTTTAATGTTAAGCGTATAAAGTACCTAGGTTTTATTATATAAGATTTAATTTACCATCTAACCTGGTCCCCCTAATGCGGACACGCAGACTAATGTCTATAGGAAAAACCTCCTTATTTACAGAGAAAAAGCCCATTTTTAGGTGAACAAAAAACCCCTAGGGGAGACGTGAGAGGTAATACTCTAGATAGCATCCGTACTATATTAACGGGAGGAAAAACACCGTCAGGTTACTGCTTTAAGACTCCCTTTACACGGAAGTGTCTAAAATGCCTGTCTTGCCCTATCTGCCATTTGAACCATTTTTGCTACGTCTGCTGTTGCCTATATAAAGTTGTATGCCTATCCCTAGCTCCTTTTCCAAGTCTCCTGTGAATATCTCCTATAATAGTAACACTTACGTTCCGCCCGGGCCTATATACTAAGGTCTCTTATTCATTCCTTTATTAAAGGGTTTCTATAACAGGGTGTATATAACTTAATATTGCTTTTGCCCTAGGGCCTAAACCTAGGCCCTTGCACCTATATATTAGGTATAAGAGGACACTCTAGTATTTAATAGGGGGCCTAATCCCTATAACTAGATACCTAGGTTGCCGGATAATGTTAAAATAGGGGGCCTCTGCTATACTTAGGGCGTGGATTGTATGTGTATGTGTATAGATGCTGTATGGTGTATATAGTATTTATAGGAGGGAGGGGGTACGCCAAAGGAATAATACTTGTTAATTCGAATGTCCCGAATATGTACGTTAAAGACATAGTAGCAGTATTCAAACTTTTGCTGAGGCTCACCCCCCAGTAAAAAAAAATTCGTACTACTACTACGTCGCTGCGCAGCCGCTGCGCAGCCGTATATACGTCTCTGCGTTCGCTCTAGTAATCTATTAACACGATCCAAATGGAACATTAATAGTAGCTACCAGGTTCCCGGGCTCCACCGTATAGGGGTATAGAAGTCGCTTTTTTGGAGTCGTCTTTTTAACTAGTCTTTGGCGCTAAGGCCTGTGAAAAACTCTGCTGTTCTGACGGCGTCAAGGGTTGAGTATTTGAAGGCCCCCTCTAGCCACAACGTAACGCTGCTATATTAGTAACAGACGAGATCCTCACTCTTAGCTTAACCATGCGGACAAGATAAGACGGAAAAGAACCCCTATAGGACCGTATGGGTCGGATCTCAATTTTGGTATTCCTCCCCTAGGTTTTATTATTAGTATAAATAGAATTAAAACTAACCTAGGGAAGACGGCCGTAATTAACTAATAGGCACCCCTACGGACCGTAAAGGGGGTATAATTATTTTTAGGTTTTTATAACTTCTACTAACACTTTATTAAGAACTATAGTAGGATTACCTAGCCTTTAACTGTCTTACTAGAAAAGACCAGCCTTTCTACTTTAACGTTATATATAGGCAGGCCTTTAATAAGCTTAAGAAACGGCTAGTATCGGCTTCCTTACTTACTTATTTTAACCTAAAACGGCCCTTAATGCTAGAAACTAATGCCTTAGATAATATAATAGCTAGTATTTTTTCCCAAAAGTAACCGGATAGAGAATGGCACCCTATTATATACTATTTAAAGACTATAATAAATGCTAAGCTAAATTACCATATCTATAATAAAGAAATACTGGCTATTATCTCTAGCTTTTAGCACTAGTGTATATAGCTAGAGGGGACCCCTAATCTAATTAAGGTAGTTTTAGATTATAAGGCCCTAGAATACTTTATAATAACTAAAGCCCTTACGGCCTAATAGGCACGCTAGGCGGATACCCTATCTTAATTTAACTTCTTAATTATATATAGACTAGGCGCTACAAATTGTGTAGACGCTCTTATAAGGTATAAGTAAGATATAGATAACTAAACAGCTACGAAGATCTTATTATAGACCTAAACACTACTATAACTAGAATACCTTAACCCCTAAATATAGGCAGAACTAAGCACGGACTCCTTAGGCGCTAAAATATATTTTATTAACTCTTTTAAACTTAACCTTATTAATAAACTACTATAAGCTAACTAAACGACCCCCTCTCTATAGGAGTACTATAAAAAGGTAAAGAATATTACTAGCCTATAGTCCCTTAAAAACGGACTACTTAAGCACTAGGAACGGCTAGTAGTAGCTAAGGAATAGAACTTATAGACCTAGCTTATTACTAAAGCTTATACCTAGGTCTCTACAGCCTACCCTAGAAAAAATAAGACCTATAAAATTATTAGTAACCGCTACTACTAGCCTAGGATAGTTATAGATATTAACCGTTATATATAGAACTGCAATAGCTGCTATAAATTTATAATTCTATAAGATAAGACCCCGGGACTATTAAAACCACTTCTAATACTAGAACGCCCCTAGTAATATATCTTTATAGACTTTTATAAGCTACCTATAGACCGTAATAAATACGATATGGTTATAATTCTAGTTAACCGCTTTAGTAAGCGCCCGTTCTTAATCCTATATTATAAAAATATTAATGCTAAAGAAGCGGCCCAACTATATATTTACTACGTTTACTAAATTTATAGACTACTAGATACTATTATATCCAATTATAGGCCGTAATTTATATTAGTATTCTAGAATAAGTCTACCTAGATTTTAGGCATTATCATAGTGCTATAATGTAAGTAGGCTAAATAACTACATTGTGGTATAAAGAGGAGAAGGAGGTAAAAGGGGGTATTATATATAAATAGTAGGGGCAGCCGCTAAGGCGCTAGTGGTAGGCTAGCTAATAGTAGAAACAGTATAAGACAGTATAAGACAGTATGGAATAGTATACGTTAAGACAGTGCCGTAACAGTACTCCCCTCCCTAGAAGGTTTAGTCCCTAAACCAAATAAGTAATTTTCACTACAAAGATATTACTTCCGCTTACTACCCTTAACCGAGCTAATAGCGATTTTCTATACCGGGTATGGAAAATTTTAATTAGTTAGCTTAACGAGTAAAGTTAGTAAAACTCTATACCGCTACTTGTTACGGACGCTTTAAGTATAATGTTACGACTACTTGGAGAGGAGTTAGAAGAAGCTAGTTGGTTAATATAGGTACGGTCTAGGATGGAGCCGGTAGAACTATATAACGAGAAATGGTAACCGAGGTTATATGATGTAATATATAGGATACGCGAAGTATAGAAGGAACGTCACGTATATTATGTACATTACGTACATTACGTATAAGAAGGATTTTATAGGAGTACGGTTGTGTATTTAAGGACCCTTAGTCCCTACCTAGATAGTTCCTTCCTTATAGTAATTCTTAGAATATAATTAGAGTTAATTTATTAGGCAACTACTCCACCAGTTATTATTACGTTGTTAACTTTACGCTTTACCTATATACCTAGCCCAATAATAGGACCCACCGTAGTACTTACTATAAGGTTCCGTTATATAATTACTACCTAGTTATGGTTACGAAAGTCGAATAATATACTACTAAAAGCAGCCACTATAACGCCGTTAACGGCGGCAACTACTTTAAGGTTAGGAGGTGATACTAATATAGCAGATACTAACTTATAATAACCTATAACGGTTAAATAACTATAGGAAATAGTTAACTAGTTAATAGAAAATAATAAGGCACTTAAATAAAGAGTTAATGGGATAGGAGCAGTAAAGGTTAAGTTACTATCAATTAAAAGATTCTTAGGAGAGAGATTAAAGCTTAAAGGATTCCTTACGTAAATATATTTTAAGGTTACGTAAGAGGGAGCAAAGCTGGTAATACCTATGGATTAAATAGCGTATATAGGATTGTTCTTATTAGGAAGAGCACTTAAATAGTTTAAGCCTTACCTTATAGAGATATAAGTAAATGGAATAATAACAATGAACTAAGAAGTACGGTTTATGTTCTTAAGCTAGAATGGATTTGTAGAGCGACTTATATAGATATTTAGAGACCTAAAGGCAACGACTACGGCGGAAAGAAAGCTTTAAGATATTATATAATAAACCTTAGCCATTAAGTATATAACGTAGTTCTAAACGCTAGTAATATAAATTAAGTGGAATAATAGGGCGCTTATGGCACAGTATAAATAGGGACTTAAGGCTAAAGTCTAGGACGTAATTATTCTAATAGAAGATGCGGATACTCTAAGGGAGTTAATAGATTAAGCGATAAAGATTAATAATAGGATCTACCAAAGGGAACAGACTAAGAGAGGTTAGGATAGAGTTCTATAGTTATATAAGGCGTAAAGTACGCATTAACTAAAGCTAAGTTAGAAACTATAGTATAGCGCAGAGCTAATAGACCTAAGTAGTACTAAAGAAGCCTATAAGAGATAGGGCAAGACACTATAGAAACTAAGAGGATAAGGATTAAGTAATTAAAGGTCTAAAGAGCAAAGGCTGAATTAGGGATCTTAGCAGTAAAAGATATTTAGGCGAACTCTATAGTAAGAAAGATGGTTTAAAGAGGGAGCTTATATAAATTGCGGAAAACAGGGTTATTTCGCTAGAGATTGTAAAGATAGTTAGAGTTACTATGTAATAAAGGGAACTGGACTAGCAGACGGCATATATGTATAGAGGGACGATAATATACTGCGAGGAATAAAGGATTGTTTAATTAACTACTTTACGTTTTACTATAATAACGCGTACCAAATTTATAAAGACGCTAAGTATAGCGTAAGCTATTAGCTATAGGAACCTAGTTTAGAGAAACTAAGAGCTACCTAAGACTATAAAGAGTAAGATAGGCTCTATAAATGCGACGAAGATTTAATAGCAACTTTTAGTATAGTGTTAATAAGGCAGTATTTAGAAAGGGACTTTGGGAAAAATCTATTTAGCGATATTAAGAAAGAAGATCTTAAGATATTAGTATTAGAAGTAGAGACTAAGACCGCTATAAAGCAAGGTTTAGTAACGGGTATTATAACACCGTTGGATACGGCATCTATCGCTTTATAAGATGGTAGGAAGAGTATCTTATAAAGATTAAGTAAGCAGACGACTGCTAGTGCTAATTTACCACTTAATAAAGGCAAAAGGCTAAAGGCTTAAGATTCTTGAGACGAGATAAGAGACGACTAAGATTCTTAAGACGAGATAAGGTATACCTAAGGACCTATAACGGACGAAAACCGATAGAGTAGGGCAGCAGCTTAGTTTAGGAATATATAAATGAGCTTAGGATAGAGTTTCCTATAGGCATTAAATTCTTAAGACGAGATAGATAAGATTTAAGACTTTTAAGACGAGATAAGAACATTACGGACGCCTAGTTGGACTAAGGTAGGAGCTAAGCTTAAGTTAGAAGTAAGCTTAGGATTAAAGAATCTAAGGGACTAAGAATTTGGAGTACGAATAAGGATACCTATAGGTAAGAGGCAAAGAGCTTTTTTATAGATTAGAGAATCTGTAATTTAGGTAGTAGTTAGACTAGGAGACAGATATATAGACCTAGAGGACTTACTAGTTAAATACAGTGTTTAGCCTAAAGATTAAAAAGTTAATACTAAGATTAAGAAGTATAAAGACTTTAAGGATCTACTTATAAGACGCGAAAGAAAAGAAACTATAGAGGAATTTAGGATAAGAATTACCTTATAGTAAGAGCAGAAACTAAATAAGAGATCTAGTCTGCTAGGTTATATAAGGGATAGAGCGCCGATATGAAGAATTACTAATAGGCTAAGAGTAGGCACACTAAGAGCTAAGTGGCTTACTAAACTGGAATAAGAAGAGGATCTAGGGATTTTAATTAGGTTTAAGGAATGATATATAAAGGGCTATTACGATATAGTAATAAGAAGATACTTCCTTACGGACAGAGTGTATATACTTAAGTAGCTGTACTAAAAGTGGTATAGGCAGCGACATAATAATAAGTGGGAAGATTTCTATATGTGGTTGGATAAAAAAGTTGTCTAAGACTACCCGATTACGGAAAAGGCTATGACTTATATTAAAGGAGCCTTAATTATAACGTTAAAATATCTAGAGGAGTAATTAGAGGATTGGAGAAATGAGAGACGAATTTTAGTACCTGTGAATAAAGTTATGACGCTTAGATTAATATAAGAAAGGTTTAAACTTAAGGATAAAGATAAGCTAAGAGTTAACCTGAGACACTAAGTATATTATATACTATTATAGATAGTATACGTAGATAATACGTGCAGCATGTATAGGACACTAAAGGATAAGAATTAGAAGTATCTAATAAGAATGTATTGGATGATAGATAAGGCGAAATACTAAAATGCTAAGTATATGCATGGCTGGCACCTAGTAGAAGTTTAAGAATAAGGGGACTTAATACTTTAACTAGGAAGATTCCTTATGGAAGAATGCCTAGATAGATAATAATGGTGGGAATGTCTAGAGAATACCTATCTATAGTATATTAAAGATAAAAAGCGAACTAAGTATTGGCCTAAGTTAGACTAAGTATAAACAGGATCTAGTAGCTAATAGTTGGGAAAAGTAGAGGCCTATGGGACTAGAGGGAACTAGTAGTAGAGCCTTAGACCCTTAAAGGAATTTAAGGAAGATACCTAAATTTATGAGTTAAATGGCAAGATTAACAGTTTAAAGTATTGATAGATAGTAGAGTAATAAGGAACTATATCTTACTAGCAGCAGTTAAAAGAATAGGACTACCATATAGAAGAAAGGAGCACCTATATTTATTAGTAATAATTTTAAGAGATCTGATAGCCTATAGAGACGGTATTATTAATCTTAAAATAGGACCTATTTAGTTAACTATTAAAGGAAGACAAATTTGGATGTCTTTTAATATTCTACCGTTGGGGAAGGATAAGGCGATACTAGGGATACCTTAGTTACAGAAGTATAATCTAAAGATTGATTGGGTTATAGGTTAGGTCGATATTAGAGATACTTAACGCTGTAAAGCGTAATAATAAGCTAAGTTAGTATGGTACCAAGTAGGAGCAACCTATAAGGAAATGGAAAAAGGACTAAGCTATATACTAAGGAGATACTATAAGTATGGTAAGAAACTATAGTTACTAGAAAGTAAAAAGCTGTTAGAGTATATAGTATAGAACTATAAGATAGAATTAGAACTAGGAATAAGTCTAAGGTTCTTTCCAATCTATAAGCTTACTAAAGAAGAGGGTAGAGTATTAAAAGAGTTTATCTAGGAGAACTTATAAAAGGGATATATTAGACTATCGCAATTATTAGCAGGTTATCTAGTATTATTTGTCCTAAAGAAGAATGGTAAGTTAAGGCTGTGTATTAACTATAGATAGTTAAACAGCATTACTAGGAAGGATAGGTATCCTTTACCCTTAATTAGCGAAATCTAAGATAGGATAGGTAACGCGCAAATCTTTATAAAGATAGATCTGAGATAGGCGTACTATTAGATTAGAATTAAGTAAGGCGACGAATAGAAGGCAGCCTTTAGGTTAAAGGAAGGACTATATAAACTATTAGTTATGCAATTTAGGCTTATAAACGCACTAGTAACATTTTAGAAGCGAATTAACAATATATTAGGAGAGCATTTAGATAAATTTGTTATAGTATACCTCGATAATATTATTATCTACTTAATAACTAAGGAAGAATACGGAGAATACGTTAAATGGGTTTTAAAGAGACTATAAGAAGAATAGATGCTAGTAGCAATTGAGAAATACGAGTTCTTTACTAGGAAGACAGATTTTGTTAGATTTATTATTAAACTAGGCTAACTTAGTATAGATTTAAAGAAGATTAAGGCTATAGTGAATTAGTAAGAACTAGAGAACGTTACGCAGTTAAGATTATTCCTAGGGTTTTGCAATTACTGTAGAAGGTTTATAGCGTAGTAGTTAAAAGATATTAAGCTATTTACGCGGTTAATAAAGAAAGAAGAACTATAGGTATAGGGAAAGGAATAACAGGAACTATTTAAGGAAGTTAAAAGGTTGTTTACCTAGGAGCTAGTTCTTAAGATCTATTAACTAGGACTAGAGACGGTTGTTAAGACAGATATATTAGACTTTATACTAGGGGTATACTTTATATAGAAGTATCTAGATAGATAGCACCTAGTAGTATATTATAGTTAAAAGATAATACTACCGGAACTAAACTATAATATTTATAACAAGGAGTTATTAGGTATAGTTACAGCACTAAAGGAATAGAGAGTATTCTTGCAAGGCATAGAGAAACTATTTATAGTTAAGACGGATTATAAGAACCTAATAGGATTCCTAATAATAAAGGAACTTAACTAAAGACAGGTTAGATGGGCAGAGATACTTATAGAATACTATTTTAAGATTTAGTATACTAAGGGTATAGACAACATAAGAGCGGATGCTCTAAGTTAAAAGGCTAAACTATAAAATAATAAAAAGCTATTAGGGGCTTTATTACGAAAAGATATAGATAGATTAATTAGGTATAATTATCTGAAAATTATAGTAACTTAGGAAGAATTAGAGAAAATCTATAAGTTACTAGAAAGCTTTTGGGTATAAAGAATTCTAGAAGCATAGCTAGAAGATCTATAGATAGATATATATGAAAACCGAGAAGCGAAGTATATCCCAAGAAGTATAGCAGAGCAATTTATGGAAGATTTCTATAAAGGACTAACTTAAGGATATAACGGAGCTATAGGCTTAGTATTAAGACTCTAGGAGGAGTATATTATTAATAGAATCTAGAGGATAGCTAGAAAGGTCACTAAAGAGTATCTAGATTGCTAAAGAAATAAACTAATAAGGTATAAGCTATATAGAGGGCTATAACCTATTAAAATACTAAAGAGACTATAGGAGGTTATATTATAGGACTTTATTATTAAGTTACTAAAATTAAGAGATTTTATTACTAGATAAGATTATAATGTAATCTTAGTAATAGTAGATAAGCTTATAAAGTGGGGATACTTTATAGCGTGTACAGAAGAAATATTAGCGGAAGATGTCGCTAGAATTTATATTAAAGAAGTGTTTATAAGATATAGAGTACTAAGTAAAATTATATTAGATAGAGATTTAAGATTTATAGTAGTATTTTAGGAGGTATTTTTAGCAGAGTAAGGAGTTTGAGCAGCAACTTTTACTATATATTACCCGTAGATAGACGGTTAAACGGAAAGATTAAATTAGACATTAGAGCAGTATCTAAGATATTATATTAATTACGCGTAAAATAATTGGGTATTACTATTACTAGTTATATAGTTTATATATAATGTAACACTATAAGAAGGAATAGGTATGTTACTATTTAAGGCGAATTATAGATATAAGTTAAGAATATTACTATTACTATATTAAGTAAAGAAGATAAGTAGTACAGCTAAGTAAAGGATAGAGATATTAATAAATCTTTATAGGAACCTTATGGAAACAGCTAAGGTAGTATAGTAAAGAATGAAGAAATACTATAATGCTAAGAGATTTAAGGGACTAGATCTTAAGGAGGGAGATAAAGTATGGCTACTATATAAAAATTTTAAAAGTTAACGACTAAGTAAGAAGTTAGACTATGTTAGACTAGGACCTTTTAAAATTAGTTAGAAGATTTTACTAGTTACATTTAAGTTAAACCTACTAGCTAAGATAAAGATCTACCCTATATAATATATTATAATGCTAAAGCTAGTATATAGGAATGTTAATCTACTAGTTTACGAAGCAGACATATATAGAGGATAAGAGGAAGATAAATAGTAAGTTTTAAAGATTATTAGTTATAAGGATATTAACGATAAAATATAGTATAAGGTTAAGTAGATAGGCTATAATAAGACTACCTAGGAACTACTAGAAAATTTAAAGAACGCTATAGGAAAGGTATAGAAGTATTAGAAGAGAATAGGTTAGGTAATATTAAAAAAGAATTACTAAAGAACGAGTTACCTAAGAGGGACCTAGGAAGAGCGATTGCCGAACTACTTAGAGTTGTTTCCTTTGCTATTAGAAGAGAATCTGTTTTTTTATTACTAAGTTCCTATAGACCTTATTTTATAAGTTTTTACTCCTTAGAACGAACCTTCTTACGAACCTTTTTAAGATAAAGAAGATAGGTAGAAGTAGAGAGACAAGCTTTAAGGGCACGCTGTTAAGTAGCTATAGCCTTTTACTTTACTTTTTACGAATAACGCAGTTTATCTAGAGCGCTTAAGAGCTTACTATTAAGTTTTGTAGTAGTAGATTAAACACAAGACCCTATAATAAATTACTTAGGGAACTTAATAACTATTAAGAGTTATAGGACGTGTATACTTAGCGTTAGATATAAAATAAACGTTATAGGACGAATAAATATTTGCTTTAGTGCACTCTAAATAAGAAGAGGGTTGCTAAGATAAAGGACTTGCTAGCGTAATATAGACTAACCCCTCTTTCGCACAATAAGAATATAGAGATGGTATTATTTCACCTAGTAATAGTATTAAAGCAACAGTGCGAGTATAATGCTGTATCTATAAAGAAGAAGGAGGCTTAGAAACCTTTAGAGGCATTATAAGTAATAATATTAACTAAATTAATTAGATGGATATTATACCTCTAGTAAACAACTTAGAGATATTAGGAATCTTTAAGGATAAAGATAGAGAGGAGGGAGATGGTGTTATGGACGCTTTAAGTACGATATTATGACTACTTAGAGAGGAGTTAGAAGAAGCTAGTTGGTTAATATAGGCACGGTCTAGGATAGAGCCGGTAGAACTATATAATAAGGAATAGTAACTAAGGTTATATAATGTAATACGTGGGATACGCGAAGTACGGAAGGAACGTTATATATATTATGTATATCACGTACATTATATATAAGAAGGATTTTATAGGAGTACGGTTGTGTATTTAAGGACCCTTAATCCCTACCTAGATAGTTCCTTTTTTATAGTGATTCTTAGAATATAATTGGAGTTAATCTGTTAGGCAACTACTCTACTAGTTGTTATTATGTTGTTGACTTTACGCTTCACCTATACACCTAGCCTAATAATAGGACCTACCGTAGTACTTGCTATAAGGTTCCGTTACACTACTACGTGGCGTTTCTTAGCAAAAAACTAACTAATTAGATAACTTTAACCGCCGGTTAAAGTTCTATAAGATCTTAACCACTATAATTTATCTTTATAGTCGGCCACGGCCTTAGCGTAGCTCTCCCTTATCTTATACCCAGTTTGGGGATCCTAGCTTCTTAGGGTATTATTTATAGAACTTTAGTAATGCGCGCTTACACCCTTTTAGGGATTTCTTAGGTTCCTAGGTTTTCTTATTATAATATTTCTATTTAATATAGTATATTAAGCCGTACTTGTCTATTTATTCATTATATATATTAAGAATCTTTTTAAATTCCTACTTGTCCGTAATATTACCGTTATTATCCCTTTTAGCTATCTTACCTGTAATATTATAACGTTCCTCTTTATTAATACGTGCTTAACTAGAGATCTCTTTAGAAAACTAGAGGCAGACTTTTAAAGTATAGAAAGACTTATTAACACGGATATAGTCTAGAAGGTTAACTATAACTACTCCTCTATAGGCAGCTAGGACGGGCTATAGTCCGTCCTAGTTATTATCCTACTTCCTCTTAGGCCAGTTAGTCTTTATATTTTTAAGGCTAACTATAACTATATTATCCTTTTTAAATATTATACTTTTATCTTATTTTATATTAGTATTATCTTTATATTGTCGCTAGGAGATATAAGCTAGGGCTTTAAGCTAGGTTAAGATACGCTTAAAGTAGTTAGTAATAGTATTAGCTTATAGGTATTCTTTCTTTATATATATAGACAGGGCTAATAGCTAGGGGCCTATTGGTTTGACGCCCAGATATAGGTTATAGCTATAGTTAGTAAAGAACGGTGAGATTCCTATAGTCTTATTAACCTAGTTATTTATAGCAAACTTGGTAAGGGGGAGCCAATTTACCTAGTCGTCTTAGGTGAAGCTTATAAAGGCGTATAGGTACTTATTTATTGCTGCGTTAATAATCTTAGTTTAACTATCTATTTTAGGGTGCTATGCGGAGCTAGGGCTTAGGGTTACCTTTAGGCGCTAGTTTAGGTAATGCTAGAAGTCAGAAATAAATTAAGAGCCTCTGTTAGAAACGATGGTATTTAGAGCGCCATATAACTTATAGATAGTATAGATAAATGCTTTAATGAGCTCCTTAGTGTCTAGGCTAGTAATAGAAATAAAGTATCTTATCTCTATTAGGTGGTTAATAACGACAAAGATATATTTGTATGTTTTACCATTATAAAGACACTTAGGTAGGTCAATAATGTAGTTAATAGAGATATTGGTTTACGGGCGGACTAGTAGTTCTAGTGGTTTTAGGAAACCGGGCGGTGCTAAGCGTAGGGTCTTTATACGGAAGTAGAGAGCGTAGTCTTTTATAAAGGTAGCCGTAAACTATAAAATACCTGGCCACTAATAGGTTTAATTAAGGAGGTCTAGCGTTTTAACGCGGCCTGGGTGGCCTATAGGACCCAAACTATATATATGGTGTACGACTTCTAGTTAAAGTTTAGGTAAATTAGGGACAAATACTTAATTCCTATAGTAGATCAGGCCGTCAATAATCGAATATTTGGATTTATTATAGCGGAGTAACTTCCTAATCTACTTAGGCTAGCGGCGTGCTTTACGGCCTTTCTGTTCGCGTAGCGCAGCTAATATATTCCTAGCGAGTTTATTCTCCTTATAGGCATTCTTAATAAGCTCCTTAAGGGTTTTTTTCTTAGGCTTTAGGTCTATTACTATAATAAAGTCTTTAACGCTCTAGTCTTAGGATTTACTTAGCAGCTCTTCTAAGATAGTAGGGTTAACTTTTTTCGGTAGTAAGATAACGCGGTCTTAATATTATAGACGTTTATTACTAGCATTAGTAGGTACTACGCCTAGGAGACAGCTAAGAGCGTCTGGGATTATAGCTTTAGTGCTAGGCCTATAGGTAATAATAAAGTTAAACTAAAAGAGGAACTTAGCCCATCGGACTTAGCGCTAGTTTAGTTATTTTGTTATTATAAAGGTCTAAAGGTTCTTATAGTCCGTAATAATCTTAAACAATTATTTAGTTCCTTATAGTTTAGGGCGCTATTCTTCTAGTGCTTTTATAATTGCTAGGAGCTCCTTATTATATATTTTATAGTTATATTTTAGGGCGGAGTACTTAGCAGAGAAGAATATAACTAGCTTAAGTTTACTATTTTCACCAGCTTAGTAAAGCACTCCTCCTAAAGCCTAGTTTAAGGCGTCTATCTCTACTATGGTTTTCTTTATATAGTTATAGTATGCTAGGACCAGTACTATAGTAAACGCTGTCTTTAGTGTCTAAAAGGCTTATACTTAATTAGGGCCCCATAACCAGTTAGTACTCTTCTTTAGTAGCCTAGTTATAGGTTTAACAACTACAGAGTAGCTTTAGATAAATTATTAGTAAAAGTTCGCGAAGCTAAGAAATTACTATAGTTCTTTAATTAACATCGGGTCCTTCTATTCCTATAAGGCCTGCACCTTTTTAGGGTCTATAGTTATGCCATTAGTTAAGATAATTAAGCTAAGATATTTTGTTTTAGTTGCATAGAACTTAAACTTATTAATATTAATCTATAGTCCGGCGTTGCCAAGTCTCTAAATAACTTTATTTATATATTTAGTATACTTAGTGCGTATTTTAGAGAAGATAAGGATATTGTTAAGGTAGGCAGTACAGTAGTTATTAAGGGCGTTATATAAGATATAGTTAATATAGTTCTAGAACATAGCGGGCGTATTATAGAGACTAAATAGTATAACTAATATCTTATAGAGTCCAAACTAGGTAATAAATGCTATAAGCCACTTATAACCTTCCGCGATCCAAATTCAGTTAAACGCAGTAATTATATTAAGCTTAGTAAAGTACTTAGCACTATAAAGTGCGTTAAGTGTCTCGCAAATTAGTGGCAGTGGGTACTAATTCTTAATAGTAACTATATTTAGGCCTTAGTAGTTATAGTAGATTTATACGCCACTACTAGGTTTTATAGTAAGGAGGAGTAGTACGGCAGCTAGTAAGGTTAATTCGCGGATAAAACCCTTATCTAGTATCTCGTTAATCTATTTCTTTACATAACTAAGTTTAACGGGTAAAAGTAGTCTGTTCTTATAATACGGGGCCTACTTTCTAGATATAATCTTAATTTTATAGTCCTATAGTTGGTAAGGGGGCAGCTTATCTATATTTTTAGGGAGAAAGTGTTTAATATATTCGCGAAACTCTCTTAATAAGTATTATAAAATATCTTTACGGGTTAATCCTAGTTTGCCTTTTAGGAATTTCTTAACATTAGTATTAACTATCTTTCGGCGTAAAAACTTAGGCTTGGTTTTTAGGTTTATCTTAAGGAAGTTATAAAAATAAGGGGGTAGTATTTTACGGGCTTCCTCTATTATATAGTTGCCTTCTACTAGCTAGCGGAAAGATCTTTCTAATAGGTTTAGTACTTCTATTAGGCCTATAGGCAGCTCTTTAAGCAGCTATTAGTACTCTTCTTATTTAACTAGTTCTACTAGCTCCGCTATATAGATTCTTATTACCTTTACGTCTTTTTATTTATAGAACTAGGTGAAATTAACAGCATAAGTGTATCTAATGTCGTCTAGGTTAGGGCGTATCTAGTTCTCTAGTGCTATAGCTAGGCTAGTATAGCTTAGTTAACCCAGGGGGGCGGAAATAAGGCGGCGGCCCTATATGGTACGCGCAAGAGACGGGTATAAGGTTAGGCGTTATAGGGGGGAGGTCTTAATTACTCTAGTTTCGGTCTTAGCTGTAATATCCTTAGCTATTATATATGTGGTTATATATACATATAGCAAATAACTTAAAGTTAGGTATCTTATTAGCTAACCTAGGTTAAGCGGGTATATGCGGGGGACTTATAGTTCTAGCGGTGTTTATTTTTTTAGGGATAGAGCGGTAGTCTAGTCTTTTAAGATCTCTGCTTCGTTTATTACATATATTAAGTTACTAGTATTAGGCACCTCTTCTACTATCAGCTAATGGTATCTAAGCGTTAGCCTTGCAATACGTCCGTATAGTACTACTTAGTTATAATTGGGAATGTGCTATAGGAGATAGTTATAGGCATAGTAATTAGAGTTAAACTTAAGCTCTAGAGCGGGGAAGTCTGCCCTTAAGTTGTATTTTTTAAGCCAGGGCATTCTAAGAATTACTAGTATAGAAGGTGATAATTTCGTAACGTAGAAGAGTATAGATTCTGTATAGTGGCCGATTGTTATTTTTGCTATAAAGTAGTAGGTAATAAAGCTAGATAGGAGTCTATTAGCAAGGCGGAGTAGTTTTAGGACTAGAAATCTTTTTATTATAATATTATACTTTTTTATAAGCGAGTCTTCGTCTGTAAATGCTGGTGCTATACTACTAGTATTAACGAGGCTTACTATTTTAATAAAAATTTATAGAAGTAGGTTATATAGTAAGGAGAGGTAGGTCTAAATAAAGATGGCATTTCTATTGTTATTTGCTATTCTAAGATTAAGTAACAGTTAACTTAAAATAAGGTTTAACTAGTCTAGTAGTATAGATCTAATCCTTTTATCCTCCTCCCTATATAGTTCTAACCCTTAAAGGCAACTTAGTCTAAGGGTTGGCCTTTTAATAACTAACTTATAGGGCTTAGCTGGTGGCTATAGTCTTAACTAGTATATCCTAATATATCGGTTTCTAACAGTATATATATACTAGAGGGTACTTTACCAATAATATAGCCGGTCTTACAATTAGTAGTAATATGGAGCACTTATCTATAGTTCGCGTACGGGACTATCGGCTAGGGCTATATTAGGGAAGGCCATTATAGGGGCAGGTTTCTGTATTTAAACTCACGTCCTTATCCGCGGTTACCGCTTTAGTTACTATCCCCTCTACTAAAGAATCTGCTATAGCTAGGAGGGGGTTAGCACAGTAGCATTAAAAGGGGATTTAGGTTTATCCTAGGGTTATAAGCATTTTTTTAGTAGCTAGGTTAACTATATACTATATAGAGTCTATTATCCATACGGTGTCTTTAGACGTTATTAGGGAGGCTACTACTACCGCTGCCGAATTTAACAGCGTTAAGGTCTATTAGGTTATTCTATAGTACTAGTGCTAAGGTGTTGTTATTAGGTAATATAGGTTAATAGCCGCTAGCGGTACTTAGCTTAGCGGTATTTAGCTTTATATAGTAGGCGTGGTTTTATAGGTTATAAGTATATACGTCCATCTACTTACTCCAGCCTTTATAGTTAGTATCGCCGATTTTACGGCTAAGGGTAAGGGCTAGGTCTTTTATCTTTAGGGAAATATTCTTCTTAAGCAAGTCCACTTTTTATTCCTTAGTCTTATTTGCTTTAATTATTAACTTATTAAGCTCTACTTTCTAGGACTAGTAATTATACTCGCCCTAGCTTAAGATATCCAACTTATTTTTAGCCGCTTAGGTTATATCAATGGTCTTATAGTGCTTCCTTATATATATAAGCATAGATTTTCAGTTAGAGAAGGTCTATTTATTTAAGTTATTTAGGTATATACGTAGTATATTAAGGCCATACTTAATATAGTTATAGGCCTTATCTATTAGCATATCTAATATATAGAGGACTTCGTCCATTAGGGTCTTAAAGCACTTTATATCTCTCCAGAAAACGCCTTAGATCTTTATTTCCTATATCTTAAATTTTTCTTATTTTTTAATTAGTAATCCCTTGCTATTAAATAGGGTTAAATCTTTTACTTTACGCTTTTTTCTATAGGGCTTGGTTAGAAGAGGGGAGCTAGTAGCTATATTCTTCTTGGCAATAGTTTGGGTAAGTATAGTAATCTAAGAGCTTAGACTTTATATAGTCTTAGTATATACAAGAGCTTACTATTTGTTTTATTATATATATAGTTTAAGCGTCTTAAGGGAGTTAATTCTGTGCTAAGCTTCTTTAAGTTAGGACTTTATAGTTCGGCCTTTATTATAGACGGCTTAGAGGCCGTTCTTAACGCTAGTTAAAAAGGTTATATATATAGAGAGGTGCTAGAAGGTTCCTGCCACATTAAGGTCCTTAGGGTACTCTAGACCACTCCTAATTGCCTAAGTAATATAGGTATAGGAGGTCTTAAAGAGGCAGGCGAGCGCTTCGCGTAGGTTTATTAACGGGGTGTTATCTATATTATGGTCGCCCATTTCAGGGGGTCTAGGTAAGGCAATTAAAATCTATAAAACTGGCTGTAATACTAAGATTATCTAGGACTGTGCTAGGGTTATCTGGGATTATCTGGGATTATCTAGGACTATAGTACGGTATTATCGGTCGCGTCGGGTCGCGATTATACTGGGAAAACGGAGATAATATACTAGGAAGGGAAAGAAAACAAAGGTCGTGACGGGGCGCAATTAGAGATACTATAAACTGTCACAGTGCTATAATGCAAGTAGGCTAAATAACTACATTGTGGTATAAAGAGGAGAAGGAGGTGAAAGGGGGTATCGTATATAAATAGTAGGGGCAGCCGCTAAGGCGCTAGTGGTGGGCTAGTTAACAGTAGGAATAGTACAAGACAGTATAAGACAGTATGGAACAGTATGCGTTAGGACAGTGCTGTGACAGGCATTAAGCTAAAGCTTTTTACCGTATATTACCCCCAGATAGATAATTAGACGGAAATTATAAATTAATACTTAGATTAAAGACTTCGGCCCTTTATTAACTACTTTTAAGATAACTAGGCTAAACTGCTACCCCTAATAAACTATGCCTAAGCAACCCTACCCTATAACTCCATAGGATTTGCCCCTATTTAACTAGAAATAGGTTACTTACCCTATATAAGCTTTAACTAGGAAAGACTAAAAGGACCCCAGACCGTACGCGAAAAGCACAGTAGTACGCTAAGCGCTTAGAAGAAGCCTAGATGGTAGCCTATACAAATCTAGAAAAGGCCTAGAAATTAATATAATAATAGGCGAGAGCCTGACTTTACCGTAGGAGATATAGTCTAGGTTATAATAAAGAACTAAAAGTTGGAACGACCTAGCTATAAGCTAAACTATTAGATAGTAGGACTATATAAGGTTCTTAAGAAGATAGGCAACGCGTATAAAGTAAAGCTCCCAGATTCGATTAAAGTTTACCCTATTTTCTCTCTAGATAAACTATAAAAAGCCGTAAACAACCTATTACCTAGATAAAAGAATAAACCTCCCCTACCGATTTAAGTTAATAGCGATAATAAATAGGAAATTAAAGAAATACTGGCCTATAAGCTTATAAGGGGAACGTTAAAATATTATATTAGTTGGAAAGGGTACGACTTAGACCCCACTTAGTACCCTATATAGAACTTTATAGGTTATTACGGCTCGAACAAATACCTCTAAACCGAAGCTTAAACGAATACTGTATTACGAAGAT
>Ga0307515_10009355_pt1 | contig 18961 bp, 9 predicted proteins | sample 17_EM_MG_FD_194513 | JGI IMG/M metagenome (GOLD analysis project Ga0307515, IMG submission 194513) | Populus trichocarpa ectomycorrhiza microbial communities from riparian zone in the Pacific Northwest, United States - 17_EM | ecosystem: Host-associated > Plants > Roots > Unclassified | place...
CCCTTGCCACCGCCACCGCCACCGCCGCGCTCGCCACCGCCACGGCCACCGCCGCGCTCGCTGCCCTCGCCACCGCCGCAGCGCTTGCGGCCCTCGCCGCGACCGCCGCGCTCGCTGCCCTCGCCTCGACCGCCGCGCTCGCTGCGCTCGCCACCGCCGCCGCGCTCGCCGCCCTCGCCGCCGCCGCCGCGCTCGCTGCCCTTGCCACCGCCGTCGCGCTCGCTGCCCTCGCCACCGCGACCGCCGCGCTCGCTGCCACGGCCGTCGGGGAGCGCGCGGATACGCGCGCGGGCGCCCCGAGCAGCCGCCGGTGGGAACGACACCATCATCGAGCTAGGAGTGTAGCCCGCACCGATCTCCTGGGCGCTGTTCCCGTGGCCAGTGTGGCGCGTGATCTGGCGCGTGATCAGGAGTGCGTGCGCGCGGCGGCGCCGCCGCGAGGCAGCGCCGCGCCGATCAGTCGACGGACTCGATCCCGTGGAGAAGGATCCGACCGTAGCCGGCGCCGCCGCCCTCGGGCCCTGCGAGCTGAATGACGGCCTGCTTGGTCGCGGCGTCGAGCTCGCCGGTGCGGTTGCGCAGCTGGTACGCGGCCATCGTCCGGAGCTGGGCGGCGGCGCTCTCGTCCCGGACCAGGCGAGCGAGCGCCTGGTCGACCTCGGGGCCGCCGTTGTAGGACGAGCCGATCGCCGCCTGGGCGACGCCAGGGTCGGGGTCGCGGATCATCTGGGCGATCTGCACGCTGGCCTTGGGGTCGTCGATCGACGACAGGCCGGAGATGGCGGCGATCCGATCCTCGGGCCTGGCGGAGCGCGTGGCCTCGAAGATGGTCTGCTGGGCGCGGTCCGAGCCGATCTGGCCCAGGGTGGACAGCGCCGCCGCGCGGACCTCCGCGTCCTGATCCCGGGTCATGCGGACCAGGGTGTCAGTGGCCTTGTCATCGCCGTTCTGGACCAGCGACGAGATCACCGCGATCCGCACAGCGGGCTCCTTGGCGTCGAGCGCGTGCTCGAGCAGCCGCTTGGCCTCGGGCGTGTCGGCGCTGGCGAGCGCCCAGACGGCCGAGCGCGCGCCGCCGGCGTCGCTGCCGTTGAGCAGATCCTCGGCGAACCGCATGCCCTCGGGCGCTCCGGCCTGGATGAGCTGCTGCATCACCTGCTGCTTGACGTCGGGGCTGGACTGGGCCGCCGACAGCATCGCGGTCTTGATCGGGTCGGTCAGGCTGAAATGGGACAGCGACGCGGCGGCGACGGTGGCGATGTCCTTGTCCTTGTCCGACAGCGCCGCGATCAGCGCCTGGCGCGCGGCGTCCGTGCCGAGCCGGCCGAGCATGTTGGCGGCCGATGCCGCCTCGTCGCTGTGTCCCGAGCGCAGCGAGTCGGTGATCAGCTGGGTGACGCCGCTGTCGTTGGGCCGCGACTGCGCGAGCATCTCGAGCGCCATCAGCCGGGTCTGGCCGCGCGCCTTGCCGGCGATGTCGATCAGCGACTCGAACGCCCTGGGCGCGCCGGACTCGGCGAGCAGCCGCATCGCCTCGAAGCGGTTGGTGCGCGACCCGCTGCGCGCCAGCTCGATCGCGGCCTGCAGCGCCTCGGGGTTGCCGCTCTTGAGGAGGCGGGGCAGCGCGGCGCTGCGATCGGAGCTCGAGCCCGACTTGAGCACCGCCATCAGCGCCTGGTCGACGTCCTCGCCCTGGAGCTCGGCGAGCTGCGCGAGCGCACCGCTGATCTCGGCGCGATCGCCCATCGCGGCGTTGATGAGCAGCTCCCGGGCGTCCTTGCCGCCGAGGCTGGCGAGCGCGCCGGCGGCGGCCGTGGCCGAGGCCCGGTCGCCGGTGTTGAGGATCTCGCCCAGGACCCGGGTCGCCCGGGCACCGCCGATCTGGCCGATCGCGGCGACCGCGGTGCTGCGGACCTGAAGGGAGCCGCTGATCGCGGCGACCTTGAGCACCGGCAGCGCGGGCTCGCCGGCCTTGGCCAGCGCACTCAGGGCGGCGGCGGCGAGCTGCGGGTCGCCGGTGCGGACCACCGAGGTCAGCTTGCCGAGCAGCGCCTCGTCGATGGTCTCGATCGACGCCATCGCGGCCGCGGCGATCCGGGTGTCCGATGCGTCGATCAGCCGGCGCAGCGCGGCCGTGGCGGTCTCGGAGTTGATCGTGCCGAGCGCGGACACCGCCGCGGTGGCGACGGTGAGATCGGGGCTCTCGGCGAGCTTGGTCAGCGCCGCGACCGCGCCGTCGCTACCGAGCGCACCCAGCGCGGTGATCGCCGCGCCCTGGGCGGGATCGCCGGCCTTGTGGGCGATCTCGATCAGTGGGGCCTCGGCGCCAGCGCTCTGGGTCGCGCCGAGCGCGGCGATCGCCGCGGCGCGGACGGTGGGCCGATCGTCGCGGGCGTGCTCGAGCAGGGCGGCGACCGCGTGCTCGGTCCCGATCCCGCCGTAGCAGGCCAGGATGGCCTCGGGCACGCCGCGCCGGCCGTCGCTCACGAGCGGCGCGAGCTGATCGACGGTCTGGTCGTCGCCGATCGCGCCGAGCTTCTCGGTCAGCGTATGGATGTCGCGCAGCGACCGCGCGCGCAGCAAGCGATCGACGAGATCGCTGCGCGACACGCCGGCGGCCTCGGCGCTGACGTGCAGCGGGCGGCGCAGCACGAACGGGATCGACGCGGTCCGGGCGGTGGCCGCCGCGGCCGGCGCGTTCGCAGCGCCGTGGCGAAAGAACATGCCGTAGCCGGCGATCCCGGCGAACACGGCGCAGGCGAGTTTCCAGCGTGTCGATGATGTCACAGGGCTCCTCGGGGATGCTCGCAGTGTCTGTGTCAAACGAACGCGGTCTGGTATCGATCCATTCCGCGCAGGCTCACCCCGAGGCCCGGCGCGGACTTTCCGCCGCGCGGGCTTTTGCAGCGCCGAGGGAAGGTTCGCGCAACCGGCGGCGCGGGCGCGGTGTCTGAGCCGCCGCTCACGCGCATCGCTCCGGCCGAGCCGGGGATGATCCCCGAGCCGTGCGCGGCGCACAAGCGCTGGCGCGGGCGATCGCTGAGCCATGCGCGGCGCACGAGCGCTCGCCGGGCGCGACCGCACGCACCGCAGATCATGCGTCGCAGGCTGGCGCGGCCGATTGACGGCACCGCCGACGCTCGTAGACTGAGGTCATGTTGACGCCGGAGCAGACCTCAGAGCTCAAAGCGCGGCTGCAGGCCGACCTCACCCGGCTCGCCGACCATGCCCACCTTGCCCTCGACTTCACGATGGACCGCGACCGCGACCGGATCGGACGGGACTCCATGGACGAGGCCACCGAGGAGGAGACCTACTCCACCCAGCTCCGGCTCCACGACCGCGAGACCTTCCTGCTCGGCAAGATCCGGGAGGCCATGACGCGGCTCGAGGCGGGTGAGATCGACGAGTGCGAGGAGTGCAGCGAGCCGATCGGGTTCAAGCGCCTCCTGGCGCGGCCCGTCACCACGCTGTGCTTCGAGTGCAAGACCGCGCGCGAACAGGTCGAGGCCGACGCCGGGGCCGAGTAGGCTCGTCGGAGACGCCCGAGGGACCGCCGGCGATTTCCCGGCGCCGACAACCTCTGGTAGTATGCGTCGTCGGGGATGCGCGACCGTTACACGATCACCGAGCGACTCGACCATGGCGGCATGGCCGAGGTGTTCCGCGGCGTGGCGGAGTCGATGGAGGGGTTCAAGAAGTCGGTCGCGATCAAGCGGATCCTTCCGAACCTGACCAAGAACCAGAAGTTCGTCTCGATGTTCCTGGACGAGGCGCGGCTATCGCTGTTCCTCCAGCACGCCAACATCGTGCAGGTCTTCGACATCTCGAAGACCCCGGACAACGCGTACTTCCTGGTCATGGAGTTCGTCGACGGCTGCAACCTGAAGGCGCTGATCGAGCGCGCCAAGCAGAAGGGCAAGCGGATCGACATCGGCCACTCGGTCTACCTGATGAGCGAGTGCTGCAAGGCGCTGCAGTACGCCCACTTCCTGGAGCACCCCGAGACCAACGAGCCGCTGGGCATCGTCCACCGGGACATCTCGCCGCCCAACATCCTCCTGTCCAAGAACGGCGAGGTCAAGCTCGTGGACTTCGGGCTGGCCAAGGCCAACAGCCAGATCGAGTCGACCGATCCGGGCGTGGTCAAGGGCAAGTTCAGCTACCTGTCGCCCGAGGCGGCGAGCGGGCTCGACGTCGACCACCGCGCCGACGTGTTCGCGGTCGGCATCATCCTGTGGGAGCTGTTCACCGGCCGCCGGCTGTTCTACGGCGACACCGACTACCAGACCGTCGAGCTGGTCCGCCAGGCCCGCGTGCCGTCGATCGCCGCGCTCAACCCCGAGGTCGACGCCGAGCTCGAGCAGGTGATCCGCAAGTCGCTGGCGCGCGACCCCAACGACCGCTACCAGAACGCCGCCGACCTGGGCGACGCGCTGACCCAGTTCCTGTTCTCGCGGCGCATGAAGGTGACCTCGCGCGACATCGCGGCGCTGGTCCGGGACACCCAGGTCGAGATGATGCGCAAGCGCTCGGCCGAGCCCAAGGACTCGCTGATCGACGCGCTGATCCTCGACGAGATGCAGAAGATGACCTCGCTGGTCGACAGCGAGGGCGCGCCCCAGTCCCACACCAACGAGGGCTCGATGAGCCTCGATCCCAGCGCGTTCGTCGACACCTCGAACTGGGCCGGCGAGATGGGCCTGGGGTCATCTCACCATCCGCCGCCCAAGCCGCGGGCGACCCGGCCGATGCCCCGCGACAAGGGCGCCACCCCGACCCCGTCGCCCGAGATCGAGTCGCTCGAGCAGATGCTCGAGCCCGAGCGCACCGGGCACCACCGCCACCGCGATGGCAAGAAGCCGTCGTGGACGGTCGTGGCGCTGATCATGGTCCTGCTCGCCGCCGCGGCTGCGATCGCGGTGATCCTGGCGATGCGCTGATCCCCCGCGCGGCAAGAAGCCGTCGTGGACGGTCGTGGCGCTGATCATGGTCCTGCTCGCCGCCGCGGCTGCGATCGCGGTGATCCTGGCGATGCGCTGATCCCCCGCGCGGCTACTTCAGCCGCTGCAGCTGGTGGAGGGGTTCGCTGCCCGGCGCGAGGTCGCCGAGCCGGTGGATCGCCTCGTCGAGCAGCTTGCGGTTGCCGAGCTGCGCCGCGATCGTGCCGACCATCCGCCAGCCCTCGATCGAGTCGGGGTTGTACGCGACCGATTGCTGGGCGGTCTGCAGCGCCCGCGACGGGTCCTTGACCCGCTCGATCTCGGCGGCGAACAGGTACGCGGCGTCGATCGCCGGGTCCTCGTAGAACACGGTCTTGAGGTTGGACATCGCGGTCGCGTCGTCGCGCCGGTAGTACGCGGTCGCGGCCAGCCCGAAGTAGGCCTGGGCGTGCCGTCGCCGCGATGCCTTGGTCTTGCCGAGCGCGTCGCGCGCGGCGCTGTAGACCTTCTCGGCCTCCTCGTACTGGTTGGCGGCGAGGTGGAGCTTGCCGGCGATGATGTCGAGCTCGGGCAAGCCCTTGAGCCGGGTCGGCATCGCGGCGCGGAGCTTCTGGGCCAGGGCCGGGTGCTTGTCGTCGGCCGAGATCGTGTCGGCGACGAGCAGGAAGGTATCGAGATCGGCGCCGCAGGCGTCGAGCGCGCGGTCCAGCACGTGGGCGGCGCCGGCGGTGTCGCCCTTGTGCAGCGCGAGCCGGCCGCGCTCGCGGTCGAGCTGCCAGCGGACCACGCCGGGGCTCTTGTCGGCCGCGGCGAGCAGCGCGAACGCGCCGGCGTGCTCGCCGACCAGGGTGCGCGCCCGTGCGGTCTCGAGCAGCAGCGTGGCGCTCGGCCGGTCGCCGGCCTGCTTGACCAGCTGCTCGAGCGTGTCGCGGCCGCCCCGCGGATCGCCGTCGTCGATCAGCAACAGGCCGCTCTCGAACCGGGCGTCGAAGCTGCCGGACCGGCTGGCCTCGGTGTAGGCCGCGCGCGCAAAGCTGGCGTCGCCGGCGTCGCGCGCGATCCGGGCGAGCTCGAGCTGGGCGCGCGCGGTGTCGGGGCCCGGCACGCCGCCGGCGATGCGCTCGAGCAGCCCCCTGGCCTTGTCGCGTGCCGCCGGCTCGCCGGTCGCGCGCAACACCGCGGCGTAGACCGCGACCATCGCCGCGGTCGCGGTCTTCGCGTTGAACTTCGGCTCGACCCGCTTGCGCGCGGCGTCGATGTCGCCGGCCGCGAGATCGAGCCAGGTCCGCGCCACCACCGCGGGCTCATAGCCCGGCAGCTTCTTGATCGCCGCGTCGAAGTCGGCGCGCGCGCTGTCGGCGTCGCCGGTCGCGAGCCGCGCCTGGCCGCGCACGGTCTGGCCGGCCGCGCTGGCGGCGGCGTCGGCTGGCTTGGCGAGCAGCTCGAGCGCCGCGGCGGGCTTGCCGAGCGCCAGCGAGATCTGGGCGAGCGTGATCCGCGCGCGCCGGCTGGACGGCCAGCGCTCGAGCGTGCGGGTCGCCGCCTTGCGCGCCGGCTCGAGCTCGCCGATCGCGAGCACGGTGTCGCTGAACTCCTCGGCGAACCGCTGGTCGTCGAGCCCGACGCCGAGCGACGCGACGTAGTCGGCCCGCGCCGCGCCGGGCTCGCCGCGCGCGAAGTCGACCCGGGCGAGCGCGAGGTCGGCGAACGCGACCTGGGCCGGCGATACGCCCTGATCGCTCGGCTTGCCGCCCTCGGCGATCAGCTTGAGCAGCTGGGCGCGGACCTCGGCGCCGGTGACCCCGGTGATCCGGCCCGCGCCGGCCAGCAGGACGGCCCTGGCGATCACCGCGCCGGGGTTGTCGCGCATCCGGTCGACCGCGGCCAGCGCCTCGTCCCACGCCGAGCTCTCGCCCAGCGCGCGGGCGAGCCCGACGGCGTAGTGCGGCCGGGCCTCGCGCTCGACCGCGCTGCGCAGCGCCGCGATCGCGGCCTTGACGTCGCCGGCGAGCAGCGCCGCCTGCCCCGAGACGTAGAGCGCCGCGGCGTCGCCCGGTGCGTCCTGCACCGCGCGCTCGGCGGCGTCGTGCGCGAGCTTGGCGTCGCGCTGGGCCAGCGCGACGTAGGCGGTGGCGAGCTCGCGATCGAGGCCGCCCTGGCCGCCGAGCCGGTCGACCGCGGCGCGGGCCTCGGCCACACCGTCGCCGAGCTCGAACGCGAGCACGCCGCGGGCGCGCGCGAGCGCGGCCTTGTTGTCTGCCGTCGGCGACGCCTGCGCGATGCTGTACAGGCCGTCGCGCGCACCCTGCCAGCCCTGCCAGGTGTCGGCCCGGGCCAGATCGCCGGCGCGATCGCGCGCCGCATCGATCTGCCGGCCCAGCCGCAGGTTGCGGATCTGGAACCCGGCGAACACGCCGCCGCCGATCACCGCGGCGCCGATCACGACCCAGACCGCGAACTGCATCCGCGACCGGCGGCGGCCCCGCACCCTGGCTCCCGACGAGCTCTGCTCGCCCGGGAACCCCACCAGCGGCACACCACCAGAGCCCTGGCTGACGTGCATCCCGCCGAGCTGCGAGTCGATCGCCAGCTGGCGCCCGGACTCGTCCTGGTGGGGATACGGCGCCGGCCCGCCCGCCATCACCGTCTGGCGCGCCCAGGCCGGGCTGCCGTCCTGACCCTGGCCCTGGCCCTGGCCGTTGAACAGCGCGTCGACCACCGCGGCGGAGTGCTGCTGCTGCGGATTGAGCGCGATCGTCGGCCGCACCGCGGCCAGGTTCGACTGCATGTGCGGCGGCAGCTGCTGCAGCTGCTGGAACTGCTGCGCGACGGCGTTCGGCTGCGCCAGCATGGTCTGCGCCAGGTGCGGCGGCGGCTGGCCCATCGCCATCGGCTGGCCCATCGCCATCGGCTGCGGCATCGGCTGGCCCATCGGCATCGGGGCCGGCGGCATCGGCATCGCGGCGGCGGTCGGCAGCGCCGCGGCAATCGCGCTCCGCGGATTGATCGGCGGCGGGGGCGCCGCGGGCATCACGTTCATCACGTGCGGCTGGTTCGCGATCAGCTGCGCCAGGTGCGCCGGCGCCGGCGGCACCGGCATCGGCTGCGCGGTCCGCCGCGCGGCCGGCGCGGGCGGCTGGACCGGCGGCGGCAGCTGGGGTTGATCGATCGGCCCCGACGGCATCTTCACCGCGTTGCGCACGGCAGTACCCGGCCCCGGGGCGCGGCGCGTGTACGCCTTGCTGGCGGCCTCGGTCCGCTCGTCGACCTCGATCATCTCCTCGTCGCCGAGCTCCACGGTCGAGACCTCTTCTTTGAACATGCTGGCGCGCCGCGGTTTCTTCGCCCCGCCCGCTGGCGCGGGCGCGGACGACCTGGGGGACCTCGTCGATCCGGTGACCTTGCCGCGTGCGCCGCCGCGCACGGCGGTGGCGGCGTCGAGATCGGCGGCGCGGCCGGCGACCGGCGGACCGACGACCTCGCCGAAATCGTCCTCGTTGACGCGGAGCTCGAGGCCATCGAGCTCGGGATCGACCTCGACCGTGCCCGAGCGATCGCCGACCGCGAGCACCGCCGGGGGTGGCGTCACGTCCGGCGGCGCGGTGGGCTCCGGCGTCACGCGTTTGCGCGCGCCGGGCGCGGCCAGCGAGGTCGGGCGGGTGAACTCGGCGCCGTCCTCGAACCCGTCGGGATCCGGCCCATCGACCTGATGCGCGGGGTAGTTCTTGGTGCCCTGCTCGACGGCGAACGCTGCAGGATCCGGCGCGGGGCCCTGGCCAACGAAGCCGGCCGCGGGACGAGCCGCGTTACCCGGCGGCGATCGACCCGCCAGTCGCTCGGCCTCGGCCAGCAACTCGGCGACGTGCGAGTTGGCCAGGCCCTGGCTGCGCAGCCTGGCCAGCACCTCGACCGCGCCGTGGCCATCGCCCTTGCGAAGCAGCGCCTCGCCCTTGATCGCCTGGGCACCGAGCGACGCGTGATCGAGCTCGAGCGCGACCCGCATCTCGGCGAGAACCTCGTCGTAGCGCTTGAGCGCGAGCAGCGCCTGGCCGAGCACGACGCGACCCTCCACGGTCGTCGGACGCCCGAGAAGGCCCAGGCGGCAAACCTTTACCGCCTCCTGGTATTGCCCGGAGCTGACCAGCGCCTGGCCACGGGTGACGAAGTCGCTCTGCGACACCTGGCGTCAAGCTTACCTCGACCAGCGTCGCGTCGGCCAATCGCGGCGAGTGTGGGTCCTAATCCTTCATCACCGATCTTGTCACGGGCTCCGGCGGCTCCGCCAGGCCAGGCATCTCCGCGCCGCGCAAGCGAATCTCGTCGACCATCCACCACGTCTTGCCCCGCCGCTCCCAGGTCTGGAGCGCGTGGGTCTCGCGGACGGTGCCCTCGGAGGCCTTGTACCAGCTGAGCTTGATGTGAACACGCGCCTCGCGCTCGCCGCGCGGGTCGACCGTCACCACCTCGTAGTCGGTGATCTTGAGATCTCCCGCACGCTGGTCCATGTCGTCGACGAACTGCGATCGCTCCTTGGCCGGGATCGCGCTCGCCGCGGCGGCGAAGCGCTCCCAGCGCACGCCATCGTTGAACTGCCGGATCGACTCGGAGAGGTCGTTCTCGCTGTGCAGCGACGCCGCGCCGCAGCCGAGCATCAGGATCGCAATCAGTGCTGCTCGCATGACATGTCCTTTGGTCCGGCTAGGTCTGTTCCGGTGCGCGCTTGTGCCGCACCGCCTTGATCGCCTGGAGATCGCCCCGGCCCAGCTCGCGTGTGATCACCAGCACGACCAGGAACGTCGCACCGACCGCCACCGCCTCGACCAGGGTCAGGAGCTTGCCGTGCAGGGGCAGCCAGCGGCCGACCGCGAGCGCCGCCAGCGTCGCGACGGCGACCCGCACCACGCTCGCCAGCGGGAGGAACGCGCCGAACTCGCGGTGCAGCGCCCAGCCCGACGCGATCGCGCCGAGCAGCATCGCGCCGCTGGTGACCAGCGCGGCGACCTGCAGCACGTTGCCGTGCTCCGCCGCGATCGGGATCGCGATGTAGTTGCCGATCGCCGCCGCGGCGAGCGTGATCGCCGCGGTGACCACGGCGGGCAAGGTCCTGCCGGCGCCGTTCAGGATCGTCCCCGCGATCGCGAAGATCGAGAACGCGACGTTGCCCAGGGCCAGCGCGGTGAGCGCCGGGCCGCCGAGCTGCGCGTAGTCGGCCGCGTAGACCAGGCCGAGCACGTCCTGGGGGTTGGCGGCCATCACGACCGCGAGCGCCATCGCGAAGATCAGCGAGTAGCGGGTGGTGACCCGGATGTAGCGCCGGGTGGCCTCGCGGTCCTCGGTGAACGTCGAGCGCGACACCAGCGGGAACACCACGAACGTCGCGGCGATGATCGCCTGGTACGGCAGCCGCGCGAGGTTCTGGACCGCGGCGTAGTAGCCGTTCTGGACGTCGGCGAGCACGCTCGGATCCGGGTGGTAGCCGGTCGCGTGGGCGGCCCACGGCACCGCGCTCGATAGCGCCGAGTCCAGCGTGCCCATGTGGGCTGCGAAGTACTCGGTGGTCAGCCGCTTGATCAGGATGCTGTCGATGAACATCAGCGCGTTGAACAGCACCAGGTACAGCGCGACGCCGACGAAGAACTCGATCAGCGGCCGCACCGGCAGGCGATCCTCGGGCGCGACCGGCCCGGGCAACCCGATCCACACGATCGCGCCGCACAGGATCACGCCGACCGCGGCGACCCAGCCGCCGATCACGCCGAGCACGCCGAACCCGGCCATCGCCATGCCGATCAGGCCGACGACGCGCAGGGTGGCGAACGCCATGTCGAGCCCGGCCTGCTTGTGGAACTGGTGCAGGCCGTTCGCGGTGCCGATGAACACCGCGTAGAACGAGTAGCCGCCGACGATCAGCCCGGCGAGCATCAGCGGCGCGGTCTTGGTCATGTCGTGAAGCAGCCACGCGACCAGCGGCGCCGCCGCGATGAACCCGGCCGCGATCACCAGCCCGAGCCGGACGTGCATGCGCAGCCCGGCCTGCTGGACCCGCCGCGCCTTGCCGGGCTCCTGGGCCGCGAACCGCGACACCGACTGGATCGTGCCGGTGACCAGGACGTTGTTGACCAGCGACGCGATGTTGGCCACCAGGCTGTAGCTGCCGAACGAGGCGCGCGACAGCACCGCCGGCAGCCGGATCTGGATCACCAGCCCGGCGAGCATGAAGTAGAACTTGGCGAACGCGATGTACAGCACGCCCCGCCCCGCCCCGCTGGCCGCGGGACGCGCCGCCGGCTCGGGTAGCTGCTGGGCCTCGTGGTCGGTCACGCGACTTCCCGGGTAGCACGCGGCTTTACGGCCCAGCAACTTGCTGGCGACTTATGCAAGCAGTTCGAGAACTGCCGAGGTCTAGTGTGGCCAGCCGGGCGGCAAGCAGGTGTAGGTGATCTGCTGACCGTCGACTGCCGCGAGCGCGCGCAGCGCGGCGTCGCCGAGCGCGGGGCTGCCGTCGTCCGGGGTGAACATGCCGACGGCGCCGAGCGCGAACGCCACGGCGCGGCCGCCGATCACCGCGCGGGCCACGAGATCGCACTCGGTGGCACCCGCGCCGAGCACCTTCGAGGGGAACGCGGCCCGCGCCCGCGCGATCAGCAGATCGATCCGCGGGCCGGCCACGGCGGCGTTGCCGGCGTCGAGCGTGACCTGCTGGCCGACGATCGGCGCGACGTCGGTGTCGAACGCGAGCAGGAACTGCTCGACGTCGCGGCGCTGCGGATCGCCGCCGGTGAACCCGACCCGGCCGCCGCGGTTGTTGAACACCTGGGCCTGGAGGAACCGGAACAGGGTGTCGACCGCGCCGTCGTGCTGGAAGCCGTTGCCGCGGATCTGCGCCCCGGTGGCGCCGTTGTCGCCGGCGTTGACGCCCGGGACCGCCGGCACCCCGAACATGCCGACCTTGGTGTAGAGGTTGCGCAGCTGCGGGACCTTGACCGTCTGGGGCAGCGCCTCGAAGCTCATCTCGCCGTCGGTGCCGAAGTAACCAAGCTCGGGCCGCAGCGTGTGGCAGCCCTCGCAGGAGAACCCGAGGCCGGCGAGCTGAACGCCGTCGGAGAAGTGGCCGCCGGTCATCGGCCGGCCGTCGGCGCACACGACCTGCGCGCCGGTCATGCTGTCCAGGCCGGCGCAGCCCATGTAGAAGTCGCGGCCGCGGGCCTGGTCGGCGGTCAGCGCGTTGTCCAGGCCGCGCACCGGATTGGGCGGCATCACGATCGAGAGCGCGAAGTCGGAGAACGCCTGCATGTCGGCGGGCGGCAGCTGGCTGTCGCGGCCGAGCAGCCCGCCGAACGCCACGATGAAGTTCTTGAACGCGAGCTCCGAGCTGTACGGCGGGCCGAGGCTGGTGTCCTTGCCGAAGAACCCGGCGACCCGGTCGCCGCGCCAGTGCATCGCGCCGTGGTTGACCATGCCGCGCAGGGTCTGGGTCGACATCGGGCCCTTCATCGGATGCAGGCCGGCGACGTCGCCGGTGCCGTTGATCGTCGGCGGTGCGCCGACCCGCAGCTTGATGTTGACCGGGGTCTCGACCACGTCGCCGTCCGGATCGCCGAGGTCCCAGACCAGGTGATCGGTGTCGCCGAACATGTGGCAGCTCGCGCACGCCGCCTCGCCGTTGGACGACGACGTGCGGGCGTCGTACAGGAACCGCCGGCCGTCGGCGATCGCGGCCGGCTCCGGGCTGGCGAGCCGGACGTGCGAGGTCTCGGTGCGGCTCGCCAGGTCGATCATCGACACGCCGTCGTCGAACCGGGTCGCGACGAACAGGTGGCCCCGGCCGTCGAGCGCGAGCCCGCTGGGCCCGCCGCCGGTCACGTCGAGGTACGCCGCGCTCGCGACCGTGGGATCGAACGTGTCGGCCTCGAGCGCCGCGGTCGGCAGCACGCCGATCTTCGCCGAGCCGAACGCCGCGACGTACAGCGTGGCGCCGTCGGCCGACACCGCGATGTCGAGCGGGGTCGACAGGCTGTGGTCCTTGACGCCGGCGGGCGCGGGCCGGGTGCCGTACGCGATGTGCTTGTTGAGGTGGCGCGGCCGGACCTGCGCGCCGTCGATCACGGTGATCCGGGTCTCGGCCAGGTGACCCTGCAGCGTCGTGCCCGCGAACGTGCCCGGGCCCTCGAACCGGAGGTCGTTGCGCGCCTCGGTGTTCGAGACGTAGACCACGCCGGAGACCGGATTGACCGCGAGGTTGAACAGCGTGGTGCCGACGTGGCGGAACGACGCCGTGGTGGTCAGCGTCGCCGCGTCGATCGCGAACACGTCCTGATCCGGCAGCGTGAACCTGGTGGCCGCCGACCAGTCGCGGCCGCGGACATCGCGCCACGCCCCGGCCGCGTCCGCCTTGAGCATCACCGAGACCCGCGGCGCCGTGACCCCGGCGTGGTTGGTCGCCGGCCCGGGCTGCGATCCGGGGACCAGCGTGCCCGCGACCGTGCACGGCGTGTCGCTATCGACCCCGGGGCACGGCAGCGCCGCCGAGGTCGGCGTGGTCTGGTTGCCGGAGTGGAACACCGCGGCGTACACCGTCGCGCCGTCGGACGTGACCGCCAGGCCGCGCGGCGCGTCGCCGAACAGGGTGACGATCGCGAGCGGCTTGCCGCCGAGCACGGTCCCGAGGTTGGCCGGATCGAACACCCAGACGTCGGCGCGCCCGACCCCGGCCGTGGTGAGCTGCGGGTCTCCGGCGCCCGGCACGCCGGCGAGCGCGGGGCTCGACCGCTGCTGGCCGCGGTGCGCCGTGGTGATGAACGCGCGGCCGCCGGCGGCGAACACGACGTCGCTGGGCTCGTCGCCGACCAGCAGCGTCCGGACCACGCGCGGCGGCGCCAGCGAGACATCGACCACGCTGACGCTGTCGGACACGTGGTTGACGACCCAGACCTCGCGAGCGCTGCGCACCGCGACGGCCACCGGCTCGAGGCCGACCTTGACCGAGCTCTCGGCGACCAGCCCGGCCGCGGTGACCTTGAGGATGTCGAGCGTGCCGTTCGGCGTGTTGGCGACGAACACCCGCGCTGCGTCGGCCGACAGCGCGATCGGCCGCACCGGCCCGCTCTCGAACGTGAGCTTGCCGGAGCCGCCCGGCGGCGTTCCGGCGTCCGGGGCAGCACCGTCCGAGCCGGTGCCGGCGTCCTGGCCGTGGCCCGGGCCCGAGCCGCACGCGGCGAGGCCGCAGGCGGCGAAGCCGCACAGCGCGGCGGCGATCAAGGTTCTACGCATGTCGATCCTCTCGTGCCTGTCGTGGGGAAAGTCACCGCGATGATGGACGCCCATGCCGAAGAGTGGCTCCGTCGTCGTCGCAATGAAAGCGCGATCTGGATCACAGAGCCGGCGGTGGCGCGGTCACCGCACGCTGTGACTCCGCATCGCGCGAAGAGGTTCACCGGAGCTTGCGCGACTTCGCGTCCTGCGCGAGCGGGCTAGCGCTTGGGGCGCGTCACGACCAGGTGCGCCTGCTTGTCCTTGTCGACGTAGCCGAACCGGAACGGCAGCCGGCGGGTCTTCTGCGACTTCCACAAGGCGATGAACGCCTCGTCGTGGCGCTCGTCGGTGCCCTCGAGGAACGCGCCGTCGTAGTGGCCGTAGGTCTCCTGGACCATGCCGGCCGGGCGGGTGAACGCGGGCGGGATGCCGGTCGAGTCGGACAGCATCCACGCCAGGTGATCGAGCATGTAGCCGCGGATCACCGAGAAGTCGCGGCGCCACAGCAGGTAGCTGGCGCCCTTGGTCAGCATCGTGACCGTGCCCTTGTTCTCGAGGTGGCGGATCAGCTCGGGGTGCTTGGCGAGGTAGGGGTCGCCGAGGTTCCAGCCGATGTGACGGTGGACCCGGAGCTGGGTCTCACCGGGCTTGCGGTACTGGATCTCGACGTTGGCGAACGCGTGCGAGAAGCTGGGCGATTGCCAGTCGTGCTTGAGGCTCCTGGGCCGGGTCTTCTTGGCCTCGCGATCGAGCTCGTCGATCTCGGCCTGCTCGAGGTAGTGGATCGCGCCTGCCGAGTCGAGCGTGAAGTAGCGCATCGCGACCGGCTCGTAGCCGCCGGCGACCAGGCCCAGGAGGAACGAGCTGACCTGGCCCGGCAGGTCGTTGCGCTGCTGGTTCGACAGGTTCTCGCTGGTGTTGGAGCCGACCGAGATCAGGCCGCCGATCTCGCCGCGCAGCGCCGCCAGGCTGCGCTCGATCGCGTCGGGCGGCAGCGTGCGCAGCCGCCGCGGATCGCCGGCGAGCTCGAGCGAGATCGTCGTGATCTCGGTGGCCTCGGGGAACGCGACCAGCGCCGAGATCAGGTCGCCGCCGCCGAACGGATAGACCACGGTCCTGGGCAGGTCCCGGGGCACAACGCTGTCGAACCACGCCCGGCCCTTGTCGAAGTACGTGGTGCGGAACTCCGCCATGCGCGACAGGATCGCCTTGCAGTGATGCGCGACGATCTTGTCGAGCCGGGCTGCCGCCTTGGCGTCGCCGCTGGCCAGCGCCTCGGGCAGCGGCGAGTCGGCGCCGCCGCACGCGGCGATCCGGAACAGCAGCTTCGCGTCGTCGATGAAATCGACGCCGCCGGCGGCCAGCGCGGGCGCGGTTGCCGGGGCCGGCGGTGCAGCCGTCGCGGCGGATCCGCTCGCCGCGGGAGCCGTGGGCGCGGCCTGCGATCCGGCGGCGGGCGGTGGTGCCGGCTTGTCGGTCGCCGCGACGGGCGCCGCGGCCGAGGGAGCCGTCGGCGTGGCGTGCGTGGTGCCCGGCTCGGCGGCCGGACTGGGGTTGGGCGCGCCGCCGCCGTGACAGGCGCACAGCGCGAGGGCTATCGGGGCGAGTCGCATCACGGGACCAAACGCCGATCTGGCGAAGACCATTGCAGCCACCCGATCATCCCATGTCCGCCATCGAGCCCTGGTACATCTTGTCGAGCAGCCCGGCATACTTCTTCTCGACGACCTTACGCTTGACCTTGAGGCTCGGCGTCAGCTCGCCGTCGTCGACCGACAGGTCCCTGGGCAGGATCGCGAATTGCTTGACGGTTTCATACTTCGCGAGGGTCTTGTTGACCTGGTCGAAGTACGGCGCGAGCAGCTGCTTGACCTGATCGGTCCCGACCACCTCGGCGTACGCCTTGCCGTTCATGCCGTGGTCCCTGGCCCACTTCATCGTGGCCTCCTCGTCGAGCGAGACCAGGGCGGTGACGAAGTTGCGCTTGTCGCCGTGGACCACGACCTGGCTGATGTACGGGCAGTTCGCCTTGAGCTTGCCCTCGATCGCCTGCGGCGCGATGTACTTGCCGCCCGAGGTCTTGATCAGGTCCTTCTTGCGATCGGTGATCCGCAGGAAGCCGTTGCCGTCGAGCTCGCCGATGTCGCCGGTGCGCAGCCAGCCGTCGCTGGTCAGCGCCTCGGCGGTCTGATCGGGGAGGTTGTGGTAGCCGTTCATCACGCCCGGCGACCGGATCAGGATCTCGCCGTCCTCGGGCGCGAGCTTGACCTCGGTGCCGGGCAGCGCGCCGCCGACGCTGCCGAACGCGAACTTGTTCGGCCGGTTGACGAACGCCGCCGCCGAGGTCTCGGTCAGGCCGTAGCCCTCGAGGATCAGGATGCCGCAGGCGTGGAAGAACTCGGCGATCTCGCGCGACAGCGGCGCCGAGCCCGAGATGAAGTAGCGGACGCGGCCACCGAACGTGGCCTGGATCCGCGAGAACACGAGGCGCTCGGCGAGCCGCAGCTGGAGCGCGAGCAGCCCGCCTGGCGTGCCGCCGCGCTGGCGGACCTGCGAGCCGGCCCGGCCGACCGCGAGCGCCCACTGGAAGATCCGCTGCTTGATCGGGCTGCCCTGCTTCGCGCCCTCGATGATCTTGTTGTAGACCTTCTCGAAGATCCGCGGCACCGCCGCCATGATCGTCGGCTTGACCACCGCGAGGTTGTCGACCAGCTTGGGGATCCGGCCGTCGACCGCGGTGACCGAGCCCGACGCGATGTGGCCGGCCATCAGCACCTTGCCGAACGAGTGCGACATCGGCAGCCACAGGTACTGGACATCGTCGGCGCCCCACAGCCCGGTGGCTTCGGTCGCGTCGGCGCAGTACGCCCAGCACTCGTGGAGCAGGCGCACGCCCTTGGGCTTGCCGGTGGTGCCCGAGGTGTAGATCAGGGTCGCCAGGTGCTCGCCCTTGATCGCGGCGACGACCTCGTCGACGGCGCGCGGATCGCGCGCGAGGTGGGCCGCGCCGGCGGCCTCGAGCTCGGCGAGCGTCATCACCCAGTCCCCGGCGCCATCGGGAGGAGCGCCATCGATCAGGATGAGCTTGGCCAGCCGCGGCAGCTCGGCGCGGTGGGCGGCGAGCTTGGCGAGCTGCTTGTCGTCCTCGACGAACGCGTAGCGCGCCGCCGAGTCGGCCAGGATGTAGGCCGACTCCTCGGCGGTGCTCGATGGGTACACCGTGGTGGTCGCGCCGCCCGCCGACATGATGCCGAGATCGATCAGCAGCCACTCGACCCGGGTGTTGCACAGGATGCCGACGCGGTCCTCGCGATCGAGCCCGCGGGACAGCAGGCCCGCCGCGATCGCCCGGATCCGCTCGCCGGACTGCCGCCAGGTCATCGACCGCCACTGTTCGCCCACCGGGTAGCGGTAGGCCTCGCGATCGGGAGTGTCGTGGACGCGGCGCGCGAGCAGCTGCGCGATCGAGGTGGTCGTCCGGAGGAGGCGCTCGGGAGCAGACGGAGGCATGCCCGGCCATCATGCCAAGTTGCTCCTGTAGTTGCACTTGCGTCCTCGGGTTTTCCGGCGGAGCGCAGCGATCGCGAGGCCGCATGCCAGGGCGCACGAAGTGACGTACGCTCGCCGCGTGGCGGACGCCCGGGACTGGCTGGACGCGATGGCAAGCGCTTGGCGCGCCGAGCGGATGGCCGTGCGCGCCAGGCTGGCGCTCGAGCGCGCGGGCCGGAACCTGAGCGAGCGGGTCGCGCTCGGCAACGCGCTCGACCACCTGCGGGTCATCGACGAGCAATCCGCGCCGGGTGACCGGCTCCGGGTCCAGGTCGCGGTGCCCGACACGATCGACCTCGACAACCTGCGGCTGGCGCCCGGCGATCCGATCCGGCTGTGGGCCGAGCACCCGGACGAGCCCGGCGCGGTGCGCGGGGTCTACGAGCGCCGCGAGGACCAGACCCTGTGGCTGATGCTCGACCGCGCGCCCGACGAGCTCGATCGCGAGTTCGCGCTCGATCCCGAGGCGCCCGAGGTCACGTTCGATCGTGGCGACAAGGCGATCGCGCGCGCCCGCGCCGCGCTCGCGACCTCGGATCTCGCGCGGATCCGCGACGTCGCCGCGGGGGTCAAGCCGCCGCGGCCGATCGCGGCGGTGAGCTGGACGGCGCTCGACGACGCGCTCGACGATCGCCAGCGCGCCGCGGTCGACGCCGCGCTCCGGGCCGGCGACCTGGCGCTGATCCACGGCCCGCCGGGGACCGGCAAGACCCGCACGCTGGTCGAGGTCGTGCGCCAGCGCGTCCGCCGCGGCGAGCGCGTGCTGTGCGCGGCGCCGTCGAACACCGCGGTCGACAACCTCGGGATCCGGCTCGCCGAGGCCGGGCTGCGCGCCGTGCGGCTCGGCCATCCCGCGCGGGTCCACCCCGCGCTGGTCCAGCTCACGCTCGACGCCCAGGTCGACGCCGACGGCGCCACCCGGCTCGCTCGCGAGTGGCGCGACCGCGCCCGCCAGCTCCGCAAGTCGGCGATGGGCAAGCGCGGCCCCGAGGCCCGCGAGCGCTGGGCCGAGGCCCGCGCGCTCGACCGCGACGCGGCGCGCGAGATCGCCAACGCCGAGCGCGCGATCGCCGGGCGGGCCGAGGTCGTGCTGGCGACCTGCGCCGGCTGCGACCACTACCTGCTCGGCCACGGCGACGACATGATCGCGTTCGACTGCGCGATCATCGACGAGGCGACGCAGTCGGCCGATCCGCTGCTGCTGGTCCCGCTCGCTC
>Ga0307515_10009356_pt1 | contig 18960 bp, 21 predicted proteins | sample 17_EM_MG_FD_194513 | JGI IMG/M metagenome (GOLD analysis project Ga0307515, IMG submission 194513) | Populus trichocarpa ectomycorrhiza microbial communities from riparian zone in the Pacific Northwest, United States - 17_EM | ecosystem: Host-associated > Plants > Roots > Unclassified | place...
GGGCGTCGGTCAACTGACGCTGGTGGTGCAAAACGAATAGTGGTCGGCGGTGATATGTGGTAACGGTATTAACAAATACCATAAGTACATCGTGAAACGTTGGCATAGGTGCACCGCAACCCCACGCGCTGGGCATCTGGATGCTCATGAAGAAGTGGAAGCTCTGCTGATCGATGATCTGCCGATCCCCACCGGGACTCAATTGGACCGGAAAGAAATGGATGAACAAACGATCTTCTCCATCGAAACTGAACCTGAAACAGCTGTGTGTGTCAACGAGTGGGCGGCCTCCGGTACTGGTGGCAGCAGCCAAACATTAGCAGGCCCGTTGTTACCAGTCAGCAGCCGACGATGAATGCGGGTAGGAGGGAGAGCCTTACCCTTACGTGTCGGGGCGAGTACTTTGGCGCGAAGTGCCATGTGAGTTCGGTTACCACGCGACAGGACGTTTCCGCGTGTCCGCCCCGGGACTTGAATGAGGGGCACTGCCGCAACGCTAGGTAACAGGGACTTCTAGGGTTGGTAAATAGACCGAGAAGGCATGACAGAGAACCGGTACTTATTGCGGCTGCAAAGCAGCCTTCGTGGGGTCGGATCATCAATAAAAAATCACAGGTCGTGCGTTGATGTGGTTTTGGGTGGCAAAAGACGCAACAGGTGTCGAACGGAGGAAGGCCGTCAGGCAATATCAAAATGCCCAGTTTATTCACCAACAGAGCCCGTGTGTCATGAACATCAAAACCTGTGTTGGTTATAATAACGGTGCGACAGTCGTCGGGATTTACTTCCCCCTCCTCCTCCCCCGTGTTTATCCTTCCCCCGCCCTCCGCGGCCGGTTCCAATTGCAGATGGGCCAAACGGCTAGTGTGAAGCTCCGTAAATTCGTAGGCTGCAGTTCCTCCACGACTGAAGAAGAACAAGATTTCCGGCCGCGTCAACCTACGTTCGCAGTCACAACCGAAGTGCCGAATTCGAAACCTGCTTCACTGCAACCTAATCGATACTCGGAAAGTAATCGATCATTCCAATCTCTGGCAAAGGATTCCTTCGTTCTCGACCTGGTGAGTCCACTCCCGACTCCTCCTGTACCTCCGTTGTGGGCTCGGCCTCTTTGCGGTTCCCGGCGGGCGGCAGTTCTAGTTGATTACCCTGAACTGATCGTGAAACTTTTTTTTGATAGCGTCAGCCAACCCCATTACCTCCACCATCACCTTCTCCGCCACCTTCACCATCTCCCGCTCCCGCTCCAATGCAAAGACACACGTTCACCGCCCTTAACTCGACATTCATCGTCGATAGCGAGTACGAGTTTATCAAAGAACTCGGCCAGGGTGCCTACGGATGCGTCGTTGCCGCTAAACACCGTAGATCTGGAGAGGGTTGCGCGATCAAGAAGATCACCAACATCAACACCAAGCGCATACTGACGAAACGATGCCTCAGAGAGATCAAGTATGTTCCCCAACTAGATCGCCCATACCCCGCTCAATGTGCGCCCTTTTTACAACAGACTGTTGCACCACTTCCGTGGCCACAAGAACGTAGGAGACCCCCCTGACCATCCTAAGGGGCCGATTTCTCACCGGGCGTATCTATCTAGATTACCTGCCTATACGACATGGATCTGGTCTTCAAACCAGATGGAAATTTTGACGAAGTTTATTTATATGTGGGTTTCCCCTTATCTTCTTCATCTCGAATCACTGTCTGATCTTTTTCCTTCGAATTTCCAGGAGGAGTTGATGGAGGCCGATCTGCATGCTATCGTGAGTTGGCTTCTTTTCTCTTTGCATCTGAAAATCACTGAGAGCTCTCCACTCCAGATCCGGTCCCAGCAGCCACTCTCAGACGCTCACTTCCAGTCTTTTATTTATCAGACCCTTTGTGGTCTCAAGTACATTCACTCCGCCAATGTTATTCACCGTGACCTCAAGCCGGGAAACCTCTTGGTTAATGCTGACTGTGAACTCAAAATCTGCGACTTCGGCCTCGCACGAGGATACTCTCCCGGGGGAGGTGCCAACGCCAAGGCTGGTTCAAACCAAGGCTTTATGACTGAATACGTTGCTACTCGGTGGTATCGAGCACCAGAGATCATGCTGAGTTTCGCCAATTACGTGAGGTCTCCCGCTATTGATTAAGGAAATTCTGACGCTCATTCTCTGGAACGTTTAGTCCACCGCTATCGATGTTTGGTCTGTTGGATGCATCCTTGCAGAGCTTCTTCTCGGAAAGCCGATCTTCAAGGGCAGGGAGTAAGCGTGCATTCATATCGCTGTAATTGATTAACTTCTCACACCTTCTCAGTTACGTAGATCAACTCAACCAAATCCTGCACTATCTGGGGACTCCATCCGAGGATACTCTCCGCCGTGTTGGTTCTCCCCGTGCCCAGGAGTATATCCGATCTCTTCCAATCAAACCTCGGGTTCCTTTTTCCACCCTCATCCCCCATGCCAACCCTCTCGCGATCGACCTCTTGTCCAGGATGCTTAACTTCGATCCTGCGAAACGGATTACTTGTGAAGAGGCCTTGAACCATCCCTACCTCCAGGTCTGGCACGACCCTGCAGATGAACCAGTTTGTCCCGCCAAGTTCGACTTCGGCTTTGAAGACGAGGACTCGATCGAAGGCATGAAGAAACTGATTGTTGAGGAAGTTCATTCGTTCCGAGCTGAGGTTAGAGCACACGCTCGTGCCGCTGGACAAGTCCGTCGTCAGGATAGGTGGGTTCGCTCCGGTTTCCCTTCCGCGTTCCTAGATGTTAACCGTTTTTGCACCCCGCAGTTTGCCCATTCCTTCTCGCGAGGAAATTATGAACTCCCCAGTAGTCGAAAATCATGGGGCGACTTCCGGTTTCACCCAGAAATACCACCAACGACCTCCCAGTCCAATCATGGACGACCCCAGCGCAGAGTTAGAGAGGGAGCTCGCTGGCACACGCATGCGCCGATGATCCTTTTTCTAACGTCCGTGTGTATGATTTTTTCTGGAAGGGGGTCGCTACATAGACCCGTTGTACATGTTACTTCCATCATAGCCACCCGTTGCTCTGTATTTTAGGCATATGATGTATATCTCAGGCCCCCTTATATATTCTACTCGTCATCGAAGATATACCTCAGGTTACGTGCTCTTCGAAGTAGTTGTACGTTTGGGGGACGGTCGTCCCTATCACGATACCCACGGTTATTGGCATCTTAGACGCGGTGGTTTCCAGGCAATAGGTGTATATATATTATCACAAGCCCCCTGCACAGATCGAACGGAACTGATACTTACGGGTGTGATGGAGCCTTTGAGGTTCATCGAGTGAACGTTTAGGGTGCAGAGCCCAGCTCAGTCGACTTTCATGAATTTGTCCTCTGGTGAGCCAAGACATCAAACGGATAAAAAGAAAGAACACCAGCAAGTGTGACGGGTTGAAATATTACCACCGGGTGTATATGCAAGCGGTCGTTTGGTCGTTGGGTTGGTAAGCGGGAGTGGGGAAGGTTGATCAGACTTCTCCAGCCCTTCCCGCGTGCCCAGTACGGCTCTAGTGGTCCGCTAATTCAAAGGAGCGTACTACAGATATCGATATCCATTCCGCCGCGGTCCTTCCTACCTCCGCTTTTTTTTTGGATCAGCATGCACACCCGGAAATGGCTACCTGATACGGGGGCAGGACGCGGCGTATTTTCCGTCTTCGCTTTCAGTATTGTGACCGGATACGTGATGGGAGATTGGAGGTGTTGGGTACCGGTGGGCCGGCATACGCCATCACCATCACCCCGGACGTCGCCAGAAACGAAGGATTAGATCTTTAGATGTCGTCGAAGGTTGACCGGAGACGCTCGAGGACTGGAATGTGTGCAAACTGCTCCGCTAACGTTGGTATGTCTGTCCAACTACCACCGGTGAATTCGTCTTTGGCGTCGAGGTAGGCACGCACGGGATAGCTGTCCCACAAATGTCTTCTGGGAACAAGGATATTATAATATCCGGGGATCCCATGGCCAGCCATTCGCAGCCCGTCGTCGTTACAGACTCTGACATTGAGATCAGAGTTCTGGGTTGTTGAAGTTCCCACACCGCCACCACATCAGGAAAACCTGGATCGATTTATATGCGCCTGTAATCGCCAAAATCGAGGAGCGATCGTACAGGCGCATATATGCGTGCATCCAGTTTGGATGCGCTTGTGGCCCCTATCAGCAACGCATGAGAGCGCATGTACATAACCCTAGGACTGGGTGTCAAAAAAAAACCCATCGGGGCCGTATCGTTTAATAATACTACCCAGACCGTTTATTCAACCATTCAACCTGAGGAATTTGAGACTGCAAATCGTGTTTCGGTTTACACTATAAGCCGGCTATATACAGGGCTGGGGTTACATGTCTACACCCATTTAGTACACAGCCTAAGAGCAAGTCCGGACTACCACCGCACAACGCCTACATCCAGGTGAGTTTGGAACAAAACACGAGCCAGGCGGCACAAGTGTATCAAGTGCAGGGGCAAGCCAAGCAAGTACTAGACTTCGGAGGTCAAACAGATGGCATGCACTACCAGAGTAGGAATGAACGAAGATGATGGTGGATCAGAGGGAAGAAGGACGATGTCCGCCGATCGCGAGAGGGCTCCTAATAAATCTTCGAATTCTTGCACAAACAAACAGAAATAAATATCAATAATGTGCGCCACACCCCACAATTCCTCGAGGCCATAATTTCACCTCAAGTCTGCCTTTGAATATCTCCCACTGCTTTCTGTCTCCTCGAAAAATGTCATGGCATTGAGTCGGAAAAGGAAGCCGATGAAACAAGCCGCGCGTCGTGATCGATTCGGCGTTGGCGGTACGAGGCGGGCGTGGAAATGATGCGAGACAGAGCCATCAGTCCAGTTGCGAGCCTATGGTGGACCTTCTGTCGGTTCCGAGTTCTGGGGTCATAGGTGTAGTGTCGCTGAGGATGCACAGTGAAAGCCCCTTGCGGGTCAGAATCTTCAGTCAAGCGAGTCGCCGCATCCATCGCGGGACGGTAGCGAACCGTGTATGTTCGGCCCTCCTTTAACTTGCCTCAGATGTGCGGAACCATGAGCACCTCCCGACAAAACCGAAGAGGATCCTGCGAGGGATGTGAAGTTTGGATGGTAGAGCGAACGAAACCCACCTTAGAGTCATCCATATCCTCTCCACTGCGTGCAAGCAACTCATGCACCCCGCGCCTCGAGAGGTGTGCCATTCCGGCATGCGAACGTCAGCTGGTGATATATAGGCTTGTCGGAACAGTTGTGGTTGACAGAAAGTTCTACTTGTTCGAAGTCGGTGTAGGAAACGGGGCGTGACTAGCTTCCGGCATCCCGATGTCGTGCCGAATGGTGCGTTCGCTTGGACCATGGAACTCCGTGGTGGGGATGATGCACATTGGGCGCTGCGAATGATGGTGATACGTGATGAGTCTCTCCAGGCTGGAGAGCAACTGTCGAATTAACCCCTATCGAAGGGGGGTTTGTGAGTCGTGTAAACACTGTTTGATGAACCGGGTGGCGGGTCATCGCTGTGCCACTCGATGGTTTGGGCATGAGCTTCTTCTGTGTTGACATCCTGGATCTCGAAACACAGTTGGGTAAGGGAGGGGAGGGGAATCTGATCGTGTCTCACCTGCTGTCAATACGGGGAACACTTCGTTTTCGAAGGACAGGGGGAGGCAATGGTGGCTCTCGAGGAACTTTTGCGGTTTGGGCGATCCAGCGTCCGCATATGCAGAGGTGGAATTTGTATTGTTCGTAATATAGGCTGTATACTCCATTACAGAATTGGGAGATGATATCGAGTTCAAGGTCCAACCCGCCCGAGCCAATCCGCGTTTCACTCTCACAACGAGAGAGTTTTCGCACCGAGGTGCGATGTTTGCATTGGCGTGCCCCACCGACCATATAGTGGTAAGAAATTGGTGGCAGGACTCAGGTATGCCAAAGCATGTATCCGCATCCATGCCTCCGCCTTCCAACGTGGGAGCGCATGTAAGCACCGGAGCGGTGTATGCAGGTGCTCATAAGCGTTTATTGGGTTTGTGCAAGTGCTTGTGAGCGTTGATCTCAGGCGCACAAGCGCATGTATAACGACGCATGTTTTCCTGATGCAGTCAACTCAATTTTTGAAACGAAGTTGACGTTGGCGATCGTGTGAGCGGGTCCAGTTGACTTTGTGTTCCACCCACGACCACACTGTTTCCCTAGGCGACCACCGTTACATCCCCTGCGACACCTCAATTATCCTGACTTCAATCTACTTGTGGTACCCAAACCATGCCATCTCCCAGTTTTCTCACGAAAGCATTCATCGCCGGTTTCTTTTTCGGACATCTGTTCATTCCTGCTGAGAAATCTTGGTTCTTCAAACTCGTTCGGTCTCCCCCTTTCAAAATTACCTATCCCATACTTTTTGATTCGAACGCTGCGAGCACCAGAAATGGGTCCCAACAAGTACAGGATGCCCACTCACTACGGTACCTTGTGGATGAAAACCCTCCAGTCTCGTTGCATCGTCCCTCGTTTGGAAACCTCTCCGTCTCATCCAACCTAACAACCAGTCTCCACTTTACGCCTACGTACTCCCCTACTAACCAACCTACTCTTTCTCGCGAAATCTCCACCTTGGTCCTACCCAACAACTCCACTCCGGTAACATACCGCCCGTCCGCCACACAAACGACAGTCTCTACGACGCTGTATTATGTCTATGGTCTTCCTTCAGCCTCTGCACGACCGCCGATCCCCGTAGTAATCCCTCCGCATCACCCTATAACACTTGGCTCCTCCTTTCAATTTGGACTCACATTTCGCTCATTGATTTGCATCTCCGTTCTACTCTATCACGCCATACAACTCTTGTGCTGCAAGCGGAAGCCGAAACGCGAAACGCGGAGGTTTCCTGAAAGAGCGGTGTCGATAATTCTCGCCAATCTTCAGGGAGATCCTCAGTCCCTAAAGGCGTGTTCCCTCGTCTCTCGATCCTGGACCAAGGAATCGCATCGCCATTTGTTTCATACCATTTCCCTCGATTCAAAGCGGTCAGCAGATCTCTGGTTTTCCCCGGACACTCTCCATCTAGTCAGCCACGTCCGTTCTGTCCGCCTGTCTATGGAAGCTATTTCTGGCACAGAACGTGGGTTAAGTAGGTTCCCATGCGTCAAGGCGTTGCGCATTTCTGGCTGGCTCGGTTCCCAGCATTTGTTACCAACTGGGTGGTCCCCACTTGACACGACGGTCGATCGTTTGGTATTGGTTCAGCCAGAAGGAAAACCGCACGAGATCTTGACATTCGTTTCATTCTTTACGTCCCTCGAGTCGCTCTACATCACCCGCAGTCACCGACAGTCGAGGTGCGAGGTTCGCGCCACCCGCGCAGGCGATCCAGCGGCCGTGTCGATCCGGTTTCGAATGCTTCGACGACCCCCTGCGAACGGCGGTGGCTCCATGCGCCCCTGTTCTGGTAACGGGACCTCCCTCTGGCTGCGTGAGTTAGGTTGATTGCTTCTTATGCATGTGTGCTGAGACCGTTGGTGTAGACTTTGATCCTCAGGACATCGACGAGCCATTGACTGTCCTCATTGGCTGTCCAAATGCCCAGAACACCCGAGCATGTGGTAGATGTTTTGCTGGTCGTCCACTTGCATACCTACTCTCTCGCCTCATCCACTCTGAACGCACTATATCGACCCTTCGGATCAACACTCTACCGGAAGATATGATTGGAATCATAGACGGTCTTCTTACCTCCTTACAATGCATTTCCCCGCAGTCGACGAAGGTAACTATCGAAAGGTTCCGTGACGTGGATATGATACCCGTCGATGAAATTCTCCCGAGGTTCAGGAGACTTGGTGGGGTGGTGGAAATCGGTGATCAGTGTATACGCATCTAGGTATCGACAGAGTTAACTACATAGACGGGGTTCCCGGACGATCTCACTGATTGAGGACGAAGTGATAATTTGTCGTTCTCAGGGAGTTCAGAGTCTGAACTTCCGTTAGGATTTCGTGCTGTAGTCACGTTTGAATTTGAAGGCGGCATCCCCGAGGTCTTTGGGCGCCCATTTTCGAAGCCCCTCGAGAGAAATGAAACATGACAGAAAGAGTAGAATCTGACCACACAGTTGCCGCCCGCCGCCCTCACCTTCCATGGGCCGCACAACATCTTCGTTGTACACGCCGCCGACGGCGAGGGAAATTGTTCTCCTCTTCATTCTCCTCGCATTTCTGCTTGTGACCACCAGAAACCTCAACAGCTCTCTCGAAACCAGCCAGTCCAGCAACCACCCCTTCTTCCAATCCCCCTCAAAAACCTACCGCAACTCGACCCATGCAAACGATACTACAGAGCCAAGACGATTCGAGACCATCTTGTCTTGGGAGCAGTCGGCGAAGGTGCCAGATACGGTGGTTGTTGCCCAGGTGCCAGGGTGGACGATCTTCGATAGGCTTTATGCGTTGAACGGCACACTATACGTCGTCACGGACGACCCTGCATCGGTTCCTGATAGGAAACTTATGGTTTCGACCGCGTTGAGGATCGCGAATGGACCTGTCGAGGAGGCGAAGCGGATGCCAACAGACAAAGAAATGCAAGTCATCTCAACCGCCGACGCGAAAATCTTGTTTGGATCCGGAGCAGATGTATTGGACGGTGTGACGGTAAGATTGGTCATTCGAGCCCAAAGTGCTGTCATCCCACTGACGAATTATGACAGTGGTATGCCAACGATCCAAGCCAATTGTAAAGTCCATTCCGACGCCCTACGGAGACACGTTGCTGACCCCCTTGATCCAGCATCACCCACTATTACCACTGGTCTGCTGAGCTCTTTTTCGGATTCTGGCGGACGTATTCCTCGCTCGACCCTTCTATCACGGAAGACGGAAACACAACCCTACCTACTCCACGCCGAATGCTATTCCCACACCTCGACTCCGACCACTGGCGGGACTATGCTAAAATGAACCAGCTCGTTGTCCGCACATGCTTCCCCTCTATCTTAATGGAGTACAAGCACGATTGGGCCGAAAGGGCGGAGATCGGCCGACCGCTCGTTTTCGACCGGGTGGTTATCGCAGATAGATCGGCTGCCATGAATGGGAAAAGTTGGCAGAGGACGCAGCGGACGGCCTCCGAACCCTTTGCCTTGCCTGGAAGCGCTCACTGGTGGAGTACGATGCGGAATTCTGTGATCGGATTATCCGGCTTGAAAACCCCAAGAGGAGGGAATTCGAACCCTGTGATCACTTACGTTTCGCGGCAGGACTGGGGGAGGCGAATGTTGATTCCTAGGGATCACGAGAAGCTCGTGGAGGAGTTGTACGTCTTAAGAGACACATATGGGTACGAGGTTAATGTCGTGAGCATGGACAAACTTTCTCGCATGGAGCAGCTCCATCTTGCGGGGAGGACGACGGTATGAATCGTTTGCCTCTCTTGTTTCGTCCTGTCTCAAGGAGTTTTTTGGGATAGATTATGATGGGAGTGCATGGAAATGGCCTCACCTCACTCGTTTGGATGAAGCCCACCGCCCGCTCTACGGTCATGGAATTCTTCTTCCCCGAAGGTTTTGCACATGATTATGAATGGACCACTCGCGCCTTAGGAATGGTGCATTATGGTTTCTGGGGTAACCGGTAAGGTTGCGCAATGCTTGACCACGGCTCTGCGATTCTGAAACTCTACTCTGTGCAGTGCATTCACCAGCCCGGATATTCCGCGTGTCAACTATCCGGAGGGATTCCAGGGGAATGAGATACCCATTGATGGAACGCTGGTTGCGAGGATTTGTCATGAGAGACTGAGTCTGGTGAATGAAGCCGACGACTAACACCATAGAACGTCGTATAGATACAGTTGTCTCTGACTTATACTAATAACTTATCCCCTGCTTAAGTGGGGCAATACTAATCCTCGGATTTTTCTCGGCTGCTCGATTGGCGCGTCTACATGAAACGCGGTCACGAGTGATTACGTAACAGGTGGTGTGGCTAGGACAGGGAGGACATCCGTGGCGCGTTTCTCCCCACCCAACTGCGACCGACCCTCCCTCTAGCCAGACGCGTCCCAAACCTCGCGCGGGTCGCGTTGCCAGGATGGCCGCGAAATATGTCCCAGGTAAAACAATTGTCTCCAGGCGGGAGTTCGACGCTGAAAATGGGTTGTCAGTGCGTGTTTTGTACATGGTTCAGAATAATCCCCAATACATGCTCGCTCGCTCTCCCACCTCTGTACCCGTGTTTGTGGTATACAACGCCCCTCACCCCGGTAGTGCACCCTCGATCTACGGCAAAACGCGTCTTGAAACTTGCGTACGGGCGATAAACCGATCCAGGTGCGGGGTGTGCGTTGTCGTTCGTTCTCCATGCTGAGCGCAAACTTTGGCGATTACAGTCCCGAGTTCTTCTCGGAGGACGAGGAAGACTACTCTGTTTATCTTGTGGATCCTGTGGAAACTCAACAGAGCGGATCTACCTTCAACAATGCATCCTCTAGCAGTGGCGTCCCCCCTCAATTTACGGGGGTCACTGTTGGTCTGGGCGTCTTGTCATCCTTGCTTGACTCATCTGCGGAGGACGTATGGGTCACTGGGACGATTTCTACCGGCCCGGATGGCTCCGAATCATTGGAGGTCGTGTTCACCCTGAAACCGGTATGTGAGCTTCTTGGGGTGCGTTGCGCGACAGAGCTGATGTGGTGTGGCTTTTGGGATTTAGATGAAGAGGAAACCTCAGCCAGCCGCGTCACAGAAGAAGCGGTCCAGGAAACAAACTTCAGCCGCGTATCCTCCACAAGGCACACGTCATCCGCCTTCCTCCCAGCCGCCGACAAGGTCCTCGTCGCTCACCGCCCTCGAGATCAAAACTCGCAACGCCAAGTATTATAAGCCTGATGCTTCATTACCTCCTCCAATTCTCTCTGGTCAGACCAAGTCACATTATCCTGTGCGCTCCACCTCTTTCCCGTCACAACCGCCTCCCCAGACGAAACCTACAACATCCTATGATTTTAGTTCATCTACCCCCCAGACTACCCAACTTCAGAGCCTCCTTTCCGTATTGTCGTCTGCTCAGAATAGGAACTCGGTGTTATCAGTTCTATCTCTCATGGATTCATCCAAATTCCCTTCAACGACCACCTCTTCGGTTGGATCTACGTCTAACCCGAAGGGGAATGAGGATGTTTTTGCAACGGCGCTGAAGAGTCTCCTTTCCGCCGCTTCTGTTGCTTCAACGAGCACGAACTCGGTTCCCGCAACCCACCCCCCTGTAGCTCTCATTGCTCCACCACCAAGCAACCTCAACGACCTTCCTTCCCCTTCATCGAGCGGAGAAGATGACACGATTACCCCGAAGCCTTCTGCTGGTTCAACTCCAGAGGACTCATCATCTGCTTCATACACATCGCCAGAGGTGCGACGCATCGAGAAGGGCAAGGCAACTCTGGACAAGGAGAATGTTCATCCGATTGAACGCTCCACTCCTTCGAAGAAGTGTGGTGGTGAGAAAGTCCTGTCACCAGCGAGCTCTCCCTCCCGCCCTCTCGGTCGTTCCAACACCATGACATCTCCCATCCGTCCAATCGACGTCAGCTCGAGTCCCCGGCGGAAACGGACGATCAGTGATGTGGGCGACGTGAGCGAACGTGTCCGCGACAAAGTCAGGCTAGTTAAGGGTTCTAGTACGGCTGGGTCAACAACCTTTTCCTTCGGCGACGCCTCGACAGACCCTCTTGAGGGAGTAAAGCGTCGCTTGTTCTCACTTTCCTCCCATTATACCGCTCAGTACCACTCGGACCCCACCTTTGACTCGCTACCTCCATCATCGTCACAAGGATCAACATCGTCTTTGGCCAGCGACTGTGATACGAAAGCATCCATCTCTTCATCGTCTTCGTCCTTCATCAGGTCAAGCTGGGCGACAGCCAAGGTTAAGAACACCAACCCCGCTGAGTCCGACCCCCCTTCCGAATCCTCTACGACTCCCGCGATTACAAACGCGGAGGGTAAAAAGAAATTCACTGTACCGGATTGGGCTAAAACCCAAACCGCCACGGTCCCCCGACTCTCGGACGAGACAGCAGCGAAATTGGAGGCCGCTGAGGCTGAAAAAATCGCACAGATGAAGACGAATAAGAAGGCGAGATCTGCGGCGGCTAGGAAGAGGAAATTGGAGCAGATGGTGGTGGAGGACGAGAATGTCGACCGGTTACCGCCCTCCGCGAAACCTCGCGCAAAGCAGAAGCAGGTTCAAACGAAAGCCAAGGCACAGGAAAAATGCTCCGGCCTTGGGCTCAAGAATGCTAGCAACAAACCTGTAACCCCAAAGAAGAATAAGCCTGGAATTAAGGATCCAATAGCCGACCTACCGCTTGTCGCTTCTTCTTCACCCAGCATCTTCAATTCCAGCCCGCTGGCCTCTCGCTCCAGTGATCTAGTAATGAAGACGCCAACGAGGCGTAGGAGGAACAGCTCACCGAGTCGGACACCCACCAAGCGAAGCGCTCTTCGCGCAGCTTCTGAATCTCCGCTATTCACTCCGGAAGGGACAGTTGGGGGCATGACACCCAAGAAGCTTCCCAGTCTTTTCAACACGATCAGCCCTTTGCGGAAGGGCCACAAGTCTCCGCCTATCCTGAAATCTTCGTCCTCCTCTGTAACTAAGAGGGTGGTGATTGACCTGGAGCAGGACGAGGACGAGGAGAGTTCGATGAACTCACTGCCGAACCCGAGCAGCGACATTGACGAACCCGAAGCCACAACGAAACCTGTCGGACGATTAGCCGACTCGAAATTGTTGTCATCTTCCCCTCCTCCTTCTAGCCCGATCATGACCTCTTCGGACATGGATCTCCCTCCACCTGAGGTCGTGACGTCTGAAGGCTCGGAGACTGAGACAAATGAGGTGGGGAAATTCGAGTGGTTTACAACGTCGAATCCAGCCTGCCACCCTCCGCCCACCATGAACTCCCAATCAGGTGATAACGATTTCGTGAATTTCATGCTTCAAGCTGCTTCTTCAAACTCCCATCCCCCTACCGCCACCTCCCCCTCTGAAGCTTCAGCAGCCAAGTTTGCCTCCGAGATATTCGATTGGGGTTCAGACGACACCCTCGCTGGTTCCTCCTCTGCCACCCCCTTCGACGACTTTGAGTTCCTCGAAGGTTCCGGTCCCATATTACCGAACGTCACTCAGCAGCTCTCAAATGACTTGGGTTTCGACTACAGCTCGTTGGGAATAGATGGTCTTGGAGGGTTGGGGGACGTTGGGGGAGAGTTTGGGATTGGAGAGTTTTGGCAGAGCGTGAAGCCGTTGATGGAGCAGAGTTCTTTGGTTACGGATGGGGCTCCTGGAGTTGGTGCGGGTACAGGAGGAGGGTCTGTGGGGGAGGTGATGGGTGGTAACGGTGATAAATTGGCCAGCGGGGTGGTTGATTTGTTTGCTGGGTGCTTGGTATGATTCGAGGTTTCTGTTTGACCTCCTGTCTGTTGTTTCTTGTAAGGTTCGCTCACAGTTTGTTTGTTTTTTCTACCCCGCTACCACCATCTCAACATTTTTTTTTAACTTCATTGATTATCTTGTTCAGTATCTAGTTGCATTGGCGGACCACACGCGTCTCTTCATCACACGTACTCTTGTAGATTTGTTCCATCTCACATTCCAGCATCTCTAGTTCTGTGTCCAGGACTTGCATTGCTTGACATTCGGGTAGAATTCTCGCACCTAGCAAGTCGTTCGCAACGCATCGACACGCATAAGCGGTGAGGACAGAGAGAGTGAGTGAGTGGTGGGTTGGAATTTCCTGATGCGTAAGTATGTCCACGAAGGTTAGATTATAGGAAGCAGAATTACGCTATTAAGACCCAACTCGAGGGATATGTGTATCTCTAACTTTTAACCCTCCACCTTCACCTTTTACGCCTTCCCCTCATGCGTGGTGGAACTCGCGCTAGTAGCGGTCTTCGGCGCTGGTGGTTCAGGTTGCTTTCCGAGGAACATCGACTGGACGACTCCGAGAGCGTTTCCGCTCATCTCTTTGGCCATCGCTTGTCTATCTTCCTCCAACAGCCGCTCAAAGTTTCCCTTGTTCGCAGCGATATACGCTTGCTCCTCCCTGTACAACGCTTGAGCCTCTGCGCGTTTCTGTTCGAGGTATGTAGGAGGGACGGGGGATTTGGGCTGTGAAAGGAGAGTTCGAGATCAATTTCGTGGTTGAAATCGTCGGTCGGTATGAACGTACGGAAGAAGAGCCACCAAACATGCTGCTCAAGGTGAAGCCGGATTCCGATAATCGTTTCGCCCCGCCCTGCTGCCAAGCTTCAACGTGTCGCTTCTTCGTCTCCACCTCCTGCTTGGCATACTCGACCGGGATGTCTTTCCCATGGAAGGCTTTCAGGATCGGCCGCACATCAGGCGGTCGGTAAATCGCGATAGCTAAAAGTTGCACATTATAAGTACTTCCCATCCCATGGTTAATACGACTTTCAAACCAGGGACTTACATTCAAGGAAGGGGATCATCGCTACCAGGCCTTTGTCTCCTGGTGCGCCCTTCCACTTGGGGATGACGATCGAATTCTCAGGATGGCTAGTGCAATGATCTGGATCGGTATCGAGAAGAACGACTTTGGATAAGTCTCGGTTCAAGTACGAGAGGTCCTGAAACGATGCAGTTAATGCCACATTAGATGAGAGGAATACACCACTACACACCTTTACAGGGCGTCCGTTTTCCGATCTCGTCGCGTCCCGGAACAGCTTGTACGCCACATGGAATCCATATGGGTCCAGCTTCTCGATGATTGGAGTTGCCGTCTGGTGAATTGGTGTGAGCGCGGAGACGTCCGGCTTGTGAGAGCAACCCTTACATAGTTGTGCTGAGTCGTGAAGAGCACGATCTCGTAGAATTGAGACAGGTATGCCAGGAAGTAGTCGACACCGGGACGTTTGGCAGTTCTCCAGCCGTATTGTCTCTGAATACGACTTTCATCAGCTACTGAACGAATGGAATCGTGTGGGTTTGACGCACGTCCCAAGTGGATGTCACGAGCAAATCATCTAAAGATAGCAGGAGAGTGTATGGCTTCTGATGAGGTTCTGGGAGCGGAGGAGGGAGAAGTTCGGTCCATATTGGTTTTGTAAACAACTTGAGGGGGGAAAATCAGATGGGCGAAAAATGAGCAGGGGTTGGGAGAGCATACATCAAACACGCTGCCGGCTCTCTCCACCGTTCGTCCCCACCTCGTCGAAGGCGCAGTCTCTAGCGTCTACGAAACGCCAGACACGGCTCGCAGTCAACAACTACACGATGAAATGCCAACAAAGTGGGACTCACCATTCTCTTCTCCTTCAGTTCCGCTTCCGTCCATTCCCCACTCAAGGATACCGCGTACATTCCCAACCCAAGCGCCGCCGCGCCGACCATGAGCCTGCTCATGAGCCTCGTCTTACGCTCGATTGAACTCGGGGAGTCTTTCGCGGACCGGGCGCCTGTGCGCTCGGAGCGTTGAGCCTCGTCCGCGGCAGTAAAGTCCAGCGTCGAAAGACTTGGAAGTTCTGAGAGATTTGGGTTGGAGGCCTCACCGGGTGTCGGCGGCGCTGGTTTTGGGGTCGAAGAGTTGGGATTGAGAGGTTCATTGGAGGGTTTGGACGAGGATTGTGACGAAGCTGCTGGCTGGCTGTCGGACGACTCCTGCCGAGGATTTTTCGATTTTTTGGATGCGAAGGTCCTGGCTCGAACAGGGTATTGGGCGAGAGCTCGTCGAGCGGGAAGTTGAGCAGCCAGCCGTGCAGCGAACATTTTTTGTGATTTTTTTGGGGACAGTCGGCTGGGCGGAAAGAGTTTGGTGGAAAGATTCCGAGGACGCGCCTGGACACACTTACGTCGCAGATCAGTGGCCCACCACACACTCAACGGCCCAGGTCACTCAGTCTTCACCACGGAACGTGTTTTCAGGCGTGCTCAAGTGCGGAATTATCGTGGGCTGTGCTCTTTCTTTGGGGCGAATCAATCCGACCGGGGAGGTCCCATTATGGTTCTGTGCCTTCACCCTCCGTCGCGGATTTATCGCTGAAACGAAAGGCTGCCTTAGCGTGGCGAACACCCATCTTTTGATGGCCGAGATAGAGATGCCTCGGTGTGGATTGCGTTTGGGGCTTCGTCACTTTTGTCGTGCCGTACGCACCTCGTGTCGCCAATAGCGCATTCAATCTCGCGTAATGTGGGAGGCCAAAACTTTTAGTTGTACGGTGAGTTCCTTTTCCTTCGAACCCTACGTCTGGAGCTTCTCAGACGCTTGAATCAAATCAACGCCGCACAAAGTTAGGCAGTCGTTTTACAGGACGATTGTAATCTATAGGCGTCATTCTCCCAACAACTCAGCAGGGTCCATCAGGACTGCGAGGCCGATTCGGCCACAAATCCTGATAACTGATTCCCGCAAAGTTTTATCTGGCGACCCTGGGACTTATCTCCGGCCATGCCGTCTGCTCAGATAGTGCCTATCCCGGTGCTCATCGATGTATGGATTGATGACGTTCAGTTGGTAACGGTCAGTTTGCGGGAATCACGTTCCCTCGATAGCCTTCCTCCATCCCGTCGGAGTTCGCTTCTTGCGGCAACGACCCGCTCAAAGTATTTGTCCTCACCTCCTGGTCCGATATGGAGTGTGCGTTTCGCAGAGTGCTTCCTTGATCCATCACGACGAGGCGAGCAACCCGCTTGAAACGTTGTGCTCTCTACTGGCTCATAGCCTACAAAGTTGGGGATGTGATCTGGGGTTCTGACGAGTCGATTCAGCCAGTTCCAGACCATCCGTTACGAATCTTCGATCACTTCCATTTGAACGAGTTTTGTGGCGTATGTCGTCGTGCGCGTTCTAGGTCTACGTTGGCGCCTTCTGTGTGTGATCTACGACTTATATCCGTATTCTGCCATGTAAACAAACCTGTGATGGGCGAGAGGCGTCACCTAACCGGCGCAGCATGAGTAATTATAGTTGATAAACTTATCTCGATCAAGCCGCGTGCAGTGATGAAATGACAAAAAAAATTCGAATAAATTTCTCAGCCCATTTTTTTTTTTCAAGATATAAAAGACCGGCTTCTCCTCCTCCACATTCCCCAGCGTTCTCTTTTCGCTTCCTCCTCCATCTTCTGCATATCTGACTGCGTCCTACGACAAAGCCCAACACCTTCTCCCCCCTCCCTTTGCATGTACTCCAACCAGCTCGGGAGCACTCACAACCCTCACCGCGGAAACAAGCACTCGAGCGCAAGCCCTCTGGCAGCACATTAACTTACCCTGCTCTCCGTTATTGATTTATATCTTCTATTCGTAACTGAAATGACTCCCACCACCTCTTCCGGTTACACCACCCCCGACAGTGAGCTGGAATCGGTTCTTTCCCCCCACCCGACCGCAGCTCGTCGCCCTCACCAGATTGTCGTCGAGTCTGAGAACGCCACGTTCTCCGGTGACTATATCACCTCCAAGCACACCGACCGTGGTGCTGATGTTGTCGTCGTCGACGGACAATACATCGTCAAGCCTACAGCCAGGTCCTATGAATTCCAGACCCAGCGCAAGGTATCCAAGACTGGGTACGCATACCTACATGCTGATATATGCTATCGAATTAATGCTAATATCCTTTGTTCTTTTGTTCAGGTTGATGATGATTGGTATTGGAGGGAACAACGGCACGACCCTCGCCGCTACCGTCCTCGCCAACCGTCACAACGTTGTCTGGCGTACCAAGTCTGGTCTCCAGCAGCCCAACTACATTGGTTCCGTCCTCCGCGCTTCCACGATCCGTTTGGGAGTTGACCCCATCACTGGCAAGGACGTCAATGTCCCTCTCGGTGACGTGTTGCCCATGGTCCACCCCAACGACCTCGTCCTCGGTGGATGGGATATTTCTGGCTTGCCGCTTGACAAGGCTATGGCTCGTGCTGAGGTTCTCCCTTGGGATCTTCAACACCAACTTACCGGTCACATGGCTGGCTTGGGTAAACCCCTCCCCTCGATCTACTACTCAGACTTCATCGCCGCCAACCAAGAGGCTCGTGCAGACAACCTCATCCCCGGAAATGACAAGCAAGTTCACCTTAACAAGCTCCGTGCTGACATTCGCGAGTTCAGATCCACCAACGATTTGGACCGCGTCGTTGTCTTTTGGACCGCCAACACCGAGAGGTACAGCGACATCATCCCTGGTGTGAATGACACTGCGGATAACCTTTTGAACGCGATCAAGAACTCTCATTCCGAGGTTTCCCCGTCTACCCTCTTTGCTGTGGCCGCTATCCTCGAGGGAGAGCCCTTCATCAATGGAGCTCCTCAGAACACCTTTGTTCCCGGTGTCATCGAACTCGCGGAGCGCAACCGTGCCTTCATTGGTGGTGACGATCTCAAGTCTGGTCAGACCAAACTCAAGTCCGTCTTCGCCGAATTCTTGGTGAACGCTGGAATCAAGCCTCTCGCCATCTCCTCCTACAATCACCTCGGTAACAACGATGGACGCAACCTTTCTTCCGAGGCCCAATTCAAGTCTAAGGAGATTTCGAAGAGTAGCGTTGTTGACGACATGGTTGACGCCAATCGCCTGCTCTACAAGCCTCCTGTTCCGGGAGCCAAGGGGAAGGACGCCAAGGGCGAGCACCCGGACCACATCGTCGTCATCAAATACGTTCCTGCTGTTGGTGACTCCAAGCGTGCGATCGACGAGTACTACTCTGAGATCTTCTGCGGTGGCCGTTCTACCATCAACATCTTCAACGAGTGCGAGGACTCGCTCTTAGCCACTCCATTGATCCTCGACCTCTCCATCCTCGCTGAGCTTTTGACTCGCGTCAAGTACAAGGATGTCACCGCGGGCGAGACTGAGTTCAGCTCCCTCTACTCGGTCCTCTCCCTCTTGAGCTACATGCTCAAGGC
>Ga0307515_10009357_pt1 | contig 18953 bp, 22 predicted proteins | sample 17_EM_MG_FD_194513 | JGI IMG/M metagenome (GOLD analysis project Ga0307515, IMG submission 194513) | Populus trichocarpa ectomycorrhiza microbial communities from riparian zone in the Pacific Northwest, United States - 17_EM | ecosystem: Host-associated > Plants > Roots > Unclassified | place...
ATCGAGGCGATGATGGCGGCAATAGGTTACGAAATAAGGCGCCGTGGCCCTGCGATACTTTGCGGATAAAATATAGGCTTTACAGAATCTTATTGCGGTCAGTTAATTTTTAGCAATCGCACCGAGTCCTTATTCGAAGCGGAAGGCCAGCTTCTTGCCGGTGAGCTTGGAAAGCTGCTGCAGCCGTCCCTCGATGCGCTCGCCGCTGAAGGCGGAATATTCATGCGGCACCACGAATTCGAGATCGAGGCCGCTTTGCGGGATCTTCGGCGCCTCGAAGCGCAGGTGCCGAACAATGCCCGGCATCGACGCCGAGAAGACATAGGCCACGCGCAGCAACCCGCCGAGCAGCTTTGCGAGCTCGAGGAGGCGCGGCGTGGCGATCGTCGACAACTCGTCCGTCTCGTGGTCGTCGGACAGGCCCTCGAAGCGGTAATAGTTGGCAAGCGCGATATAGGCGCGGCCGGGATGCGTGATCCCGATGAAGGCGCCATGCGCAATCAGGTTGAGGGCCTGCAGGCCGCGATAGTCGGGATGGGCACGCCAGCTGATGTCGGCCAGCAGGCAGGCGGCCTGGCGATAACGCCCCTCCTCCACCGTCTCGCGGATGCCGAAAGCCGGCATCATTTCACCGGTCCAGGTCGCAAGCTCGCGGGCATGCTCGGGCGAGCGAGCGCGCAGGACCGCCAGTTCGCGCGCTGCCGAAAGCAGCGGGTCCTGGGCCTTTTCAGCTTCCTGCAGCAGCGAGTAGAGATAGCCTTCTCGCACGCCCTGTTGTGAAAACGAGATGCGCGACGGCTTCATTTCCGCCAGCACTTCGCGCATCGCGACCGCGCCAAATGGCAGCAGCGCGCGGCGCGACCGGGAGACCGACTGATAGGCCGGCTCCTTCTGCTCCTTGTTGCGGATCACCTCGTCGAGGAAGACCATCGCATCGTCCAGCCCGAGGCGGTAGTCCTGGACCATGTGCAGCGGATAATTCCTGAGTTCCATGTGCAGCTTGGCAAGGGCGCGCCAGGTGCCGCCGACGGCATAGAAGGTCCGTCCCTCGCCCTCTTTCAGGAAATCGACGCCGCGCAGGAGCTTGCGCGTATGGTTGGCGGCCTTGGACAGCGAACCGCCCGAGAATTCCGAGAGCCGCAATCCGCCGAGCGGGGTCGTCAAGCCGGTGCCGTGCCCCTTGCCGCGCACGTCGACCAGTTCGAGCGAGCCACCGCCGAGGTCGCCGACGATACCGTCGGCATCGAAATAACCGCTGACGATGCCGAGCGCCGAGAAATGCGCCTCTTCCTCACCCGAGAGCACCCGCACCTTCTGACCGAGGATCAGTTCAGCCTGCCGGATGAATTCCGGGCCGTTCCTCGCCTCGCGTGCTGCGGCCGTGGCGATGGCGAACATCGTCCGCGAGCGAGCCTGCGTCGCGAGCGCCCTGAACCGCTTCAGCGCGGTCAGCGCGCGTTCCACGCTCTGCGCATCCATATTGCCGGTCTGCGCCAGCCCCTTGCCCAAGCCGCACATCACCTTTTCGTTGAACAGCATGGTCGGGGCGCGGTTGAGCCCTTCATAGATCACGAGCCTGACCGAATTGGATCCGATATCGACGATCGACACCGGCTCCATGCCGGGCAACCGTCCCTGGGCTTCAGATTCTACCATGAAATTCCAGCAGTCAGCGCTTCTATTATTTCCGGCCGGAGGATGGGAAACGTCCGGCGATCAGCTTCGGCGCGCTCGATTTCAACGCTTCGCCGCGTCCGGAGAGCGACGGATTGGTCATGAAATAGAGCTGCGCGTTAAAGGGTTCCTCTCCTTCGCGTACGGTTACGCGCCTGGAAGTGCCGTCGGGGAGTATCTCGTAGGACTGCTGGTTGTCAATCAGGTTCGCCAGCATGATCTGGGACAGAACCTGCTCATGCACAGTCTTGTTGACCAGCGGCACCATCGTCTCGACGCGCCGGTCGAGGTTGCGCGGCATCATGTCGGCCGAGCCGATATAGACCAATGCCTTCTCGCTCGGCAGGCCGAAACCATTGCCGAAGCAGAAGATGCGACTGTGCTCTAAGAAGCGTCCAACCACTGAGCGCACCCAGATATTTTCCGACAGGCCCTCGACCTGGGGCCTGAGGCAGCAGATGCCGCGCACGATGAGTTCCACCTTCACGCCGGCGGCGCTCGCGTCGTAAAGCGCGTCGATGATCTCGGGATCGACCAGAGAGTTCATCTTCATCCAGATCGCCGCCGGCTTGCTCGCCTTGGCATGCTCGATTTCCTCGCGGATGTGCTGGAGAATGCGCGGGCGCAGCGTGTTGGGTGACATCGCTATCTTCATGCCAGCTTCGGGCTCGCCGTAGCCGGTGATGAAGTTGAAGATGTTGGCCATGTCATGGGCGATGATCGGGTTGCAGGTGAAGTAGGAAAGGTCTGTGTAGATCTTCGCGGTCACCGGGTGATAGTTGCCGGTTCCCAGGTGGCAATAGGTCCTGAGCCGCCCGTCCTCGCGGCGCACCACCATGCTCATCTTGGCATGGGTCTTGAGTTCGATAAAGCCGAACACGACCTGCACGCCGGCCCGTTCCAGGTCGCGCGCCCAGCGGATATTGGCCTCCTCGTCGAAGCGCGCCTTGAGTTCCACCAGCGCCGTCACCGACTTTCCGGCCTCCGCCGCATCGATGAGCGCGCGGACGATCGGGCTATCATTGGAGGTGCGGTAGAGCGTCTGCTTGATTGCCACGACGTCGGGGTCGCGGGCGGCCTGGATCAGGAACTGCACCACCACGTCAAAACTCTCATAGGGGTGGTGGACGATCATGTCCTTCTCGCGGATCGCCGCGAAACAGTCGCCGGCATGTTCGCGCACCCGCTCGGGATGGCGGGCATTGTAGGCGGCGAAGCGCAGGTCGTCGCGTGGCGCCTTGGCGATTTCCGAGAGCGCATCCAGAGCCAGGAAGCCGGGCAGAACCGAGGTGCGGTTCTCCGGCACGCCAAGTTCGTGGGTCACGAAGTTCCTGAGCGATTGCGGCATCTCGCTATCGGTCTCGATGCGGATCACCGAACCGCGACGGCGGCGCTTGAGCGCACTCTCGAAGAACCGGACCAAGTCTTCGGCCTCTTCCTCGACTTCGATATCGCTGTCGCGGATGATGCGGAAAGTCCCTGATCCCTCGACCTTATAGCCCGGAAACAGCTTGGTGATGAAGGCTTCCACTGCGTCTTCCAGCGTGATGTAGCGCAGCGTGCCCTTCTGGTCAGGTAGCTTGATGAAGCGGTTCAGCGCCTGCGGCAGGCGGATCAGCGCCGTCATCGGCTCCTTGCCGAGCAGGCTACTGAGCTGCAGCGCGATCGAGAATCCGAGATTGGGGATGAACGGGAATGGGTGCGCCGGATCGATACTGAGCGGCGTCAGCACCGGAAAGATCGCCTCGTCGAATTCCTTCTCAAGCCACTTGCGGTCGTCCTTCGACAGCGCGCCGGGTCGGACGATCAGGATGTCCTCGCGTGCCAGATATTGCTGCAGCACCGCGAGCGCCGCCTGCTGCTCCATCTGCAGGTTGTTGATTTCCCTCAGGATCTGTTCGAGCTGCTCGGCGGGGGTCAGTCCATCAGGGCTCCTGATGGCGATATTGGCGCGCACCTGTCCTTCGAGGCCGGCGACCCGGACCATGAAGAACTCATCGAGATTGTTGGCCGAGATCGAAAGGAACCGCACCCGCTCGAGCAGCGGATGGTTGACGTTGAGCGTCTCCTCGAGAACGCGCCGGTTGAACTGCAGCCAGGAGAATTCGCGGTTGATGAAGCGATCCGGGCTCTGCCTGATCGTAGGCTCAAGCGTCGGGGTCACCTGCGGTTCGGCCGGCAATTCCATCGCGATCAACCCGCCTGCACCCGTTTCCATCCCGCCATCTCCGTACAGATATTCAAAAAAGCAAAACCGGCCCTGAATTATTACAAAATGACAACAGTTCCATGACAGTCAATCATCTTCACGCTGGGCGAGCGCGCCCATCACCTCGGCGGCGAGCGCGCGCGAAATCCGCGTGCCGCGCGACAGCGCCATCGTGTCGAGCCGCTGGACGATCGTCTGCGCCGCGGCCAGCGAACGCTCCATGCGCGAGACGATATAGGCCACCAATTTGTCGTCCACCTGCAATTGCCGGTCGGCGAACAGCTTGACCAATATCTGCGACAGCAACATGTCATCGGGCGCGCCGATTTCCACCGTGGTCGCCGCCTTCAGCCGCGAGACGAGGTCGGGAAGGCTCACGCCCCAGGCGAGCGGCCAGCTTCGCGCCGTGATCAGCAGGCTGGTGCCGGCCGAACGCACCGCGTTGATCAGATGAAACAGTTCGGTCTCGTCGAAGCCCTCGCGATCGGCATCCTCGATCAGCACCGGCCCCAGACCGGCAGCCTCGATGGCTCCGGACCCGGCAATCGGCCGCACGGTCGTTGCACCACTCTTCCTGCGCCACACATTGGCAAGGTGCGATTTGCCGGATCCCTCGGGCCCGGTGATGATCACCACGGGCGATGCCCAGTCCGGCCAGCGGTCGATGATCGAGGCAGCCGCACTCACCGGATCGGAGATCACGAGATCGTCACGGCCGGTCGCCGCGTCATGGCGCAGATCGAGCGGCAGTTGCTCCGGCTTTGCGGCTCTGATGGCTTTCATGCAAGCGACTCTATCACTTTTCCTTGACGATCAGAATCGTCGCGTCCTCGGCAATGATCTGCGGCTTGTCGTCATCCGGTATGGCGTCGCCATGGTAGAGGTCGCTGTCGAGATAGCGTGACAGCGCATAGCGTACCAGTACCGCGATGCAGGCCGAGACCGGCACCGCCACAAGCAGGCCGACAAAGCCGAACAGCGAGCCGAAGGCAAGCAGCGCGAACATCAGCCAGACCGGATGCAGGCCGATGCGCTCGCCGATCAGCTTGGGCTGCAGCACATAGCCGTCGATGATCTGGCCGACGAAGAAAATCGCCGCGATCAGCCCGATCCAGGGGTAGTCCGGCCAGAATTGCACCAGCGCCACGCCGACCGAAAGCACCAGTCCAAGCAGCGATCCAACATAGGGAATGAAGGACACCAGCCCTGAGACGATGCCGATCAGCAGCCCGAAATTCAGCCCCGCCAGCGACAGACTGCCGCCATAGAAGATCGCCAGGACAAGGCAGATCGTGCCCTGGCCGCGCACGAAGCCGGCGATCGCATGATCCATCTCGCCGGCCAGCCGCCGCACCACGGCCGTCCAATCGCGTGGCACCCAGTGATCGACCTTGGCAATCATCTTGTCCCAGTCGAGCAGCAGGTAGAAGGCGACGACCGGCGTGATCACGAACAGCGACAGCACATCGACCAACGCCTTGCCCGAGGCCCAGATCTGCACGAAGATGCCGGCAATGAACGTGGCGCCTTCGCCGACATATTTGCCGACATTTTCCTTGAGCGTGCCCATCTGGCCCTTCAGCCAGTCTGGTACGAGCGTGGAATTCGTCTCGGCGAGAATGCCCTGGAGCGAGGTCACGTAGCCCGGCACGTTCTTGGCGAAATCCGCGGCCTGGCTCGCGAGCAGCGGGATGATGATCATCAGCGCGATCGCGAACAGAACGATGAAGGACAAGAGGATCACCGACGTCGCCGCCATGCGCGAAAACCCCCAGCGCTGCAGCCGGTCAGCCACGGGATCGAGGAAATAGGCCAGCGCCATGCCCGCCACGAAAGGCAGCAGGATCGAGGAAAACAGCCAGAGGAAGGCGATGAAGGCCGCCAGCACGAGAAGCCAGAAGAAGATCTGGCGGCGCAGGCTCCTGCCCGAGATATGAGTGGTCATCGGTCGTCGCATCCCAGTGAATTGCGTCATGGCAATATGACGGGGATGGACGGGTGGTCAAGGGTTGAGCGTCACCATCGCTCTATCGGCGCATACACGAGCAAGCGCTCGTACATCAAACCTAAGCCCCGTGGCACTTCTTGAATTTCTTGCCCGAGCCGCAGGGGCACGGATCGTTGCGGCCGGCGCGAGCCATTGCCGCTGGGTCCGGCCTGGCATCGGCTTCGCCGCTGACATAGCGCCACTCGCCGCCGACCCGACGAAATTCCGAACGCTCGCCCTGCACATGCAGGCGGCCATTCTCGCGGAAGCGCGCCTTGAAGGTCACGCTGCCCCTGTTGTCGCCTGGCTGTCCGGCTTCGGTGGCGATAATCTCCAGCCCGAGCCATTGCGTGTCGGGAAGCGACAGCGCCAATTCGGCGCGGTTGAATTTCAGCGCCGCCTCACCTGCCGATGTCTTTTGAAGATAATCGAGATCGCCAACCACGAATGCCGCGTAGCGCGAGCGCATCAGGGCTTCGGCGGTCGGGGCCGGGCTGCCCGCGATCACGGGGCCGCAGCAGAGTTCGAAGGCCTTCTTCGACCCGCAGAAACATGGACCCATATTGCAACCTCTCCCACTGATCGTCCTGGCCGGCCGTGAACATCACGCCAGCTTGGTGGTCTCGCAGATGGTTGCCAGCGTCAATAGGACGGCGTGAACGGAAGTCGGGAGCAGACGGCCGCCGTGTGCGCAGCGGCCATTCCAGTCACTTGTTCTTCATCAGCCAGATCTTGCCCGCCATGGTGATTTCATGGGGGTCTTCTTCCACCTTCTCGGCAATATTGCATCTTGCAACAAGGCCGTTTTCCCGGAGATCGTCCAGGATGGTGTTCGTGACGAACTTGATCTTCTGCGGCCGTTCCTTGAACCTGTCGCTCTTCAAATAGGTCACCTCGGCGTTGAGGTGGGTCCATCTTTTGGGCTGCTGCGGATGGAGATTGCCATCCTTGGCAAGTTTCAGCCCTCTTATCTGTGTCGGTGTAAGTTCAACCATCGTCGTTTCCACGTTCTACCTTCGTCTGTCATCATCATACTGCAACAAAAAAGGCCAGGCATAAAGCCTGACCCCGTTCGGTAATCTGCGTTCGACGATGCCAGTACATCCGTGGTCAACGGAACGCAGAGACCGATTTAGGCAGCCTGAAGATTGCAGGCCGACATCTTGCCCGACTTGTTGTCGCGCTCCATGTCGTAGCCGATCTTCTGGCCTTCGACGATTTCGCGCATTCCGGCGCGTTCGACGGCCGAGATGTGGACGAACGCGTCAGCGCCGCCATCGTCAGGTTGATTTTTGAAAGGAAGGTTCGTTCAGAGGCACGGTGCTAAACGCGCGGTAACCAAAGCTCAGCAAGCAAATATCGATGACCTTTAGATAGGCGCTTGTGAGACCAATGTCAACTTTTAGTTTAGGATTGCTGTCTTCACGGGGATTTCAACCGGGTTGCACAGCCGCTATTTCCCGAAGAACGACATCAGCGAAGCCGATGTTTCCTCTGGAAATTCCTCCGGGAAGAAATGGCCGCCCGGCACCGCCCGCCCATCGACATGGTCGCAAAATAGCCGCCAGAGCGCCAAGGGGCCGCCCTCCCCAGCATACCATTGGTTCAACCCTCCCTCGGCGCTCCAGAGCGCCAGCACCGGGCAGCGGATTTTCAATCGGGAATTCAGGTCTGCGGCGTCATGCTCTCGATCCACGGTCGCCGCGGCCCTGTACTCCTCACAGATCGCATGCACACGCTCGAAATCATGCAGCGGCTCCGCATAGGCCCGCGCGATCTCCGGCGGAAAGACTTTCGCGCTGCCCCATTGCGCCGAGACGTGGTCGATGACGGCATCCGGACGTGCCGATATCAACACCTCAGGCAGCGGGAATGGCTGTGCAAGCAGGCTCCATGGCCAGAATGACAGCGCGAGACGCGCATCGGCTCGGTCCCACGCCAGGCCCGTCGGGACAATGTCCAGCAGGGCCAGCTTTTCGACGCTGCCGGGATGATCGAGCGCCAGGCGATAGGCCACGCGGCCTCCCCGGTCGTGACCTGCCGCCATGAACCTCGCATGGCCAAGCTCTCTCATCATTTCGATCATGAGCGCCGCGATATCGCGCTTGGATGAAGGAAAATCGTCCTCCGGGGACATCGGATATCCACTTTGGCCATACCCCGGAAGATCGGGACAAATGACGCGAAAATGCCGGGCCAGCACCGGAGCGATATCCCGCCACATCAAATGCGTCTCTGGGAAGCCGTGCAGGAGAAGGATCGACGGTCCATCGCCGGCTTCCGTCACGTGCAAATATGTTGCACCAACCTCGATCTTCCTTGATGTGAAACCTGCAAGCATCTGGATACCTCCGGGACGATTTCTCCCGGCTCAAACGCACGAGCGCGGGAAAATGCTCATTCGCAATCGTCTTTGTCGCGGGAGGGCGTCTTTACGGACGAGCTGGGCCATGTTTGATCCGCATCTTTACAGTTTCAAGATCAATTGCTTACACTAATTTGTAGGTTTATTTTCCCAATATTATACTTGACGCACCCACATTGATTTGATAGAAGAATCTTCAACAAGTGGATTTCAGGTGTCATCATGTCGGTTCTTTCGAGGGAATATTTTCACAACGAGGCTGCTGCCTTTGCCCATGTGGAGAGCGTTCTGTGGCCTGAAGGCCCGGTTTGCCCGCATTGTGGCTGCATGGGCCGTGTCTACAAGCTGGACGGCGTGTTCTCGAAGCCTTCGAAGAAGAGCCCCAACGGCGTTGAGCGTCACGGCCTGAAGAAGTGCGGAGAGTGCCGTAAGCAGTTCACCGTCCGCATCGGTACGATCTTTGAGGAAAGCCATATCCCGCTTCACAAGTGGTTGCAGGCCTTGCATTTGATGTGCTCCAGCAAGAAGGGCATTAGTTCTAACCAGCTTCATCGCGTGCTGGAAATCACGCTCAAGTCGGCTTGGTTCCTGTCGCACCGTATTCGTGAAGCCATGCGCGAAGGCAACCTTGGCCCGATCGGCGGCAATGGCAAGACAGTCGAGGCAGACGAAACCTACTTCGGCAAGAAGTCCGGCCCGGCGCCTACGATGACGACCAGCGGCAAGCCGTTTACGAAGTCGGGCAAGACTGGTCCGTCCCACAAGCGCGCCGTGCTTGGCCTTGTTGAGCGTGGCGGTGCAGTTCGTACATTCCATGTCGAGCGCGCCAACACTGACAACGTTGCTCAACTGGTGACAGAGAACGTCCACCACGAAAGCACACTCTACACGGACGAAAGCCGCCTTTACACGAAGGTTGGCACCCGCTTCGCAGATCACCAGACCACGAAGCATTCGGCTGGCGAATATGTCCGCTACGAAGGCGATGCAGTCATCCATTCAAACACGATTGAGAACTATTTCAGCGTGTTCAAGCGCGGCATGAAGGGCGTCTATCAGCATTGCGCTGAGAAGCATCTGCATCGGTATCTTGCGGAGTTTGATTATCGTTACAATCGCCGCATTGGCCTTGGAATTGACGACAAAGAACGGGCAATTCAGGCGCTTATGGGCGTCAAGGGGAAGCGCCTGACATATAACCAAATTGATATCTAAGGAGCCAAATCGGGGGTTTTCTTACCAGCTTTCGTTCTATTTTGTTGACGAAGACTGAAAGAATTCCTATATTAACAATGCCCTGCGGATTGAATACTCACCAGTTTTGGTGTGCCAGGAAGCTGGATGGCGGGAGCCTAGATCCGCAGGCCCTACATTCGAAACTCCCAGATATCAAAGTGAGAAAAGCTTCTAGGAGACTTTTCGGCTAAGGATACGACGGGACATTCGGAGCGGAAGTAATTCGAGACACGAGCTTTCGGTGAATCAGCGGTGGCCCCCTTGCGTTCGTTCCACTGAAAGCCCGTGCATCCGATCAAGAGATCGGCAAGTTGCAATTCGAGTGTGTCCTTTACGGATGCTAGTTTCACCTCAACAAACGGGAATCGCAGGTCATAAATCTTCCCCATGTTTATCTTGGCGTTGAGCATCCCGCGCAGATTCCCGATCGGATGCCGACATGACTTGTTACCGTGAAAGCAGCGCAGTTTCTTGAGGCCAGGATAGCGACGATAGGCGGCATAGAACGATTGGAAAAGCATCTTGTCGAAGCCCTTTTCCTTGTCGCCGTCGTTGTGCTTCTTGTGGTCGAATTTATGCATATCAACGATCAAGGCATGGAAATCGACAAGCTGCTCGCTGTTGACTTCGCAAAACCAATCGAGAATCTTCTTGTATGAGACCTCATTCTTCTTATCGGTGTTCTTCCATTCCAAGCGGTCTCGGTAGGGCATCTGGGATTGAAAGAACTGCAGTTCTTCGCGCAATCGGGCCACATATGAGGTGCTGCATGATATGCCGCCAATCACCAGGTATTTTGCAGTCAGGTCGGATTCGTCGCTAAAGCTACAGTAGTCGCCAGCCTCAATTTTTTCGGGAAGCACCAAGGAAAGCATACAATGAGCGCCAAAAAGGATTCTAATGCGGACCAGTATGAGAGGTTCAAAGAAGCCGCCCGTCAACTGGAAACGGACGACGATGAGACGCGCTTTGATGAGCGGCTAGGCAAGATCGCAAAAGCACCGCCGCCCAAAGAAGGCGTTACCGCGAAGAAATGAGCCAAGACCAATCGGCGTGGCTGCACCGCTATTCCAACCACCTAAAGCGCGCACGAAACGTGTTCGACACGTTGGATGCAGACGAAGCAATAGAGCTTGCGCGGTTTGACCTGAAGGATGCCTTATCCCTTCTTGAAGTAGCAGATGATGCCGTTGGCGTATCTGGCATCAAAGATATCAATTCGCTCACGTACGACGAAGGGCTTGTCGGTCACCGTTAGAGAGACGATCTTGCCGACCTCGAAATAGTGAGGCGTCATGTTTTCCCCGATCTCGTTGGGGTTGATGATTTGGCACCCACCAACGTTGATCTTGTCCCGGTTCTTAGAACTGTGAAACACGACGCCAGGCTCAAACTCGCGGGCGCGAATGTCGCCGGGGTATTTGAGAGATACCAGCTTCTCCTTGGCGATGGCGTCACACAGGAGCCGCTCGAAATCGAGCCGACGCGGAGCCGGCGGCACTTCGATCTTCGGTGTGGACGTCCTCGTCAGTTTGGATGTGCCAAACGGGTTATTGACCACTCTTCTCATGTCGTATCCATTTCTCTGGCGAGTGAAAGCATCAAAAGCATGATCGACGCTGAAACGGCGCTTGAACGCATACGCTGGCACGCTGAATCCGGTGCCAGCGCTTTCGATAACATGTCCGCTTCATCAGCTCACGAGGCTGCCCGCGTTCGGCTGCTGTCCGTCTTGGCCGTACTCGATCAGTTCGACGGCAACGATGATCTGTGGCAAGATGGTATCGGGGTTAAAAGCCCAGTTGGGGAAGAAGGGGTCTTCCGTGACAGTTATCTCCGACAGAGTGGAAATATCAAAGTCTTGGGGCTTAAACTTTCGAACACGTTTCGCCTCGGCGTAAATGACAACCGCGTTGAGAAACGTGGTGCCGTTTGAGCGATACAGAGCGTAGGGCTCCATAACCACTCTCTTGCCGTTGTGCCGCGCCTTTACGCGGAAGCGACCTAGAATTGCCGGCGTCAAGAAATCCGCATTTGTCGGCGGTACGACTGGGTTTTGTGTGAAGGGCAACCCAATACCTATTCCGATACCCATAGACATGCGCAGTGCTCCTATACAGGGCGGCCGATCTGCGATGCCGGTTCCAAATGCGTTTGCGACAGATCACCCCAGCAAGGGTCGCAGACGTTGCGCGGCAGGTTCTCCCAGTTCCTGTCGCGCCGCTAATTTAGTCGATTCGCAACGCTGAGTCGAGAAAACGAGAATGAGCCACGAACAGAAGCAATACATACCAGAAACAACACCGATCCACGGGAGGCTGCTTTGCGAAATAAGCTCGTGGGGGCTCTAGCAAAATTGCTAGGCCTTACCATCCACATTGACGGAATCCCGTATGGCGCTACCCCCACGTTCGGGCCGCGTTCTTCAGCCACGCAGTGCAATCAGTTTTCCGATTGCAGGACCAGTGCTTCTTAAGTTCCATTACGAAGAGAGTGTCATTCTGATCGATAAACTTCCTCAATTTTGTGCAGATGGTCGAAGCGTCTTCAGCGGTATCGATGAAGAAGGCGGACTTGAGACATTTGCAATGCGTGTAGGCCTGAATCTCCTTGATGAGGGGGCCATAGTCCTGCCCCGGTGCATCAAGATCATACGTTACCATATAAACGCTCATGCTTCCTCCTGACGGCAGCACTCCGTTTGCTACCTTTAAGACTCGCATTACCACAAACTCGCGTGGGTGTGTGAAAGATAATATTGGGTTTATTTTCCTACACCTTCTTCCCAATGCTTGTATTCTGTGGCACAATCCCACCCGTTCTTCCTTCGGCTACCCCGCATGGCGATGTGGGCGAGGCGGGACCGGTGCCCGTTGTGGGGAAAAGACGTAAGTCTCCGCCTCAGGCGTCCGCGAGAAGGGGTCTCCCCCGGGTGACGTCGAAAGGCCAGGTATCCGTGGCGTGCGTTGTATCGCACACAAACCCGTCCCCCCCGGAAATTTCAGGTCCGGGATCAGGATGGGCGCAGACGACCGAGTTCGCGGATGAAAAAACACCGAACGGGGCACGGAGACGTGTCTTACCGGCTGTCGCAAGGCAGCCACTAAACCTCGGCACGGCGACGTGCCCCGGCCGATCTTCTTTGCCCAGGGCGAAGGGATCAAGACGTGCATGGCCAAACCACGGGGCGGAAACGCCCGCGTGAACGCGGAGGCGTGTAAAATCACTGGATTGCCAACCCTGACTCCGAGACAAACCTTGAATCCACCGGCTCAACATGCCATTCCCCCGGAAACCGCGAACCGTCCCGGAGCTAGACATGACCGATGCCAAGAGAAACGGCCTGACCTACAGCGATGCGGGCGTCGATATCGATGCCGGCAACATGATGGTCGAGAAGATCAAGCCGCTCGTGCGCTCCACCAAGAGGCCCGGCGCCGATACCGAAATCGGCGGCTTCGGCGGCCTGTTCGACCTCAAGGCCGCGGGCTTCATCGATCCGATCCTGGTGGCCGCCAATGACGGCGTCGGCACCAAGCTCAAGGTGGCGATCGATGCGGGCAAGCATGACACGGTCGGCATCGATCTCGTCGCGATGTGCGTCAACGACCTTGTCGTGCAGGCAGCCGAGCCCCTGCTGTTCCTCGATTATTTCGCCACCGGCAAGCTCGATCCCGACCAGGGCGCGGCGATCGTCGCCGGCATCGCGGAAGGCTGCCGCCAGGCCGGCTGCGCGCTGATCGGCGGCGAGACGGCCGAAATGCCGGGCATGTACCGCGATGGCGACTATGACCTGGCCGGCTTTGCCGTCGGCGCAGCGGAGCGCGGGACATTGCTGCCCTCGGGCGATATCGTCGAAGGCGACGTGATCCTCGGCCTCGCCTCCTCGGGCGTGCATTCCAACGGCTATTCGCTGGTCCGCAAGATCGTCGAACTCTCGGGCCTCGGTTGGGATGCCGAGGCGCCCTTCGACACTGACAAGACGCTCGGCGAAGCACTGCTGGAACCGACGAAAATCTATGTGAAGCCGCTGCTCAGGGCGATCCGCGAGACCGGCGCGATCAAGGCGCTCGCCCACATCACCGGCGGCGGCTTTCCCGAAAACATTCCGCGCGTGCTGCCCAAAGCGCTCGCGGCCGAAGTCGACCTCGCTTCCATTCCCGTAAAGCCGGTCTTCCGCTGGCTGGCATCGACGGGCGGCGTCGCGGAAAAGGAAATGCTGCGCACCTTCAATTGCGGCATCGGCATGATCGCTGTCGTTGCCGCCGACAAGGCCGCGCAAGTCGCCGCTGTGCTCGCTGCCGAGGGCGAGACCGTCGTCACGCTCGGCCGGATGATCGCGCGGGCCGAAGGGGCAGCGGGCGTCAGCTACAAGGGCACGCTCGACCTATGACATCGCCCCGCAAGCGCGCCGCGATCATGATCTCGGGTGGCGGCTCCAACATGGCCGCGCTGATCACGGCATCGCGAGAGGTTGATTATCCCGTCGAGTTCGTCGGCGTGATCTCCGATCATGCGAATGCCGGCGGACTGGCCAAGGCCGAAGCCGCGGGTATCCCGGCATCCGCATTCGAGCGCAAGAATTACGCCTCCAAAGCCGAGCATGAGGCTGCGATCCTCGTCCATCTCGCAGGCCTGAACCTCGACCTGATCTGCCTCGCCGGCTACATGCGGCTCTTGTCCCCTGATTTCATCGGCGCATGGCGAAACCGGATTATCAACATCCACCCTTCCCTTCTACCACTCTATCCCGGCCTACATACCCACCAGCGAGCGATCGATGCCGGCGCCAAGCTCGCCGGCTGCAGCGTGCATTTCGTGACCGAGGGCGTCGACGAGGGTCCCATCGTGGCGCAGGCGGCGGTGCCGGTTCTGGAGGGCGACACCGCCGAGACACTTACGGCCCGCGTGCTGAAGGTCGAGCATAGGCTCTACGCGCTGGCACTCCGGAAGCTCGCGAGCGGCGCTTATTCGACCGACGAAGTGGCGCAGGTCATCTCGCTCGGCTGACACAGATCGATAAAATCCAACCCATCTAAAAAATCCCAAATAAACCGCAGCCCCATCCATCCCCGCCCAAAACCCTCGTGTTAAGATCAATTTAACGGCGTTGTCGGCCAATGGGATATATTCAAAGGGGTTGGAGCCCTTCATTATCAAATGGAAACAGTTCTGTTGGCTCAAACGGAGTCGGATGGTCGACCGGCCGGCGCGCGTCGTAGCTACGATCTACGACCAAGCCGGCCGGTCGATCAGCCGGCCCGTTTCAGCCAACCCGAAGGGCCGGGCATCTTTCCGCCAGGCTCAGAGGCGATTGTCTCCGCCGTACATCTGGGTATGCCCTTCGCCAATCGCCTCTGCCCTGACGAAAACCTGCTCCGGCAGAACTGCTTCCATTTGATAATGAAGGGCTCCTAAATGCGGAAACTGGTGTCCATATGGACTGTCTTGCCGAGGGGACAGCAGCTGTTTCTCGGCGTGCTCGCCACTTTCATCGTCATTCCCTTCGTCGTGCTGCTATTCCTGCAGGTCTACAACGCCTATAGCCTCACCCAGCTCGGTAACGATATCGCGATCAAGGAAAACGAGTGGAAGATCGAGGCCGCCAAGCTCAACGCCAATGTCGATCCCGAAAGCCTGAAGAGCCCGGCCAGCCAGTTCGCCTACAAGCTTCTGGAAGTCCATGACGACATGGTTGCCGAGCGCCGCGTGATCGTCACCATCCAGGAGCCGCTTGGCGAGAAGAAACTGAAATCAGGCAAGACATTCACCGACGACCAGCTTCTGAACGCCGCATCCGACAGGATCAACGACATGGGCGAGCGCGAATGCGCCGCCGTCATGGCGACCATCGCCAGTCAATGCACGGTGATGTCGGCGACGGGCCGCGCGCTCGGCAGCAATGGCTACGAATATCAGTTGCAGCTCGCTTTCGCCGAAAAGAACAAGCTGGGCGTGGTCGATTCCACAATGTCCTACGAATTCCTGGTGACCAAATCGAGCCCGGGCAAGGCCGCGACAGCCGCGCGCGTCTATTTTGAAAAGGCCACGGCCCTTCGCCAGCGCATCTATCAGGATGTCGCCGATACCTGCGCCGCCATGCGCAAGACATCGGGCAATTGCAGCATCACCACGATCTCCGTGGCCTCCAAGCTGGACCGGGGCACGCCGATGGCCCGGGTCGCGGCGTCCGCGGCTTACGCCAGCCTTGTGCGGGCGTCGGAAGTGACCGCCAGCACCCGTTGAAGCTGGTTCGATCGGTGATAGGCTTGAACTCTCGGTGATTTGGAGAGATTCGCGATGAAATTTCGCACATTGGCCGCCTGCATGGCGATTGCTTCGGTGCCGACCTTCTCACGGGCGGGCGACATGCTGCTCTCGTCGGCCGACGGCAGCGTCATCTTTCGCGGCAGCTATGGGATAACAGCGGTCAAAGCCAATGAACTGGTCTACGAAGGCAAGGCCAAGGTCTCGCAGCTGATCTGGAAGAGCCAGGGCATCAGCACCTTCACCGGGGACGCGACATTCGCGCTCGACAGATCGTTCTACGTCAAGGCATCAGGCACGATCGGTTTCGGCGGCGATGGCCATATGGCCGATTACGACTGGTTCAATCCCGGCGGTCCCTGGACTCATCGCTCGCAGCATCCCGATACCAGGCTCGACCACTATTTCGCGCTGAGCCTGGAAGCCGGACGCGAAATCCTGTCGCATGACGGCACCTCGGTGTCGCTCGGCGGCGGCGTCAAGTATACCGATGTCAAATGGACGGCCTATGGCGGCTCCTACGTTTATTCCGACACCGGATTTCGCGCCGATCGCGGCAATTTCCCGGATGGCGAGAAGGGCATTTCCTATCAACAGCAGTGGCCGGTGCCGTATCTCGGCATCAATGCCAGCCATACCGAAGGCGCCTGGACCTTCGGCAGCGCGCTACAGGGCGGCATCGCCATCGACGCTGACGGCACCGACGACCATTGGATGCGCGACCTGCGCTTCATCGACCATTTCGACGCGACACCCGCCGTGATGATCTCGGCCTCGGTCGAATACGAGTTCCGGCCGGCCACCGCCTTTTATGTTTCCGGCGCGTTCGACCATATGTTCAGGACCCGTGCCGATACCGACGAGATCGACAAGCTCACCGGCGGCAAACAGAAATATCCCAATGGGGCCGGCGCGGACTATCAATCGATGACGGTGTCGCTGGGGCTGAGGGGGAAGTTCTAACGCTTGTAACGCCAAGCTTGATGACATATATTATGCTCATCGATTGGAGCATTTTCGATGTCAACATCGCCGAACGTATTGCCCTTGTATAATGAGACGGCCGCTGACGACTTGTCCGCTGCGTTGGGGATCAGCAAACGGGAGCTTGCGGAAACGGCGGGACTCCCGGCAGGCAATCTCAATCGAAGGACACGCGCCAACGCCCTCCACACTCAGAGCCGGCTTCGCGAAACCACTGAAATCCTTTACCGCATCACGCCTTGGGCGGGTGGCCTGAAACAGGCATTCGCCTGGTATCGATCGGAACCGCTTGCCGAGTTTGGCGGCCGTACGGCGGAAAGCCTTGTCAAATCAGGGAAGGCCAATGCGGTCCGCGATTATCTCGATCATGTGGCGCTTGGCGGGTTTGCGTGAGGTTCTCGGGCTTTGCTTATCGCGCTCACGATCCGAAATGGGCGTTCGATCCGCTGTCCGGCGAAGGCGCATCTATCCATGGCGGACGGTTCAATCCGAAAGGCGTGCCAGCACTCTATCTGGCGACGAGCCTCGAAGGCGCGGTTCTCGAGGCCAGCCACGGATTTGCCTATCGCTTCGAACCGCTGACAATCTGCACATATGAGATTCAATCGATCGAACTGGCTGATCTGACCGACGATAGTCTTCTTGATGAAAACGAGCTTTCCCGTGCAGATCTGGCCAGCGCCTGGTTTCTCGAGAAATCGGATGGTGTGCGTCCGCGATCATGGCTTGCCTATGACCGATTGCACAAGGACTGGCCGGGCATCGTAGTGCCATCCTTCGCACGTAATGCGCGGGCGGAGTTCAGGAATATCGTTCTTTGGCGCTGGAACACGAACCGGAAAAACAGGATCAGGATCTACGATCCGAACAACCGGCTGCCTAAAAATCAGGAGTCCTAGCAATAACTTATGCCAGATACTTCATCTTCGCCCATTGCAGCAGCATAATCGTCTTGCCGTCGCAGATCTCGCCGGTGGCGATCATGGCGAAGGCCTTGTCGAGTGGGATTTCGAGGACTTCGATGTCCTCGCCCTCGCCGTCCAAGCCACCGCCGTCGGCGACCTTCATCGACATGTCGATCTCGGCGGCGAAGAAGCTGACGCGCTCGGTGAGCGTGCCCGGCGACATGTAGGCGTCGAACAGGAATTCGGCATCTTCGACAAGATAGCCGGTTTCCTCCATCGCCTCACGGGCGATGGCATCGGCGGGATGGTCGCCATCGTTGAGGCCGGCCGGGGTTTCGATCATGAAACCCTCGCCGCCGTTGAGGAAGACGGGCACGCGCAACTGGCGCACCAGCACGACCGTTTTCTTGGAGGGATCGTAGAGCAGGATCGTCGCGGCATTGCCATGGTCATGAATCTCGCGTTCGACCGTCTGGCGGCCGCCGGCCAGCGTGGCATGCTCGACCGTCACTTTTTCCAGGTTGACGAAGCGCCTGGACAGCGTCTCGCGCGCCACGATCCTGATCTTCGGCTCTGTCTTCATATCCATGGATTACTCTACTTCCTGAGCCAGACGTGATTGTCGTGCAGGCCGACGCCGCCATAGGGGGCGGCGGCTTCGGCGCTGGTCAATGCGTTGATGCCTTCGCCGTCGAGATGGGCCTTGTTCGGCCACAGCCCTTCGGCCAGGACCACGCCCGGCTTGGTCAGGTCCGTGACCCTGGCATGGATGCGGATCGAGGCCCTGGCATTGCCGATGGTGACCACGTCGCCGGTCGCGATGCCCTCGCGCTCGGCATCGGCGGGCGAGATCATCAATTCGGGCCGGCCTTCCTTCTCGCGCGAGGTCTTGGTCTCGGCGAAGCTGGAATTGAGAAAATTGCGCGCCGGCGGGGTGGCCAGGCGGTAAGGATGAGCGTCGTCGGCCTCCTCGATCGACGGCCAGTAATCGGGGAAGCCGGGCAGCGTTTCGACCGGACCCATCAGGCCCATGCTTTCGGGCGGACGAGTCGGCCCCGGCTGGCCCTTCCAATCCGGGCGGAAGCGGAACTTGCGGTCCGGATGGGCGAAGCCATTGAGGAAATGCGCGGTCTCGAAATCGGGCTGGCGATCGAACCACTTGCCGGCAGCAAGCTCTTCAAAGCTGGGCAGGCCTGCCGGGGAGAGGATCGCATCGATATGCTGGCGCTCGGTCAGGCCGAAGCCCGGCATGTCGGACACGCCGAGGCGCTTGGCCAGTTCCTCGACGACGAAAAGATTGCTGCGTACATCCTCGGGCGGTTCGAC
>Ga0307515_10009358_pt1 | contig 18952 bp, 18 predicted proteins | sample 17_EM_MG_FD_194513 | JGI IMG/M metagenome (GOLD analysis project Ga0307515, IMG submission 194513) | Populus trichocarpa ectomycorrhiza microbial communities from riparian zone in the Pacific Northwest, United States - 17_EM | ecosystem: Host-associated > Plants > Roots > Unclassified | place...
TTCTGTGATGCTCCGCAGCTCACTGATGCTGGGGCCAGGAAGAGGTACCAGTGAAGGTTTTCCGGATTTTCCCTTCTTTTTCCTGATCCAAGTGGTCGACGCTTCCGCGAGAGGCTGGTGCGGATCGTCCTCCGAGTTGTCAACGCCCCACCTGGAACGCAAGGATGTGTATGACTCGTGGGTACCAAATTCGTCGTCTTGGCTCTGCAACAGACTTGCGACAGAATCTTCGGTTAATTGCGAGTTGTTCAGAGAAGGGATCTGGTTGGCGGGTATAGCAATGAGGAAGCTACGGGAAGCACCACCATATGTGCGGAGGTTTGTAGCACGGTCATTCGCATGAAGGGTAGAGTCCTCGAAAGAAGTCGTTTTCGTCGGCTTGATTGATGGGGTAGTCGATGGTGTTTCCTCTGTGAGATCTATTACGGTGTCTGTCTTCGTCGATAGAAGAGGCTGACGACGGGTAGAATCCTGAGTGTTAGGATCGAGAGAGCCACTTCTGGAGGAAGGACCACTCTGCGTCCTGGCAAGCATTCTCCTGGCCACTCCGGTGGTTTTGAGCGTGGGTTCTGATGATTTGGAAGATCTACCACCCCCAAAGCCAAACAAGTCGGAGAAGTCGACAGCTTTCTCTTTCCCCTTGTTTTTTGGAGGGTTGCTCTTCTCAAGAGTGGTACCCGCAGATTGTGAGCGGGCGATCGGTTCCGGTGGTTCAATCCGACGAGATTTCACGTCGGAGGTGTCCATAGCGGGAGATGAGGATCTCTTAAGCTTGCTTGCTGTAGTAATCGTCAGTCGGGGTAGGATAGAGCTTAATTTCGACACACCGGGTGCTTTGGCAGGGCTGGAGGTTGTGGTGGATCTGCGTGCTTTCGCCGTCGCCGGAGTTATCGTAGCATCGTTGTCCACTGAAATTGGAAGGTTGAGATGAGTTTTTATTGGAGATTTCGTCGAGAAAACTTGCAGTTGTCGTCGCCGGAAGCGGAAGAGCCTTCACCGCTGGCTCTGCTCCGTTTCCTTGGTCTGTCGAAGGAGGAGCGCTCGATGTTCTCCGTTTTAAGATCTGTGGTCGAGCGAGACCGTTTAGATCCTTTGCGGCCGTAGGTCACCTTCGGTCTGTGCATTCTTGTTGCAAGAGTGGTTTGCGGAGGTCGGTTGTTGTTCCTGGCGGTCGCCGCGCCTCATTTGTCCGTCCGTGATCGACAGCCGACGCGTTTAAGTTCAACCATCCACCCACCTGGCCGACGGCGACAACGACGACCGAGCGATGGCACATCCGATGTATAGCCCGGTGCAGCGGCTTGAGTCATTCAAGTTGACACGAAAAATCGCAAAAACTCCCACTTCCAAATCCCTCACTGTTAGCGTCAAGTGGCCACACCCTAAAACGTACAAAGCTACCCCTCACATACTCGCTGACGCTGGTTTCTACTGGGACCCTAATCCAACTGCGAAGGACAACGTTACGTGCTTTTTTTGTGGGGAAAACTTTAGCGACTGGGAAGAACACCATGACCCTCATGTCATTCACTACGACCGATGCGGGGAAACGTGTGCATGGGCTATCGCGCGGTGTGGGATTTTTGCGGTGGATTCAGACTCTCGTCTCAAGTGAGTCTCGGACCATAACTTGTCGAATCTGGCTTGTTGACATACCTCCTGTGTAGCTTCAAGATGGGGAACGATCCTGACCGACTGCCCTGTGGCAAGTTCCTAGAGGGCAAGCGTTACATGATATTTGTGCACGGTGACTGGCCACACGACAAGGCCAAGAGGCACGCTGTCACCTCACGCAAGGTGTGCTCCTCCCTTCCTTTCCATCACGATTTGCTCAATGACAATGTAGATGGCCGGCGCCGGATTTCTGTTCACCCCACACGATCCAGGCGATGACACAGCCAAATGTTTTTACTGTGGCATTGAACTGAGTGGTTGGGATCCTGACGATGACCCTGTGTATGTCCCGCCTATATCACCCATTGCATCAGTTCTGACATTACCAGAGAGGAGCACCGGCGGAGGATCGCAAAACGTGGCACGGAATGCCCTTTCTTCACCGCAAGGATCACGGAACTTCCTGAGAAGAAGAAGACCATCCGCAAAACTACGTCTAAAGCATCCTTACAAACGCAGAAGACCCCTCGAACGCGTTCCACCAAAGTCCCTGATCCAGAACCCGACTCCGATGAACAAGAGGTCAACCTTGGGAGGAGCACTCGCCTCCGGACGACTAGGGCGGCGAAGACACCCGTTCGGGCTCCTGCTCGAAGTACTGCCGCTGCCAGATCCGGAACTACATCATCGATTGCCGAGACGGACGAGACAGACCAACCCAGTGGGAGCGACGTAGTCGAGGTTGTGAAGCCCAAAGCCAAGGGTTCGAAACGAAAACCAAAAGACGAAACGCCAACGGTCGAAGAGGATGAATCCGAAGAGACTGCAAATCCCCTCCGCAAGTCAACCCGGGCGAAGAAAACCAGAGGCGTTTTCGAAGATATAGAAGTTGACGTAAATTTCGAGGAGTTGAGACCGCGTCAAGCTCAACTTCGTAAATCCACGAGGTCAAAGTCTAAGGCTCCCGCGGAGGGCTCAGACTCCGATGTCAGCGCCAAGAGCGTCAGGAGCACTAGGAGTACGAGGAGTAACAAAAACACCAAGAGCGCTACTACTAAGTCCAAGGGGAAAGCGAAAGCTCAACCAGTGGTCGAGGAAACTGAGGAGGAAGACATGCCCACCCCGATCCAGACGCCAAAGAGAAGCACGCGTACAGCAGCTCCACCGAAATCGACCAAGGGCCGGAAACTCGTAAGGAAGGAGTCTGTCGAATCAGAGTCCTCAGAAGTACCACCTCCCCCTCCTCCAAAGTTGCCGAAGTCGACTGCCAAGTCACGCAGGAAGATTATCGAGTCTGAGCCGGAAGAATGGCAGAGTGCAAAAGAGGATGTTGCACCAACTCCCAGGCCCTCCACGACAAAGAAGGCTAGAGGGCGTCCACCCAAGGCCACTAAAACACCTAAGGCCCTGCCGAAACCTCCTCCTGCCCCTCCCTCCCCCTCTCCAGCCTCCAACGCGTCCCACGTCTCTGCATCGTATATGTCGGAGAGCGAACTTCATATCCCTGCGCGTGAGGATTATTCTAAAGCGAAGAAACCTGCTGCAAAAACCAAAACCGTCGTTCAACCTTTCCACGAAAAGCCCAGTGGCCGGAATCACACCCTGGCCGAGTCTCGTGCTCAGCCGCTGTCTTCATCGAGGTTCCTATCGATTGGCTCGAAGGAAAATGCGGATGATAGAAATACCATCATCATCGACGCCTCAGACGACGAGGACGATACGAGGCGGTTCGTCACCTCGAAGAACACGATGTATAATTCCACTTCCTCAAACCCGCCGAAAGTCAATGGTGTCTCAGCTAACGTGGTTCCCAAACCAAAGTCGACCATGGTCAGGAAGCGGGAGAGTTTCGTAGGTGTGGTCCTCTCGTCCTCCCCTCGGGTGACCCACCAGCCTACTAAGGCCCATGGGAAGATGGTCGAGAGGTCTGGGGTGGACATGGACGTAGACGAGGTTATGATGCTTGATCAACCAAGTAGGAGTGCCGAGACGGATCGTGATTCACCAGTAGCAGTGGACAAAGGAAAGGCGAAGGCGACGACAGGTCCGACCAAACCCAAACCTCTCTCAAATGCCCCCAAGCAGGATACCTCGAAGCAGAAGCAGGAGCAGAAGGCAGTTATTCAATCCGAGGCCTCTGACTCGGCTATGGATGTGGATGATCGTGAAGATTACGGAGTCCAGGACCTACAGCCTATTCGAGACTCACGTCAACCTTCTACACCCCGCAGAGACCCGCCTCGGAAGTTGTTTGGGGATGACTCGAATCCCTTCACGACGGCCCTTCCTCAGCAGGACTCGAACGATGCTACGAACCCACTTTCGGCCTTCGAGGCTCCGTATGGTAGGTTACCTACGGAGGAGATCTATGCTCTTGCAGAAGAGGAGAGGGAGATGACCGTGGAGGAATGGACGAAGAGGGAGTTGGAGATCCAGCTCGAGTTGTTCAAGGAACACGGACTGAGGAAGATCCGCGAGTTCAAGGAGAGGGCGGCGGAGGCGAGAAGACAGATCGAGGCGTTGTGAGAGTAAGATTGGGAGTGCTTTTTTTTGGTCCACCAGAAAAATGGTGTATAGTTCAGTCGTTTAATGCTATTTTATGTTTTTTGTCGCGCTCGGTGTATCCCTGTAGGATGTCCGAAAAAGGCAACCGAACAACCACTTGTGTGGCCGTTCACGACGACCAACAGTCCAACAAAGGACGAACGGGTTTTGTCCCGGACACCACCAACACCACCAGACGGCTTATGACCCCGTCCGCCGTTACACCGTGCTTCTAAAACCATGCAGATTGCAATCCCAGGTGCGTCCTGCCACCCCGCCCGACGGCCTGACAGGGACGTTTGATGCCGTTTGAAATGACACAGATTTCGAGGACGACGACTATCTGACTCCCGTCCCATTCGGAAAGTTTGGCGCGAGCACTGGCCTATTTGGCGGGCATAACTCTGGTCAAGACTCTCCTACCCTCACCTCGACACCGCTCCCCGATCGCTCGTTCCATACTCGCGGGGACTCGATAACCTCCGAAGATTCAGGGAGCTCTGTACCCCACATCTCTCGCAAACCTGCAACCAGCTTCGCTCATTCCGCACAGTCTTCTGTGACCAAAGAACCATCCCATAACACTCCAGTTTCCCCGTTCGTGAAGAAGTCATCCTTTGCCTCACTACGAAATGCATTCAAGACAGGAAAGGCCACGTACGATACTCCACCGGTCCCTTCTTTAGACCAGCCGTATCCGGTGCTGAAAAACCCGTTTAACCAGTCCAGCTCTTCACTCGTACAGAACCCGCCTTCAAATCGCTGGCCCTCGATCAACACCGCCAGCCCACGTCCGGTGACGCCTGGTTCGGAAGTGAGGAACCCACGGCGGACACCTTCACGCTCCAAAACCTACAACTACGGACGTAATCAACATTCGCGCTCAGCGTCGCTATTTCACAGCTCGGATAACGGAAGCGATGGCGGATTCGGATACGGCCCAGGTCATGGATTATCATCCTCTCCTCCCCCCGTCCCACCTGTTCCAAATGCCTTCGGACATAGTTTTAGGAGCGAAACACCTCCTGGCTGGGAATATGAGGATAAGGTTTCCATCGAGCCGCAGACACCATCCGACTACGCTTTACATGCGATATTCATGCGATTCGCCAGTGCTGCCGAGGCTAAAATGGAGAGGTTTTTGAAACAGCCCATTGAGCGGGAACCTTCATTACCGGAGTACATGGGACCGGGCGTCGACATCAAGTTCGACGAGTTGCTGAATTCTCTTGGGAGGATAGGGCAACGGCACGCCAAACCTGTCCTGGAATCCATCATGAGATGGAGGAGAAGCCAAAACGATGGCGTGGGGCCAGAATATTCCAGAGGCCACCTCGTCCAGTCACCCCACACGAACCGTGGCGCTCGGTTTCCAGATGCCTCGGTCATCCTCAATGAACGAAAATCCCTCGCCGCTATTTATATCATGTGCCGGGCGCTGATAGCGGTTGTTCAATCATTACCCAAGGACGCTCTGAGTGATCAGACAGGGTTTAACCTCGAGGAGACGATGTTCGAGCAGTTCAGGAAACCAGATTTGAAACTCCTAGCGCAGAGCGCAAATCACAGGTGTAATGCGGAGCTATTTGCCAAGTTGCTGGGGTTGTTGGCCAATGTCAGGTCGGTGCCTCTTCGTCTTGGTGTGTGTGTGTGCAACATCTTAAACTTAAACTCGTTTCCTAGGTTTATTGGTGTTACGGATCGATTCTTGGCCGAACTTCGGCCCGTCTCTTCCGGTCAGGTACTGAAGGACATAGATCTGCGATACGAGAACCTCGTCAGGGGGCTGCGTCACGTTCAGCTCAAGGTACGCCCGTCCCCTCACTTGACCAATACCGTTCTAATGGATCTTCAAGGTCTGGCCACCAGAGACATTCGAAGAGAGCGCAGAATTCCTCGAATCCCTTTCTAAATCCTTTGAGAATGCCCACGGAGTGCGCTTCAAATCTGTATTTGCTGAGACTCTTATGGAGATCCTTCACCCCACTGGAAAGGTACGTTTCTGGGCTTTGATTGGCAAGCAAAACTCATTCGCCGCGTGGTAGACGATACAAGCGGAGGTTAATGACCCTCAGTGGGCAAAGGCCATCAAGACGATCGTGCCGAAGGCTAAGGATATGGTTTCCAAACCGAGATACTGGCTCGTTGCGTATCCACTGTACATCACATCACTATGTGTGTCCCCGTTGGAGTATTTCCAGCAAAATTGGGTGGCGTGTTTTGAAGCTGGTTTTAGCAAGTTGAAGGTATGTAGAATACAGCACTGTTTTCCCCGTCCTGTAACTCATCTTTTACATTGCAGGAAAAGCCTGCTCGCATTCCGGTTATGAACGGTATGATGCGTCTCATCTGGACCTACTGTTTCCGCTGTAACGAAGCCCCTTCGACCGCCACCGCCAAACTCGAACCCATTCTACGCCATTTCTTCCCCGCAAATCGCCACTCTATCTTCCCTCACGATGACCGCCTGGAACCGTTCATTTTCATCCTACACTACATCATGAGTCGCCACTTCGACTTCGGAACGGACTTTTGCATGGAACTCTTGAATGAGGGGCCCATTCGCAATTCGCAGTCGCAGAACATCTCTCACCTCCTTGCTCCGGAGAGGATCAGCGTTGCCATTCAGTCAATCCTATTGTCGTTGTACATCATCGAGAAGGAGGAGTCTTCGCCTCCGTGGCCGTCGAGTTCTGAATTCTCTCATCCACCCGTGAGGAAGGATATGGAGATGTCCTCTGATGTGCTTTCTCCCTCGGTTCTATCACATGCGGGTGTGAAGGACCTAATGGATCGGTGTGGACCAACCTTAGCGTTGATTACCTCTTCCTGCGCGCACAACGCGGGGAATATGCTCGTCATGGATGACCAGTGGTCTTACGCTCGCATAAACCCATCTTTCGAGGAGGCCCAAGAATACATCACCCGTCGTCATCCCGAGGGCAGCGTCACGTATCCGATCAGCCTAGTTCCCCAGATCAATGTCCTTAAGCTTTGCTTCCAATCGTGGCCTCGACTCCTTCACCCATCACTTCCGCTTAACGATGCGCTGGATATGCTGGTCCGGGGGACCCTGCACGTCGAACCGATGGTTAGGGACATCGCCGAGGCAACCCTCAAGAGATTCATGGTTGATCCGGAACACGCTTCGACCCTCCTTTCTCGCTTCGCCGTTCTATTATTCGATCCGAGTGGTATTTCGAACGAGGGATCCGGGCTAAAGATGTTTATCGATTGCAGACGGCTGCTCAATCTATGGGCGGAGCTCGTGGAGGAATGGATCCAAGGAATTCTGCAGAACGCTTCCAAGGCACCGTCCACGCCCTCTTCAAGTGCAATTGGCTCGCTCACCGAAGAGGAATGGAAGAAGGTTGAGCGGAGATTGGAGGAAATTGAAGCTGCAGGACTTTTCCTCCTTACGAACGTCACATCTGAGATCCTCTCCGTCGGTGTCAAGATCACCAGGATGCTTGGAATATTCTACACTCAATTGGGTCTTCAAGCATCTACCATCGTCAATACCCTTCACGGACGCACTTCTCGGCCCTACCTCACCGGATTCGATGATCACCTTGAAGAACCTGATCTGGAGAGGCTTGAACAGTGGAAGGCGTCCAAGAAGGAAGACATGCCTTTGAGGGTAGCCGATAGCGATGACATCCGGGATCGCGACCTTTGGGACCACATCTATTCCTCCATTATTCAAGGATGCATGGATCACCCCACTCCAGTCTTGATCAAGTTCCGAGAGATGCTCATCGTGTCAGCAACGAAGTACCATCCTTTCATCGCCTCGTCTGCCGGACTCAGCACTCGAGTTCCACGATCCGCGACAGCCACTGGCAACAGCGCTCTCAGTAACGCGGGGCAGTCGAAGTTGGGGCCTGCGGATCCGGGCGTTCATGTTTACCAATGGAGGTCTTGGGTCAAGATTATCTGCGTAACGGCTGCTGTATCGGATTCGAGACCGGTGCTCAACAACGTGGCGTCAATCAACACTCCGAGGGACCATGCCCGAGTGCTTTCGGACAACAATTTCGATAGGGAGAGGATGACAACGAGTCGAGGTTTATTCCGGTACCTTGCCCCATTCCTCGACGCAGAACATTCGGTATTCCGACATGCTGCGGTGTTCTGCATCAGCTCGTTACCGCCACACGGATACCCCCAGCTATTGGAGGACCTCAACTCGCTAGCACAGAGACAGTTCTTCGATGAGTCTCGGTCCAAGTCTGCCCAGTTCCAACCTGTCGCCGGCCGGACGCGGAGGCACATCAAGTTCTACACCGCGGTGACGAGGATCTATTTCCTTACGGCGAACTTGTTATTGGAACAACGGTCTGCCGGACGTCAAGCTGCTCTCGCACACGTTCTCAAGTTCGTCAGGCAAACCCAGAGTTATCTCACATCACCGGAGAACAGAGATCTCTACACTCTTCAACGACTCAGGCGCCACTTCTGCGGAACTGTCGAGCGGGTGTTCGAAGGAATGGCAACGCTCAAAGATTCGGATCGGTTCATCCCACCCAAGATCCACCTGTCGTTGTACAGGCTATGTGAGGAGTGGTGTCAGTTTGGGAAGCAATCGGATGTGGTGAAGAGGAGGTTGATTCTGATGCAGAAAAACGCTGCTACCGGTGCCCCTGAACCACAGCTGCAGGCGGAGGCGATTGAGAGATTCCAGACAGAGACAAAACAACTGTCCACCGCGGCAGTCGGAGCTCTTGCGTCACTTTGTGTAAGCTTTCGCTCTCTCACCCATTCAGTGCATAACTAAAAGCGATAATCAGAAAAGGGCCTTCTTCCCCCCGGAAGTCTCGTCCGGCTCCCCGACGGATACAACGGCTGTGGACCATCTCCGGCCCTTGGAGGCGACCCCCACTCTGGATAGGCTTATTGCCATCTTGGCTTCGTATAAACCAACCATCCAGGCACTCGGAAAGTACGTGGACCTTCGAAGCACAGGGAGCGCAACATTGACCATACCATTTCAGAAAAACATTGCGGTCTCTTCTGGCCAGTGACTCACAGGATACCAGCCTGGCTGGAGAAGCGTTGCGTCGTGCCTATGTCTCTACCAAAGAGCTCGACACGAGTAATGTTCGGTTCTTCGAGGTCGTCGCAGAGGTCGTTTCCAGCGAGATCACGCATGGGTTCTCCTTTAGCCAAGTCGTTTGTCTCGGTTTGTCAAACCTCTGCCATCCGACCGCTCAAATCCGTCTCCAAGCGTTCAACATGCTCGAACGCATTCATGAACAGCACTCCGGCATCATTTCCTTGGCCCCACACGAAGCTGGAATCGGAAGTCGCGCTCCTGGAACCCACCTTCATGCTCATCGGTTGATCTCTGACGTCCTTGCGGGAGAACACCCGGACCAAGCGATGTCAGTCCTCGCTCAGTTGGACGACTGGCTTCTCTTCCTCCAGGGATACACCACGATCACCCTCACCCTTCTGCAGAGTTTGGAGTATTGGATCTCGAACATCGATTTGACCGACGAAAGTAAATCACAACTGTCGAAACAGGGACGTGGTTGCATGTACCACCTCATCGCGTTGACTCTGCGCTTCTCGGAGACCTATCCAGAGCAGGTCTTGGTACTTTGGACCAGGCTTGTGGAACCCCCCAACCAGTCGAATGGACTCGCGGCTGCAAGGTTCCTACTCGAACAATCCCCAAAGATTGCCAATACAGCCTTCATCGACTGCGCCGCCAAAGTTGTTGCCTGTTTGGCTCAATCTGTCGTTGGGAGGACCCTTTATACTGAGATCTGCGAAATAATCGAGCCCGCGAGGATGCTGCCAACGATCGAACACAAGTTCCGCCCACCCGCCGAAGATGACCTCGAGATGTGGTCCGACCTGGATATACTCTTCTCCTCCGACCAACCGAAGCTTAGCTTGGGAGCGGCGCAATTCGCTCTTCTCTTTCTTTCAGACGTTGCACTTGATCGTCATTGGGAGACCACGACCGAGCTTCCCGTCCTGCTCCAAGCTTTAGTCGTACATCTCGACCACCGCCTGCCGTATCTCCGCCAACACGCACGACAGATGTTGTTCCAATTGCTCCGGGCATGGGCACCGAAATACGACGAGATTTTGGATCGCACCTGTCACAAGAGTCGGTCCCAGGTTAAGGTGTTAATCGATGGCCTCGAAAAGGATTCGCAGTCGTTGGTTTGGACGGACGAGAATACTACCCAGGATGTTGAGCCGAAGATGAAGGAATTCTGCGGCGGAATACTCGAGATCCTGGCCCCCCTTCACCCCAAACTTCCTGAACAGTGGGGGTCTGTCGCCCTCGCCTGGGGAACGGCCTGTTCTATCCGTGCAATCGCGTTCCGATCACTCCAGATCTTCCGAGCCTTAATGCCTCGAGTCAACAAGGCAGACTTAGCACTACTCCTTGGAAGGTTGTCTAACACGGTTGCCTCCGAGGACGAGAATATACAGCTTTTCACCGCAGAGATCATCCTTACCCTGCACTCCCTCGCCAATCTCAATGACCTCGACCCGTCATTGGTTCCCCAACTATTTTGGTGCGCTTGCGCATGTCTCTCAACAACCGTTGAGTCAGAGTTCAGAGAAGTCGTATCTTTTCTCACCACACTCTTGGAGAGAATCGATCTCGATGATCCTCGAACTGCGGAGTTGTTAACGTCCTCCCGGCCATCGGAGTGGGAAGGCCATTCCCTCCTGCAGCCCCCCCTACTTGTTGGTTTACGATCTTCGGTGACCTCAGATGCCACCATCAAGCTCCTTTGTCGACTGGTGGGGGTCCGGGATGGCCGCCTGATCGATCCATCAGAGGGTCGTGTCCGGGACCTTTATACCTTGATCCTTCCCTACTGCCTCCGCGACATGGTCCAGGATTCGAATACCGATTACCTCAACGATTTCGCTCTCGACCTTGCTGCCCTCGCACAGGAGGATGGTCGTCACACGATCGTTCGAGTCATGACCTCGTTCGCCAAACGCAGGTTTAGGACGAAAGAAGACTTTATGAGGGAATGCGTTGCCACTCTTCGCGAACACTACAGCGCAGACCATTGGACGGATGTCGTCACCCTTTTGATGGGTCTGGTGCTCAACCAGGACAAGACTATGAAAGTTCACGCCATGCAGATCTTGAAGGTTCTCTTCCACCAGAAAGACACGCGCAACCCTGTTGGACTGGTTGGTTCCGAACTGCTTATGCCCCTCTTGCGTATGTTGGAGACGGACTTGGCAGCCCATGCTTTGGATGTTTTGGACGAGCCAATTATCATTGCCAATAGCATGCCCGCCAAACACGTCCTCAGGATGAGCATGCATATCGGCCCGCACCTCAGCAGGAACATTGGCTCCGAGGCGGATGTATTCGGTGTTCCGTTGGAGTCCGGGTGGTCCATCCCTAAACCTGAACTGGCGCGCGAGGTTTGCAGAGCGAATGTCATGGCCGTATTTGACACATGCAAGGTCCCTGCCCGGCCATCAAGAATTGACTTCGAACCTGAAGACCTGGTCATGCTCTCCGCTGAGTCCGTTCATGACGATGACCTCGGCGATCTCGTCCAGAACCTCCACGAACTCAGTACCTTCTTCCAAGACCCCTCCCACAAACAATCCATGCCAAACGCTCGCCTGGAGGCGCGTGTCGCAGCCATCCTTGCCAAGTCCGCCGCAGACGCTCCTCAAACACCGTTCGTAGATGTCTTCAGGGTTGGCGGTTTGGACGACTACGACGACTCTGAGGATGAATCCGCCTCCGACAGCGGCAGCGACCTTTTCGAGTACGATGTAGCCCTCACCTCTATCTCATCCACACACACTTCCCCGCCTGCAAACCCAAGCCCTCCATAGATGTGATCGATTTGCTCTCAAAATAACTCGTTTTGCTTTTTCCCGCGATCCATTTCAATGTTCGCTATTGTTTCCATCCTATCCTTTTCTATCTCTACCCTTGGATTTTACCGGATCTCTATCGAAGTGTCATCGTTTTTTGAACTCTCTTGTACGAATATCATTTACCCAAAGGCGCAGACTCTTTACCCCTATACTTGTCGTCTCACAATACCATATTTATCCGCGTTCGTCTGCTTTTTGTAATCTGATCCGTCGCGTTGGCATTACAGATGATTATCAGGCAGCCTATCAGAATCCAGAGCATGTAACGACTGTTATTCTACTTTTCGTGATCATTCCAGAGAGGGGTGAAACTCGCTCAGTGAAGCGCCTCAACATCTTTCGAAGACCCTGTAGAGGTCGGGGAGACTTGCAACCTGCACTACATCTCTTTCTAAAAGAGACTTGGGCGGGACCAGGTACTTCCTCATCGCAGGGAAGAGTACATGTTCGATCTGCCATCTCTCAGCCTTCGATTCCTCGGTCCCTTCGGAAGTGGCTGGGGTACCATCTAATGGGCCTGGAACGTAAAAGTAGGCCAGTTCGCGAAGGATAGATCCGAAACACCGTTCTTCGTCCGTCCAGTCAACCTGAGAACATAGCAGAAGGTCAGTGATCATTCGTCGTTGAGGGTCACTGGACTTCACCTGAGGTCCCAAACGCATTAAGAGGAGAGGGAGCTTGTCGAGGTTCGGGGTGTAGCCCCTCAAGATGAGTGGTAGTGTCTGTACGAGCCCTTCGTCTGTGATGGTTAGGCAGAAATATTCAGACATCATTTCGCGCCTGTCTGAGTCCATAAGCGTTCTGTATATAAGCTGCGTTGAAATGGTCGAGTTGAAGTCGGTATTTGACCCACAGCTGGTGGATGAAACACTTCACTTACTTCCGTGACTTGCTCCTTTGTCAATTTGGTCCTGGAAATTCCTTCCTCCGCATCCACAGCGATCGAAATTAGCTTCCGGAGAGGTGGGGCCGGTTCGAGCTTGAATTTCGCGAAGGCGTTGAATTGCCTGAGCCCAAGTTGGTAGAATAACTCTTCGCTGAAAGGAAAGTCAGACTATGCGTGATCTTAGGGACTTGGAGGAAGGGGAAGACTCACGCAAGGGAACCATGGTTTAGAAGGTACAGCTGAGTCGAATGCTGGACAAGAGAAAGACATCGATCGAGGTCGACTATTCCGACAAATACGTGACCTTCAAGGACCTCGTGTAGACCTCGAGTGACCACGTCAGAACCATAGCACGGCACAGAAAATGAGGCAGGTGAAATACCTTGATGTTCCTTGACAACAATTCTCTTGCGTAAATCCTTGATGGATGTGAGTTCGATGAAGCTTTCCTGGATTTCCTTGATTTTTCTGCTCCCCTCTCGCCTTAGAGGCGCTGGAGGCTCCTCGCCTCCTCGACCGGCACTCTCTTCTGCCGCTGTCTGGTCCTGAGCTTGGGTTTGAGGCTGGGACTGAGGTGGAGTCCTGTTGGAGGGAACGACGGGGAACATTGAATCCAAGGTACGGTCCGCCGCAGAGGTTCGGATGAGGTTCTTTGGAGCAACCTTCTTCTTGGAAGTCGAGGCTGAGGTTATCTCTGTAACGTGGGGGTGGTTTCGGCCCACGCCTTACAATAGGTCTTGGGGTGTTACTTACGAACAGTGCGGACTCGCGATGGACCTGGTTCCTTGTCCAGAGAATCACCAGATGGGTCAACGTCCATCGGCGTCCCATGAGCTTTGGTGAGTAAGGTCTGTTAACGAGATTAGTACTACGTCCCTCAGATAGTCTCCATCACAAACCTGGGTAGGGTAAGATCTTGACTGGCTCTTGTTAAGTAACTTCTCCTGAGCAACATTGCATACTCGCTCCACGATAGCGTCCTCGTTCAAGAAGTGCACCTCTCGCTTTGTCGGATGTACGTTCACGTCCACAGACTGGGAATCGATCTCTAGACTACGAGAAATTACCGTCAAACCCGGCTTCGCGAGGTAATCCTGACTCCTACCTGAGGTACATGAAAGGAGAGAAACCTTTCGGCAGAATGCTCGTGTAGATCGTCTCCATTGCCCGTCTTATCCTCGTTGATTCGACAAGACGGTCTTTTACGCCACTTTCAGCGCTTAGCGGCAGATTTGAAGAGTTGTATACGCTTACGATTGATGAAGAGCAGAAATACGAATTTCTTGGCTTGGAAGCTTGCATTGGTGAATACAACCTCCGCCTTCCACGACTCTGCGTCCTTGCTTGTATACGCTGTGTTGGGGTCTGGACCGCATGTTACTTGAAGCAGCGCCTTGCCAATGCTGGTGCCATATAAGAGGTTGATCGCTTGGGAAGTAGAGGACGAGGGCGATGAAGACAGATCTGGAGTTGCGGACCCCGCCTGAGGGCATATGAGTACTGTGGTTCGTCGCGAGGTGGACATTACAAAGACGGAGACAGACCTTCTTGCAAACGAATGCCACCTTGTGGTTGTGAACGGCGTACTTCGTCATCACGTCCAGAATCCGAGCGTACTCTTCCGTAGACGATCTCAGCGCGGACAGTCGTGTCGGGGTATTGTAGAACAGATCTTCCACAGTGATAATAGTACCATCGTTTCCAGCGCATGGCTTTGGTTCCGCAGTTTGTCCCGCTTTTGCAGGGACTAGCTTGCCATCCTCATAAAAGGCTCTGTCGCCATAAGTAAGTGATTAAGACGAGACGAATTCACCGATTGACGAACTTCCAAGCATGCTCTGCGGTAGCCGTCTTCGTGATAACGCTCAACTGAGCAACATGGGATATCGAAGCCAATGCTTCCCCACGGAACCCATACGTAGTGAGATGAGAAAGGTCCGAAAATGAAGACAACTTGGAAGTCGTAAAGCGTTCCGCCAATATAGGAAGATCCGAGTTCTACTGGTCGGAGGGGTTACTGATGATGAGTCGCGAAAAGCGGCCGAGAGACAGAGAAGACCTTAATGCCGCATCCGTTGTCCTGGATTTGCAGAAGTTTCATCCCACCATCTTTGATTGTGACGCGTATTGAGGTAGAACCCGCGTCCAAGCTATTCTCTATGAGTTCCTTCAGGGCGGAGGAGGGTCTGTGAATGATCTACGTCGGGGACTGAGTTCTGTGCTGGAATGGCATCCATGGGCGGTAACAATACCTCTCCCGCCGCGATCTTGTTAATTACGGACTCCTTAAGCCGTATTATTGGCTTTGGATCCGTAGGAGCGTCCGAAGAGGCGACTTGGTCATCAGGCATCGCAAACTTTCGCGTCAAGTGGCCAAAGGCGCGTATATGAGAAGTGGAGTAATCGTGAGAAATTAGTGCTCTGGTGGCTGAGGCCAAAAATCATCCACATCAAGCGGGTAGGGGTGAAGTTCAAGTAGTAAGTAGTAGCTAGATGGTAAGTATGTACAACAAAACTAAACATAAACGACATTTGCAAAAAAACAAAGCAAGACGATTACTAGGACTGGGGGTCATCGCAGGTCGTGAAAGGTCGTGACGGGGTCGTGAACGGTCGTTACGAAAGAGTTGGAAGTGGGAGACAACAGGGGAGAAACTGGCGACGACAAAACAAGAATGCAAAATCTGCGGGACAAGGCAGTGGTTGACGGTAAGAGACTGGGTTGCGAGACATGTGAAAGGTGGACACACCCATAGAGCTCAGTAATATCAACTACATGGGCGAACAAGGCAAAGTCTCACAAAGGTGTGAACCTAGCACGAGTCTATGTTTTGGCGAGGCCAGTGTTGCGCGAGACAGGCCTAGAATTTATCCTGCTCTCGCTGGAGCCCCTGGGCCGACCGAGCATACCGTTATCATCGACCCCGACGGTTGAACGCTTTGTCGTGATAACAGAGTCATCTTTGGAGAAAAAGTCATCCTCCGCCTCGTAAGGGGAGGAACCCGAGTTTATCTAACAATAAAGGCCGCCGTGTCAATTTCTCTGCCAACACGCACAGATCAAATGGGAACGGAAAGAGACACACCCATTGACCCAACACGTCTGCAATCCTAGTGGCCTCCTCCTGACTGAACTGGCAGTCTGTTCCTTTTTCCGCGTAGAGTTTCAGAAGTTCGCTCAATGTTCTGTTCTCCCTCCTTCCACCCTTTCTAGGCGACAAGTCCGGCAGCCCGTCTGCGGGGAACAACACGGAGTTTCTAGGTGTCCTCAGGTCGCCGTCGAGTTGGATGTCTGATTCAGAACGGTCCCAATCCTCTTCGTTTGTGCTGCCATGAGAGTGGCGTGATATAGTGGATGTGGTATCTTGAGACGCGATGGAGGACATAACTGAACGCCAGAAATCGACTGGCTGTGGTTTCGAAGGGGGGAGAACAGAAATGAGGGGATAACCGGAGGTGAGGGAAATTGGGGGGCGCTGCGGGTGGAGGTAAAAAACAGAAGGGAGGACGCGACTGTGACGAGTGCGTGACATGTGACGCTCCGCGTCCTCTGCAGATCCAACCATCTGAGGCTAACTGCGCTCAAGTTGTGTCGTAGTTGGCCCATGCGAATCTCTCAGGAACTTGTCGACGCCGTTACGGCCGCACCGGTACAAAATACGCCCATGTCTCTGCCATCAGCAAATTCTTTCACCGCCCCGACCCCTAGAACGAAACAGCCGAGCTCAAGTCGCTGGTTTTGGCCCCCGGAACGTGCAAGCACCGAACGCGGTTGCACTTTTTACAAGGTGTGAAGTTGCTAATGCTAATCCTTGATCTTTTGAGCATTTTGACCCGTGCCCGGATGTCCTTGGGTGTTTTCGCACCCCAGCAGTGATCCACCGTTGCAGGAACCTGACCACGATCCCCGTCACCCTTCGTCTCGTCTTCGTTGTCTTATAAAATCCTACTTGGTGCGTGTCCCGGAGGACTCCCAGAGGTGCTCAAGTTGGGTTTCTCCAATGTAACCGTTGGGATTTCCACGCCCAGCCCCGCCATCCTCATCAGCGCCCGAGGGCGTACGAGCGGGCTCCGCCTCCAACAGTGCAAGCTGAAACCTGCCATTGGAGGAGTTGACAGCTCGCCAAACTCCCTTACTTATATTGTCGCTTTTCTATATCCGATCCTCGTTCCGCCGTAACTAGCCTGCTCTCATCCATGCCCCTCCCACTTCGCTTACTATACCACACATCTGAGCCCTTCCGCCCGGAGACAAGTTAACCAGCGCTTGCCCTGGATCTCTGGAAAACTTTGGAGTCAGACGGTGGAGTCCAAGGGAACTACATTCGGTATGACCTCCGCCAAGATCACCATCGCAAAATCTGGCACCATCTGAACGCGGCCCCGTGGACACACGATGGGAAAAAATAGCTATTTGGAAGGGAAGAAATGAATGTGTGTCAGTAAAAACCGTTTGATAGTGGGTAACAGATAAGTTAGAGCTCGACTGAATCAAAGTCATGATGACGTCATATCCGTCGGGTCCCAGTGATCAACAGGCCATCACGTGAGATAATTTGCAGATGACCACACACATCGATGACCCCGCATTCGCTGCGCTTCCCCGAGCTCTCCAGTGTCGCATTGACAACGCGTTCAAACGAGCCATAGGCAAAACACCCTCACGAAAACGCCGAAGGCTCAACGAGGATGAGCTCTACGAGCAAAACGCCGGGGGCGGTTTCATTCCGGATGACTCAATGGGAGGAGGTTTCATCCCCTCAGATCCCAACACCTTAGGAGGTGGCTTCATGTTGGACGAACCGGAGGCCAGCGGTGGTTTCATTGTCGACAACAATGACGACGGTGGAGGATTCATCCCAGAACCGTCTCCGCCTCGGGCTGGACCTTCCACTTCTAATGTCGTGGTCGACCATGGCCCAGACGTCCAGGGAGAGGAAGACCCCGCAGACTCAGATTCCCATATCCCTCTTTCCCTCATTCCAACTGGGCTTCAAATTCTCGATCTTCCGCCAGACGATGAACAGGTTCTGCTCGTCTTTAAGAACGCAGCTTCTGGTTGGACTTCTGGCACCGCTTCTGCCCGGAGGTCGGCTAGAGCAGCTGGGCCAGCAGAGGAAGTCGTCAGTTTGAGAGACTGGCGAGCGGTTTGCTCCGTACTTCTCGAACCAGATGCTCAGGACAGTGGGGGCGGCGACGAAGACGACGGAACGGACCAGTATAGGGATGCACGGATGTCTGATGGGCCGGTGGAGGATAGCGGAGGGTCGAGCGAGGAATACCTCGAGTCCGATCCGGGAGGGGATTCCGACGATCAATACCTAGACGACGACAACTACTCTGACACCCCAGCAAAACAATCCAGGCGGTCCACCAGGAGAAGAAGCACAAGGGCGAACAAACGCTTCGATGAAAACGACGAAAATGAAGATGTCGAGATAAACAAGAAGAAGCCCCTCACTTCCCGTCAAAAGGAGGCCACTCTCCAGGCATTCGCGTTGTTCTTTCCTTCATCGGCAGATGTTGAATTGGAGAAACAGCGGATTACCATCTCGGATTTGGTTCGGGTGTCCAAGGAATTGAACGAAAAGATCACGTACGATCAGGTCAGGGGGTTTCCTTCGTGTTTTAGTGGTCGCTGAAAGCATCGTTCGTTCAGATGGTAGAGATGTTGTCGCTCGTTTCGACGTCCCAGGATAAGATGTCGGTATCTCTCGCCGATTTTGGGCGGGTGATGGTTGACACTAAACTTGCTTGAGAATACAGTCTCTGGTGCTTCGTGATCTTTACGGCGGAGGGTGAAAATGTGATTTACACATGTCAATACATACTGTACTCGTCATTACTGTCTGCAGAAGAGGCAGAGGAGCGGGTGCCAATGGTTGGAGGAAGATGGGTGACGAATGGGCGCTCCGAAAATGCGCCTCCGGCGCAGCAACCAGCAAGACCACGGAATCAAAGGCACACCGTTGCACCAGCGGACAATAGGTAAAGCAGGGGGAGTAAATAATGCCGGGCAGT